>Ga0209633_10003306_pt1 | contig 14973 bp, 12 predicted proteins | sample Cruoilmetagenom1_FD_187290 | JGI IMG/M metagenome (GOLD analysis project Ga0209633, IMG submission 187290) | Oil polluted marine microbial communities from Coal Oil Point, Santa Barbara, California, USA - Sample 1 (SPAdes) (version 2) | ecosystem: Environmental > Aquatic > Marine > Oil seeps ... | reverse complement strand
ACATCGGCGCTTGCAATACCGCAAAGCTGTCGCCTAATATAAACACCAACAGAGGTGAGCAAACTCTCGCTTAGCCCAGACTTAAATCTGTCTCATTTTATATGAAGACGGACACGCACAAATCGCTGAGCAAAATTGCCCAAGTATTAAGCGTAAGCGGGTTACTCCACATGTTTTAAGGCACACAGCCGCTATGGACTGGCGGCGAAATAATATTGATTCAATGACTATTGCAAACTTGCTTGGACACGAATCTCTTCAAACTACTTCTGTTTATTTACATGCAGATATTGAACTTAAAAAGAGAGAATTGGATAGATTGGGCAAAATAGATCCTCGATATTCAAGGTTTTCCCCGGATGAAAAATTACTAGGTTTTCTTGATGGATTATGAATGATATGGAAGAACAAAAACAATCAGCCAGTGTGCGAATTGTCAAAGACATAAAACGTAAGACCCGCAAACGGTATCTGCATAATCAGTTATCTTGAATGGAAATGCTTTCTTTTTGAGGATTATCGCCTATATTGAGGATATGAGTGATGCAAAAGCTAAAATCCAGTTAGTCGATGATGTAACAAAAGCGGTGCGTAAGCACGAACGCGAAATAAACAATGTGCTAGACAAAGCTGATGCAACTTTAGAACACTCCGCGACGGCTTTAAAAGAGGCCCAAAAGCAATTATGCGAATTGCAAAAAATTGTGGCCAGAACGATATAGTCACTATGAATAGCCAAAAGGCCTAGGCACTCTAAGAAATTTAATAAACATCGGTAACACCTCTATATTTAGGGGTACTCATAAATAGGCAAGCGAAGCGCGGCAGGTTTGACTAATATTATTAGCCCAGTGCAAAATTTTCCAAACCCAACAAGCTAATGTCTCCTAAATCCTCCAAAGCAGACGTTAACCCAGTGTCTTACTTTGGGCGATTTTAAGACGCTCGACTGAGTCTTCTTTGGGGGCGATTGTGTTGAAAAACTCATGCTTGCAATCGTTTTGGTCTTCTGATTCAATCTGCTTAGGTAAAGCGGAGATTTTGTTATGATGGGCGCGCGGCAAGACAGTCAGGATAGCTTGTTTTATCAGTTTAACCTTGAGAACCATGTACCAGACGATCATTTGCTGCGGGCGATTGATATGTTCGTTGACCTCGGGTTTGTGCGTGAACATTTACGGTCTTCTTATAGTAGAACGGGCCGCCCATCCATTGATCCAGAGCTTATGATTTGAATGCTGATTGTTGGTTATTGTTTTGACATTCGTTCCGAACGGCGACTTTGCGAGGAAGTACATCTAATCTGGCTTACCGTTGGTTCTGTAAATTGGGGCTTGAAAGCGAGGTTCCCGACCATTCAACCTTTTCCTAGAACAGGCATGGCCGTTTCCGTGATAGCAATTTACCGCGGCATGTATTTGAAGCGGCAGTCCATAGATGTATCGCCGAAGGTTTGGTTGGCGGCGAGGCTTTTGCCGTGGATGTCAGCACGATAGAAGCCAATGCCAATCGGGCGAAAGGTGACAAGGGCTCAAAGGGTTTACCAGAAGATGTGATGCATCGCCGCGCAGTCAAAGAGTATATTGAAACGCTTGATGATGCGGCCTTTGGCGGGGCCACGCCCACAGCGCCTAAATTTCTGTCTCCCGTTGACCCCGCATCAAGATGGACGCGCACATTCCGTTCGGGGCGGGCTTATTACTCTTATTCTACCAATTATCTGATAGATTGCGAGAATGCGGTTATTGTGGATGTGGAAGGCTCTACAGCACTTCGCCCAGCAGAAGTCACAGTTACGCGCACCATGATTGACCGCGTAGAAAAGACTTACGGGATTGTGCCCAAACGTCTATCGGGCGACACAGCTTATGGCACGGCTGCCATGCTTAATTGGCTGGTGGAGGCGAAAGGTATCGAGCCGCATATCCCTGTGTTTGAGTGCGTAGCCTGCCTCTTGTATAAATCAAAACGTAAAGATGGCAGTTTCTACAGAGATGATTTTATCTATAACGCTAAGCAAGACCATTATACATGCCCCAGCGGTAAACGTCTCAAACGCTTCCGCACGAAAGGGCGTGCTGCAAAAGCCAAGCCGCCCAAAGATAATACCTATCGTTACAGAGAAAAAACGTCTGACTGTAGTGTTTGCGCTCTCAAGCCTATATGTTGCCCGAAAGAGCCCCTGCGAAAAGTGCCGCGCTCTATTTATGAAGCAGCCCGTGACCGTGCCCGCGCCATCGCACTCACCGATGAATACCAAGTCTCAAGAGATGAACGTAAGAAAGTCGAAATGCTATTCGCTCATCTCAAGAGCATTTAAAACTCGACCGATTGCGACTACGCGGCCCGACCGGCGCCAATGATGAGTTCCTTCTCGCCGCAACCGCCCAGAACCTCCGCAAGATGGCAAAACTCCATCTACAAAGCCTAAAACCAAGCCCCGCATAGACATCGGGGCACACTATACCTAAAATTAAACCCCAACTAAACGACGCTCAACAATGGAGTTTTTCAACACAATCGGGGCAGGAGCGGACGTTAATAACCCCAAATGCAAACCTAAATTAGAAAAGGTAGTGAGCGTCGCGTCAATCAACACATAAAGGTGGACGGGGGATACTGTTAACAATGTCCGCATGACACCCAAAAGGGTTGTCATTGATTTGACAAACACCGGAGTACCCGCCAGTTCGCCCAGAATAATCAACTTCAGTTCCTTCACCCACCCGGCAGGCTCCTTGGCAATCTCGGTTATCGGAACAGACCTTACCCCCATCAGGATAAGACATAGTACACCGGAAATATCCGAGAAGTCCGGCATTTTCATAGTGCCCGCCTACGGCGGCGCACGCGTCACGATCAGCATCGTTGAACCGTTCTGGTGTCGTCATATTTGACGCAGGAATGTATGCGGTAGTCTCTGTGTTGCGTGTTGATACTGAAGGTGCGGCGCACGCTGAAGCAATGAAAAACACATACAATATAATCATAACTTTATTCATTTCCTTGTTCCCTCAAATATTCTGATGTCACACCTCAAACTAAAATGGGCGCTCAACCTCTCCATCGGCACTCAGTATGACAGGTGCCATATAATTGCCGCCGATGCCTGTTATTGTTTTTCCCTTTGCCGCCATCTCCCAGGTTTTCTTAACTCCATCATAGCGGTAGAAGTGGCTGCCGCCTTGCAGATTAAGAAAATCAGGTGTACGCGTATTGCTGTCAACGGTGCTTTCAGCACTAAGAGCGTCTTCCCAGTAATAGTGCCAAACTGTGTTGTTATAGCGGCCATTAAATTCAAGAATATTCTGTACCGCGATCTTAGTTCCCATGGCCCAACCGTGACCGACATCCGTTGCAGGACCAGACGGGACATGCTCCCATGTTTTGGCGTTCCACCTGTGTATTTGCCCACCAGCGACCACCCACGGCTCATGATAGGTTCCACCTATCCTGCTTGCTTGGCCAGGCATAAGGTCAAACGAATTCGTAGATGGGTTATAGCGGTGTATCGTACCTTTATAGTTCCCGATTTCGTCACGTTTATTACTAATGATCCAACCTTGACCCACGTCTTTTGCCTTAACACCAGCCGGCAACTTGATATGCTTAAAAAAACTGCCGTTCCATCGGTACACTAGCCCGCTTTCAGTCGCAAGCCATGGCTCTTTGTAAGTACCGCCAATACGTTTGGCATCTGGTGGCCCTGTAATTTTCTTCCAAGGTTTTTTTCTGCCTTCCCACCAATCTGATTCCAATGTTGGTGTATGTTCGCTCAAGCCTTTCTCTTGTAACTTTTGCGAAAGCTCACCGAGCTCCGGTGCCTGATCAAACCAATTCGTTGGAAGTGCTGCCATCAATTCTGAATAAGTCTCGTACTTGGCATTCAGATCAACAACTTGCTCCATCACACCGTCTATAGCCTCTACTTTTTCAGTATCGCTCATTTGGTTCGCAGACTTTGGATAGATGGAACTGACGTCCACATTGTTTTGGGTCGCCCAGGTTTCGAAGACCGAAGCGGAAACTTTTTCTCCGTTCTGTCGCCCTGTTAACCAGTCCTCAGGGATGTTGTCACGAAGCGGTTGTTCTTCTTTCAATTGTTCGTACGTGTATTGAATTTCTTTCAGCCAGTTTTCTGGCAACTCCTTTTCAGCCATATTCTGTACATTGTCCCATGGTTCATAATGTTCAACAAGTTGGTAAATTTCTGTCGACTGTCCATTTTTTGTAATGACCCAACTCGCACCAACATCGATGACATTTTTAAGTGGTGTGGTTTTTACATCCCATCTTGAAGGTATCATGTGTTCGATTTTTTGTAATTCACTATTCTCAGTCGTGTCATAGATCGCTTTGCGCAAGCCCGTCATATAGTGACCAACGATCGATTCCCATTGTACCTGCTTGGCGCTGTAAACAGGCGTATATCTGTCGGCTGGGATATAAACTGGTGCCGGCGGATAGGGAGCATCGAGCGCGATTTCCGCCATGTTCCGAGGGCAAGATTTTTTGGAGCGCCCGGTTAGAAATGCGCCAGTCGGGATTGTATGAACATTGTTTGACGGGTTAAAGCGATCTGCCCCCATAAATCCTGCCAATTGTGCTGCATTGGCACTAGAATATTGGCAATACTGGTCGCCAAAGGCAATCCCGTACCATGTAGGGTTGGCAGATTTCGAACTGAACAGAAAATAATATTTGCCCGAAGACACATCATGGTAAAATCCATCAGGCCAATTGCATTTTTCCACGCCCACAAGCGTGCTTGGTGCACTATTATCGACAGCTACCTCGATTGTATCGGCCTTGAGAATGCTGAGCATTTTTGGACTTTGAATATAACAAATTTTACCACTATCATATTTAAGATAGGTTGCGGCATTATCGTCGCGTTTTACCAGTTGTGGCAAGGTCAAGTCGTCCAGAAGCGCTGATGCCAAAGTACTCCCCGAACCATAGAAGGAAAAATTGTGCCCGCCGATAATTCCTGCGGCCGTACTTGTCATCGCATCACCAAGCGGGTTGTTGGACGCGGCTTTCATGTATAGGGATGCGCCGTGTCCGCTGGTGTCAAAATGATTGGGGAACAAGATTGTACGCGGCGCCGGGTTTACTGGGAACCGACCACGATAGGAAGCGGAAAATCTGGCATTACGCGTACAAACTCCCGTGTAGGTTCGCCCACGTGAGAAATCGGCAAAATCCTTTGGGCGGTTTAAGGAGCCTTGCCTGATATTATAGTAATCTGGTGCCGACCATCCATAGGTAGATTCAGCAATATACTCCCAGTCTTCCTCGGTTGAGATTGCACAATAACTATCCCCGAAACCCATGCCATACCAGCTTGGGTTTTTATCGCTTGAACTGTAGAAAAAATACACGGTTGCATTCCCACTGTGTTTGTAAAACCCGTCGGGCCATCGGCATTGTTGCTGTGCCGCATTGGCGGGTATGTCAAGACGGTTCATCGGCTCCAGATCACCATCCTCAATCGTTGCCAATTGGTCCCCCGTCATGATCTTACACCAGCTTCCGTCATCATATTGCAAAAATGTGTCGGTATCCGAAAACGGCTTGGCAAGCCGGGCCACCTGCACATCTGTATCGCGGAAGGCATCGCGGAAAAACCCGGTGACACTCGATATCGCTTCGCCAACATAATATCCTGACACTGGGTCTGCCCCCGCGCCTGTTGAATATGATACTCCAAGTGCAAGACTGTCATTCAAAAATGAAAACGCAACATTGGCACCATCATTCTGCCGGTTGTTGACAGCATTGGCGATAATCGCCTTACCGTTGCGGGTTTTTTCGTAAAAATCAGGACGAAAAAACGTCCGGCCAAGTGTAAATGTACCATGGTTTTCTTTTGTCTCTTTTGCTGACACCTGTTGGGCTGTCGCGGATTGCTCCCATAAGAAAACCGCCCCCAAGGCAAGAATTCCGCTTAAATAGCAACGTAATAGTCCCATAAGTTCCTCCTTATAAATATAACCAGCATCTTACCTGGCTATACATGTTTCCACCATGGTTATTGCCTCATCTATACCCACAAGGGAATAATCAAGTGAGGCTTTTTTAATATCCAGAATGAGCATTTTTCCCTCTTTTAGGGCATCGACAATGGGTAGCCCGACCCAACCAATCGTCCAGTTTTTTGTTGATGTGCCGGTAAATCCTTGCTCGCGCCCATCGACCTCTAAACGGCCATAATGACCTGCAGAAGACGGATACGGGACGCCGATTTGCCATTGCCCGCCATCCGTACCAACACGGAGTTTAGTCTGGTCAAATTGTTTCTCTGCGACGCAGTAAGCGGTCTTCCCGCTTAAGGTTCCTTCGATAATCAGCCAGTCGCCGATATTGCCGTAATCGACCTCAACCACGCCTGGTTCTTCGGCGATATTGCGCAAAACATAATCGTCAAGGGGATCGGCATTTGGCAAGACACTGTTTGAACTCATAAGAGTTTTGACGGGTACCCATTCTCCGGTTTTTGTCTTGGTGACAAGGGTAAGAGAGTTCGGGGCAAAGTCCTGATAGGCGTCTTGGCCTAAATCGAAAAACCAGCCAAAATCATAAGCAATGCGCCAATAGGCATGGCTTTCCTCATTATATCCATATTGCCCACAATCGCTACGCGGCTCGCTTGTTGATGGTGCAGGCCTTGGGGTAATATCAACAACAAATGCGTCAAGCCCATCTTCTGGGGACGGCCTTGTTTTACAGCGCGCCGCATAACCTGCGTCAACCCCTCCGCGCTCCATTTCTGTACGCGCCCATGTTTCAAGTGACAGATCAGGATCACCAGGGTCGAGAGTAAACAAAGAGCCAACAGGTGATTGTGCGCCTTTAATTCCCCCTATGGCCGAAGTTTCGATAAATATATCCGCCCGGTCAGTTTGTGGATTAAAGGCAAGTTTTGCTGTATTCCCATTACATGATGCTGCTTGGTACAGGAGCACATCACCCGTTATAAACGGCGCTTCATTGACCGACCACTGACACCCATCCATCAACGCTGGGTATTGTTCTTTCGACGTTTGTGCCATTTGTAATAATTGTTCAGCTTCATTTATGCAAAGCCCGCTGAGGGCGAGAGCCGATGCTCCGTTTTGGCAAGGCTTGGCAGACGGTAGTTTTGCGCTTTGCTCTTTTGTGCTTTGCTCTGTGGGTTTTGAGCAAGAAACACTTGCACAAACCAATATGCTTGCAAATAATAGTATGGATTTTTTCATGTTTCACCCCTTTTTTAAATATTCAATCAACAGTGTATCGCTGAGCTTGGCTAAATATTTACGCGATATCCCTGTTTGCACAAATACATCGTCTACGGCACTTCCCCGAATTTCCTCTATTGTCAAGGTTGCCAGTTCTTGGTCTGTGTGTTGTTTAGTTCTTATCAGGTATAGGAGCAAATCACCCGCGCCCGCCAATTTTGCATTATCCATCAGCGTATATTCAAATTTTGACCCAAGTGTACGGTTCGAAAGTTCAGTTATGAGAGCCTCCCTCCAATCTGACGGAGACATCATATTTAACTCGTTTTGTGTTCGAAATCCTCCAAAGAGTAATACCCCACGAATGGAGCTCTGTTCTTGATGCTTTGTACAAAGGGAGTGTTTTAAAGTGCGACGGTCATTATAGTTTATTTTACAATTAAGGGCATTTCCTTCTAGGGAGGCCCAACCAGAAAGTCTGTATGTCCCCCAATCAAGTAATGAAATGCATGCGTTTTCTCTTTCTGACTTTACAAAAGATGCAGACATAAGACGATGAGTTTTAGGGCAGTTCATATCTCCGGTACCAATCGTGTGCACCTGTGCGATAGCATTTATACCACAAAACGTGTAAATGGTCAGACCAGTAAAAAGATGTAAAAATACTGTGTTCGTCATCAAACATAACTCTAATTAGTGTGTGTTTGCGTCTATAATAGAGAATGCCGCATCAAACACCACTGAACAGACGCACAGTAAAACTGTACAGATATACAGTCCTTAACCGTCATCATCGACCTTTCGTATAGTTGAAAATTGCCTCTGGGAAAGTAAGATGTGCTCATTGAAAGCAGTTTAACTTTTCCTAAGGGCTATACCATGAAAATTTCAAAAATATTGTTGTTGAGTTCCGTCGCAATTATTGCGACGAATGTTGCATCTACGGCGTTCGCGCAAAGCAAATCAATCTGTGAAGTTCTTGATGGGCGGCGTGACCAAGTCACCCCAGTGTTTTCCGGGGCAAAAGAATTGCCCTTGCCTCTGTATAAAAGAGACTTTGCCGCAATCCCTGATACGGCAAATTTTAGCGCTGGTTTTAACTCAGATGCGACATTGGTGTTAAAGGGAGAACAATGGCATTTGGTCGATAGTGAATATGGTTTTGTGGCGTCGCCCGAAGCTGACCAAGCCTTTGCAAGCTTTGATCTGGTATGTCCGGGTTATGTTATTGGTAAATTAGGGGATAAAAATTACGCGGATTATGGCGACTCTGATTTTTATACGTGGCGTTTTGACATCCCGATGCAATATCACGCAGATTTTTCTAACGTCAAAATACCCGTGCGCACAGGTGATGATGAAAGAGCAGACACCTATAAAGAGTTTGCAATTTCCTACACACTTATATTTGATTATTTCCACGATTATACGGCTGAGGACTTCGCCGATGATGCGGATTATTTCCAGAAGCTTAAATTTGACGTGAACACAAAATCCAACCGTATGAAAGATGATTTTAACATCACCCCCACATTCTCTAACGCTGATATTATCAGTCAATCTGTGAACTCTGGTTGGCTTACGGGAACTAAAAAGGTCCGCGTTGATTATGAATATACGCTCAAGCCGAAAGACTATTTTCCGGTCAACATCAGTTTGAACAAAACTCCCAACCACGCGCCACACGCCGAGCAATATGTTATGGATAGCACTAAGCGTGTTGAGGCGATTTGCGAAAATTTCTCTCGAGGGTCTCTATGGTTGTCCCCATATCAGGAAACACGCGAAGACTTTGTCAAAACTGGTTTTGCGCAGGATGTGTTTAATAAGGGACGCTTCCCGAAGAGTGATTTGGAAAAAGTATTGCTTGTAATAGAAGGTAATAGCTACCCATTGGCAGGTTTGAGTAAGACGGATAGTGTTTTGTATCCAAAATCGCCTGTGGCGGGGCCAGCAGAATTATCGGCTCATTATAAATGTGGAAATATAAAAAGTGAGGGTTTTTCTGTCTTTCTTAATGGGTTGGGAGAACTAAAACTTGGAGAGACTTCAGATAGGAAAGGCAGCACCCCATTTACAATAGAAGTTCTGCACGAATATGCTGGAGCACCAGATATAGGTGCTTTTGATGCCACTTATGAAGACTTAATTTGGGAAAGCGATAAAAACCATGGTTTCACAGTCGATAACGGCATAATCACACAATTTGACAGTAAGTACTCTGGTAAAGTCTCACGAAAGAAAAATGATAATGGAGGTTATCAGTGGAGGAAGGGATACCGCCTGACGATTGACCCCGCCAATGATGGCCCTGTCACCATTTCAGTTGCGGGCAAAGTACTTCAGGCCGGATATGGGCAAACACAAACATTGAAAATTCCGGCTGCCAAGGCTCAAGCCACGACGCCCACGCCTAAGTCTGCGCCAATAAAGCCGTCATTGCCATCTGTGGCGCAAACTTCCAATACGTCACTTAAACTTGGGCTTTTGGTGGGAAATAGCTTTCAGCTGAAAGATATTTCAGCTGGCGCCGTTACTGACTGGAAAGTCACTGACAACTTGCCCGATAACAGTTGGGAGTTGGTCGCCATCGGTGATGTCGATAATAGCGGTGAGCGCGACCTTCTCTGGCGTCATAAAGCGACTTCCGGTTTGGTTTATTGGGAACTCAAGAACGGTAAACTTGCCAGCGGGCCACAAATAAATAAAACCATTGATAAATCTTGGAGCGTTGTAGGTATGGCCGATGTTGACGGCGATAAAACGCACGATATCGTTTTCTTTAAACCCGACACCGGTCTTAAATATTGGAGCCTCGACGCCGGGCAATTCAAAAGCGAGAATACAATTTATTCTGGCAACCTCTCTGATTGGCGCGTCCCAGGTGTGGGTGATGTAAATGGAGACGGCACAGCCAATATTGTGTTTGAAAACAAAGGCACGGGGCAAGTCGTTGGCTGGAATGTGGTTAAAGGCAAATACAAAGACGGTTTTGATCTTAGTGCGGCAAAATCCGGACGGTCAATTGCGGGTATCGCAGATGTGAATGGAGATGGACGGGATGATCTTCTGGTGCGTTACGACGCCGATAAAACCAAACTTCGCGTTTGGGAAATGAAAGCTGATCGAACTTATTCTGAAACAGAGCTGCCTATCACACTTGGTGCGCAGTCGTCTGTCCTCGTTGCAGAATCCAATATCGCACTTCCAAAACCCGTGACGCCATCTATCGTTCCAACGGCTCAAACCTGTGATGTCGACAAATATCTGGGTGTGCTGGCATCGGTTTACGGAGCAGAGAATGCGATAGACGCGATAAAAAAATATGGCGGCGAAGATATGGCTGGGCAAGAAACTAAACTCGCGACAGCGAAAGGTGACGCCGCCTCTATGGAGCCAGCTTGTCGGGCAAAATGCGACATAGATACGCTAAAACTACAATCCAAAAATTTCCATGGAGCGCACTATATCTATAATCAAGTTGTGTTTCGCGGGCAACGCCAGCTGGGGCACAAAAATACTATAAAAGGGCAAATTGGTCTCTATCAATCCGCGATGAATAATGCGGCAAACGCATGTCGGTAATTGGTTGTTTCAAAAATCATTATCGCCAATCAAGCCGTTGCGTATAGCGTATGCGACGGCTTCTGCGCGGTTGGATACATCCAGTTTTTGTAAAATAGCACTCACATGATAGCGTGCGGTAGGTGTGGAAACACCCAGATGTTCTGCAATTTCTGGGTTTGTAAACCCTTTGGTCATAAGCGCTAGGGCTTTTTGTTGTTGTCGCCCAAAACTGGGTTGCATTTCTTGGGACCTTGCATCATCGGCATCTATTACAGACAGCCTGATCTCTGGTGAAATAATTGTTTCCCCTGCGTATACATTCCCTATGGCCTGCTCTAGATCGTGCGCCGTAATGTTCTTAATTAGATACGCATGTGCGCCTGCCGCCATCATGTCTGTAACGGTTGAGGGGTCTGAAAATGTACTGAGTGCTACAATGCGAATATCTGGATGATGTTCACGGATTGCGCGGGTGGCGGCCACACCGCCCATGCCGTCCATCTTAACATCCATAATGACAATATCCGGCTTATGTTTTTGGCATAGAAACAAAGCTTCTTCGCCATTTTCAGCTTGGGCCATTACATTCATACGATCAAATGATCCGACCAATTGTGCCAAGCCTGCACGTACCACCATATGATCGTCGCACAGGATAATGTTAATTGTTTTTTGCATCTTACTGTGCCGCATCATCAATATCCCGCATCCAAAGTGCAGTAATCCGCGTGCCTTTATCAAGTGTCGATTCTATCTCCAAGGAACCACCAATATCCTTTAGCCGTTTTTTCATTATATCCAAACCCCAATGTCCGGCTGGAATACCATCTTCGCTAAACCCAACCCCATCATCCTCAACGATTAGCAAAGCCTGTGACTTTGTCCCGTCGAAAACAACCGACACTGAATGAGAGCGTGCATGTTTAGAAATGTTGTTAAGACTTTCTTGGGCAATACGATAAAAAACCATTTTTATGGGTTCTGGGAGTTCGGGTTGATCCGTAATATCTGTGGTGACAGGAATATTATTTTGGGTTTCAAAGGTTTGACTAAGCTGTGACAACAACTCACCAAGCGAATTATCTTTGATTAATTGCGGACGTAATTCCATGATAAGCATGCGCATTTCAGAAAGTGCACTTTGATTGAGATTGCGGATGTCACCCAGCAAAGCTTTCACCCGCTTTGGCTCATAGCGTTTCATATTAGTAATGGTTTCTGAGAGAATGACTGAGGAGAACAAAGTCTGGCTCACAGCATCATGCAGGTCGCTGGAAATTCTGTTGCGTTCTTCAAGTCTTGCATTATCCGCTGCTAAGTCTGCGGCGATAGCACTGCGTTCACGCACTTGATCCTCAAGAGTATCAATCAAATTGCTTTGTGCATGTGCCATATCTTTAAATGATTCTGTCAGATACCCAATCTCATCTTGATAGATCACGTTCAGATTTTCGTCCATATCTCCGATTCTGAACTTTCTAATACCATCAATCAAGTTTTTGAGCGGTCGCACCAAATTGACTTGAAAAAACATTGGGAAAATAAGAATGATAAACAAGCTGGTGCCGAGCATAAACCATGCAATCGGCACATAAATGCGGTTAAGGTATTGCAAAAAATCCTGACGGTAATGTTCAATATACCCTGTGTTTGGCGTGCCTGAAATAGGGAGGTCTGTGCCGTAATGTTGATATTTGACAGATCCGTTTTTATGCCCAGGTGTTATTCCCATTGAAAAAGGCGTTTGGTTTGCGTTGAACATGTCGTTCTGGAATGCGTCTGGTAAATCTTTATAGGTAAATACAACAACCCCTTTTGGATAAAGCGTCATTTGAAAGGTATATATCTGGTCTGGTATGTAAGTTGAGGGTAAATTTACCCAACTTACCTGCAATAGGTCCGAGTGCGAGTTGATAAAAATGCCGCTGTTTTCAGGCATATTTTCATTTTTAAACCCTCCCAATTCGACAGCAAGTGGTATGAGTTTGGGCTTAGGCCCGGCTCGCATGTTAAGGTCTCTCCACCAAGGCCAATCTTTTAAACCCACAAATCCATCTTCACGTGGCCAAATCTGTTCATATTTCTTCCCATAAAAAGGAAATACAAATGGCAAAGATACTGGGGTTTGCGTGTTTTTCAGTTTTGTACCAATGTCCGTGTTATATCGATAAGCCGTTCGGGCTATTGAATAGCCATTCCGTCCATCAGGCTCAAAGCGAATGGCTGTACCCTCACTTACCATAGATGGGTTAATATACGAATCAGCATATATGGGGCTGATCAACCAGGCCATTGTTCCCAAAACCACCAGTACGGATGTCAAAGTCACGCCGACTAATTTTACCATGAATGAACTGCGCTCAGGAATATAATTAAGATAGAGAAGCGCTAATGCGGCCGTAAATAGCAATGTAAGAACGGACGTCAATATTTCCGATAATATGTGTGATAACCAACCATTTGCGTGTAGATAACGTACCAAGGCGAGCGCTATTGGCATCATGCAAAACAACAAAAAAGCCCGAGCCGCGCGCGCGGGTCGCGAAATAGGTCTACGAAAGAAAAGCACTCTCACGATAGCTGCTTTGTTTGCATTGTCTTTAAGTAACGCATGGCGCAACTGCCGGGCAAAAATAACCATCGTCCAAAACCCTGTCACAAGAAAGCCTAAATCCAAATACTTTGGACGATACTCTATAAAGCCATCTGCAAGGAACGTAAAACGTATGAAAGCTGTGATAAACTCCGCTATTACGAACAAACCGCAAACCAAGAGTGCTAAATTCTGTTCCCTTTTGGAAAACAAGTTATCAGATGGGAACCTATAGGCAAATTGGACAAAGGCGGCCGCTGCGAATGACATAGGTGGCGAGATTAGAGGCAGGATATATACGCTTTGGTCAAGAGATAAAGTTTCTCGCAGTACATTAAAAAAAACATTTAGGGTTACACCTGCAAAAGACACAAAAAGTAGGAGTGCGCGTAAAGAAAGTTTAGACTTAGCCTTGCTCTCTTTTAGCAATCGCATGAGAAAATATGCCGTGACCGCAGTAGCCATCACCAGTTCGGCCAGGAAAGTAATGGCAGCAGGATTCCAATATAAATCAATCACAATTTTGATAGTAAAGCAAAATGAATGCGCTGGCTACTAGTTGCTTGTCTAGGAATGAACGGGGTGGATTGTTAATTGGCAAAATTCCTTGTTTCCAACATCGAACCTCTAAGCATTTGATGCAATCATTTTATCTAATTTTTAACTGCGAAACAAATACTTTATTTTACTACGCCTAATGTCTGGTTCGTAGGATGTTTGCGTCGCGAAAACGAGCGTCCTATTTTGAGCGTTTTAAGTCGCTCAACTTATCTCTGCTTTTGCCCCCAAAGCAGAAATAAACTCGACAATGAATATATAGCATATGAAATATAAAAATGCCCGCGTTTGTGCGGGCTGTTTGATGTCAGACAGTCTCTGATTTTGATGGCTCTCTTCGCTATGGGGTGTAAGCTATGCTAATTCCTGGTTTCGAACTGCTTATCATCTCGATATCAAAACAAAGTTTGCTGCACAGTTTTGTTATGCCAAGTGGGTTAGCATGTTTTTCTTGTAAAATAGACAAATCCAAGCATTGTAGGCATAATACTTAAATCGACATAATTCCCCCATAAATGGGGGAAGGATAGAACTGTGTCCCCATGACAGAGTGTTTGTAACTTGCTAAAAACCGTGTAAACACCCCTCATGACATGGAAAGCTACAGTTTTGACCTTGTTTCCGGACGCATTTCCGGGGGTTTTGGGGGTATCGCTCATTGGCGGTGCATTAAAAGATGAAAAATGGTGCTTAGAGTCTATAGACATCCGAGATTTTTCCGTTAATAAGCACCGTTCTGTAGACGCAACACCTGCGGGCGGCGGGCCAGGAATGGTCATAAAGCCCGATATTGCGGCAGCAGCCATAGATAGCGCAAGAAAGGACAGCGCGGCGCGAATCCATGATGGACAGACGCGGCCCCTGTTATATTTGACCCCGCGCGGGACCCCTCTCACTCAAAAGCGAGTTAGGGAGCTGGCTTCTGGCACGGGCGTTATTGTGTTTTGCGGACGCTTTGAAGGCCTTGATGAAAGGGTCATTCAGGGCCGCGAGATGGAAGAAATATCCATCGGGGATTATGTCCTCGCTGGG
>Ga0209633_10003305_pt1 | contig 14975 bp, 9 predicted proteins | sample Cruoilmetagenom1_FD_187290 | JGI IMG/M metagenome (GOLD analysis project Ga0209633, IMG submission 187290) | Oil polluted marine microbial communities from Coal Oil Point, Santa Barbara, California, USA - Sample 1 (SPAdes) (version 2) | ecosystem: Environmental > Aquatic > Marine > Oil seeps ... | reverse complement strand
CCATTAAGGTTGAATTTTAATATCCGGATACATCCCCTCCATTTCACCAAAATAGAACGGCTGGATAGTATTCAATGAAAGATTCTGGTTTCTCTGGGCATGACCCTCATTTTTATCACCATCGTAGAAGGCACCGTTTACGTCAAGGATGTGATGGATACGATCCTGAAATGCCTTAACAAACAAGTGGCCCTGGCCTTCAAAATGCATTTTGCCTCGTGAAAATGAGGTTTCAACTTTTATTAGTTGTTCCAGTGCGATACTGTTTTCAGCCAGTTCTTTGTCATTTCTCACAAGCCCCCAGACAAGGTGGTTAGCGGGGATCTCCAGTGTCTCATCAATATCAATTATGGTATGGGGCATTATTATCGACCCCTTGCCGATATTCAGTTTACTCTCCGGCTTACCGTAGAGAAAACTGTTAAAGCCGACAAAGACACCTGTTCCCAGGTTTGCCTCTATTATCTTTGCGCCATGGGCGGTAACATTGAAACCTTCAAGGTGTGAATTGATGATAAAACAATTCTCCTGGGCGTTGGCTCCTTTACCCAGATTTGAGTTTTCAAGGTATGCCCTTTGTGCCACAAGCACATTAGCCTCTATTTTGGTTTTCGGCAGTACAACCGCGAAACGATCCAAAGAGGCAGTGTCGGGGATGGACTCAATTGCATCAAGATTGACAAAATCAAAGACACGATTGAAGGCATCTTTACGGTCTTCAATAAAGTCAAAAAGAACCCCCCAGGGGACGTTCTCCGGTGAAAAAGAAACATAGTGGGCAAGGGCTTCGGTTGGGTATGAATAGAGGAAGTTGAAATTTCCGGGGCTGTTTACCCAGATTGTTCCGGGAGCAGTGCGCAGGTGGTTGATCTCTCCTGCCTGGATGTAGGAATAGCAACCAATTGCGCAATCCCGCATGGTTGTGAGATCTACAGTGGCAAAGGGACCGAGAAAACACCCGTCACTTGGAGCGCCGTGAATATTTGAGTAATCCATGGCCAGGGTGTTTTTTATAAAAAACTTTTCTGCTGTTTCCGGATCGTGAGAAAAATTATGTACCAGAGTTTTTACCAGAATGCTGTCCTCTATTGCGATTACTTCATCCGTGGTGAGGGGGATCTCAAAATTTTGGTAGCGAAAAACCTGTTTTTTCCGCTTTAGCTCATCACCGCGAATATCACTTTTATACAGGAGTGAATTGTTGATACGGCATTTGCCTAAAAAATAGCTGCCTGCAAGAGCGGAATGTTTAAAATGGAGATCCAGGGGATGATCGGGGGTTATACCATAAAAGGCATAGAATTTAGTCATCTGATCAGGAGGGATAAGTTCACGGGCAAAGGGAATTACATCAAAATCGAGCTCCCTTAAATTAATATTTACTCTTTGAACAATCCTGTTATAGAGTTTTTCCAATTCACGCATATGTTGTATCCTTCGTTAGCACTTTCATAACAGCGAAGCGGTGTCATTGTTGTGAAATTCATTTCATGGGTGTTAGAAATTATTTCCTTCTCTTCCAGGGCCATTGAGATAGAAAAATTATATCTTCGAACATGAACTGCTTTTTTTATACATCGAATACCCGTATTTCGTGAAAAACTGCGGCAAACACGTCAGTCATTCTGAGAATACCGATAATTTTTTCTTTACGCGTAACCAGTAAGGACTGGTGTCTGCCTGCAACCAGCTTATGTATGGCGGTGTCAAGACTGCAGTTTTCAGCAACAAACTCACCGGGACTTGGCTTCTGCATAAATTCTTCAACCTTTTTTGTGGCAATGACTTTCAGGTTTTCTGTTTTCAGGATCGGTTCTTCTGATCGAAATTTGTTCCGAAGTTGTGCCAGATACTTTTCACTGAAATTATAATTTTTAATTTCTTCAATTTTGTCATTGAAGTCATATTTCGGTTCAATAGCCTCCAGTGCTCTCAGTTGCCCTATCTTACCGACAACATTGCCGTTATTGTCTAAAACAAGAATAGCTCTGTGTTGATATTTACTCGCAGTGTAGGCTTCCTGGGCTTTTTCCAGGGCAGTTACAGCATCGGCGAGGGCTGTTCCGAGTACTACAGTTGCATATTCGGAGATGGGTATCATAAGGTCTTTTACTGAACTATTTTCCACAATACCTCCTTATTTGAAAATTTATGTAAATAACGCTTTGTTTTATGAGCTTTGTCAAGACTATGAGCTCTGCTGGGCGCCGCCTTGGTTTAAGGTTGCTGCGGCCCGGTCATCTACACTGCGCAGGTGTAGATCTGTCTGGGGAAAGGGGATCTCTATACCCGCCAGGGCGAACTCGCTTTCGATTTCCTGGTTTAACTCACTCAGAAGCTGCCTTCTGTCGGAAAAATCAGGCGTCCATACCCGTAACTCAATATCCAGCGAACTTGTTCCAAAGGCTAGAAAAAGGGCTTTTGGCTGGGGTTGTGACAGTACCAGCGGATGTTCCTGTGCACAGGACATTAGAATTTCAAGAACCTTTTGGATATCAGAACCATAGGCAACTCCAACAGGTATTTTTACTCTTGCCTGTCTACCGGTGAGTGTCCAGTTTGTCACGGGAGCTGTGATGAGATCCGAGTTGGGGATGACGATTTCTGCATTATCGTAGGTGCTCACAATCGTGGCTCGCAGGCCGAGTTTTTTCACTTCGCCAAATTCGTTGCCGACTTCGACGGTATCTCCAACTTTGATCGGTCTTTCGAAAAGAAGAATGAGGCCACTTACAAAGTTGTTGACAATAGCCTGCAACCCAAAGCCGATTCCCACACCGAGAGCGCCACCAAGGATCGTCAGCTTGGTCAATTCAAATCCCAGAATATTCAGCAGGATAATAAATCCGATAACGAGCACAGAGTAGTGTATCAGACGTACCATGGAGAGTTGTACGCCAAGTCCCACACGATACCTGGGAAAGACACTGTCGAGTAGAATTTGTTGTATTGCCTTTGAGAACATTAACACTAGATATATTGTCCCTACTGTCAGCAGGGTTGATCCCGGTGATATTCTCATCCCACCAAATGTAAATCCCATGGATAACAGACCGACTGCGGCGTCTTGCCGTGACGGATAAACCTGCCATTCCTTCAGGATGATAAAGAGGTACAAGCCTCCTGACAAAACGCCGACCATTGGAGCCAGCCGGTCAACGATGGCGGAACGATTTACCTGGATGAGTTTGGATGGGATCTGTGAGAGAACCAACTCCAGTGCCGCATTTACAATGAGGTAGATCAGGGCCACAACATGCGCAGCTACAACTCCTATGAGGAGGGAGGTAAAAACATTGAGGGCAAACTGTTCATAGCCGAATATCATTCCTGCACAGGTGATTGTGAAGAACACTATGATAAGACGCAAACCTATGGTCCGTACTCCGCTCATTTTTTTCTTTTGCAGATCCCGGCTTCGCCAGAGAGAGTAACAGATCATGCAAAGGGATACTGCAGGGACGAAGATTTGTATTAATGGCGGAGGCAAAGCGATAATTTTTAAAAACCAGGTGACTATCAAAAGGAGTGCAAATAAGCGAAGAAGCAGTATCTCTCCGTGACTGTATCTGGTGAAAATTGTAGCCAACAGGATAACAGAGAAACTTAAAAGAATCTGAAAAACAGGTTCAAGGTTAATGAGGCTGCCTATAAGTGTGCCGTGGAAGATGAGGTGAAAAACCAGGAAAAAGAAAATCGAAACTGAAACCGGTTTCTGGGTAAAAAGATAGCATTTATCGGACGGCTTGATATTGCGCCCTATATATCTGATACCTGTTGCCAGAAGTATGATGCCAAGAAGATTGGAAAGAAAAAAAGTTGGGTAATCAGCCAGAGCCTTTTTCATACTCAGAAATGAACTCTTTGCTCTTTCCCATGTTGTCTGGAAAAGGCTAAAATTAATGAGCTGAAAAAAATCTGTTGAAAAGATGAAAGGCATAGTCTGCTCAAAACCCCTCCTTTTTGTTTCTCTCATGAGGCCTTCAACATCTACAATAAGACTATATGTTTTCACCTGGAGTTTACTGATTCGCTGTCCGGTTTCAATGGCAGGGTATAGTTTGTTGCTGATAATATCCAGGGCGTCGGTAGCCGTTTTGTTCAATTCGTCGATATTTTTAAGAACAAGAGCAAAAGTACTTTGCGGTGGAATGGCTTTCTGCCATTCTATTAGCTCTTGTTTCTTTTTTGTCCATTCCACAGCCCAGCCAGACAGCTGTTGAATACTTTTTGTCAGAGGTTTGTCTATTTTTTTGAGAGCCAGTTCCTGTCTGGCAAGCTTAATGTCAAAGACAGATAACTGCTCATGGTGCATATTGAGATCGGTTTTTGCCCTCTGTACCTGCCAGTTAAGCTGATCGATCTGCTCTGCAATTTTTGAAATCTGCTCTTGATATTTCTCTGGTTCGACCAGTTTCCCAAGAGTATCCGTTAGATCGACGAGGCTTTTGGAAAATGCAGTCTCATATTTAATGAATGTAGCCAGATTCTTTTGTTCCTGCTTTTCGGCCTGGTCAACTGCTGTTGTCTGTACTTCTTTTTTGTTTTCCTCGGTAGCGCCGGCTGTCAGTACAAAAACAAGAGAGAGCACTATTGCATAAAAAAGAGATTTGATATGGATAGTTTGCCTGTTATTCAAAAGATTCTATTGGGAGTGATAAGTGGTGCTGCCGGCATAGTTGGTCAATATAGGTGATATCTGTTGGTTAGCTGCCTTGCAGTTTTTTAATAATATCGTCCTTTTCTTTTAGTTTGGCATGAGCTTCTGCCGCCACTTCATAATTGTCTGCCGCAGCCTGAACGGCTTCTTCTTTTGCCTGTTCTGCGTGGGAAATTTTCTGGATAGAGGACTCTACGACTTTATCCATTTTGTCTTCAAAATTATCTTCCAGCTGCTTGAGCGCACTACTTTTATCATCTCGTTCCTGTTGAATGAGGGATAATTCTTTAGAGAGTCTACTAATTTCCCCTGACTTTTTTTGAAGTAAAATCAAAGTAATAACAACGACGATTACTGAACCACTCAATGCCAGCCATACCATTATATTCTCCGTTCTGATGATGACAATCTTGAAAAACCTAACCTGTCTGTTTCAGCCCAAATCCTTTCTCAACCTACTCTGTTCTTACAACTCGTACAATATCTTTTAAGGCTGTCATAGAACTGTATACGGCCCTGACCTATTTTTTTGTGATCATGAATGTTGTCATCAGGATGCCGAAAAATATCAGTAATATCCCCTGGATATGGTACGCATGGATGGTTTCATCTAGAAAAATGACCGCAAGCAGCGTACTGAAGACCGGCATAAGGTGAATGAATGGTCCGGCTTTATTGGCACCGACACTTCTCACCGCCCTGTTCCAGAATATAAATGCCATAAGCGAGGCGAAGATAGCTACATAGAGGACAGTGACAATTGAGGAAGCCGTTATAATCATACTTTTGCCACTAGACATTTCAATAAGATAAAATGGAAAAATCACCAGAAGTCCACTTATTATAATTCCTGACAGATATGCAAGTGGGTGAAGTTCCTTCGGGTATTTTCGTAAATTGGCCGAATAAAGTGCCCAGATGGCGGCGGCAATCAATACCAGCAGATCACCCCGATTAAAACTCATTGCCATCAGATGGGCCAATTCCCCCCTGGCGATGATAAGCAATACTCCGCATAGAGAAACCAATACCCCGAGACATTGTCTCAGGGTCATCATTTCTTTGTATAGAATCCATGAGAACACGGCGATCAATACAGGGATACAGGAGTTCACCAGAACTGCATTAATTGCTGTGGTGGTCTGCACGGCAATATAGATGAGACTGTTAAAACCAGCGACTCCCAGAAGTCCCTGGACAGCGATAAATCTGATATGTTTCCGGACTATCTGCCTCTGTTCCCAGAGGTGGCGCATACTAAAACAGAGGAGAATAAGGAGTGCGACTGTCCAGCGCCAGAAAGAAAGGCTCAGGGGGGGGATATCCGCATGCATACCACGGCTTAAAACAAAATTTCCGGACCAGAAAAGAGCGGATAAAAGTAACAGTAAATACGCCATATCAGGTTAAAATAGTCGAGCTATGTACGAGTTGCAAACTCAATATGATAGAGGTGCATGTCATCGGATTACAATATGCACATCTTAATTCACTCCATTTATGATGAACTCGTAAAAAGGTCACTCGATGTCTACGCTTATCGGAAGTTCCAGATGACTAAGTCAAAAGATTCAAACAACGAAGAAGATGAAGAGTTTTTACAACATCATCATTTATACTGCATATTGTAGAGCAGCTCATATTCGCCCTCCTGTGACAGAAGTTCTTCGTGGGTGCCCTGTTCTACAATAAGCCCATCTTTTACCACAATGATTCGGTCTGCATTTTTAATTGTGGAGAGTCTATGGGCTATAACAAAAGTTGTACGGTTTTTCATCAGGTTTTCAAGGGCTTTTTGCACCTCTCGCTCCGATTCTGTATCCAGGGCCGAAGTTGCCTCGTCCAGGATGAGGATTGGTGCATTCTTCAATATCGCTCTGGCAATGGAAAGCCGCTGACGCTGGCCTCCGGACAACCGTGCTCCTCCCTCGCCGATATTAGTATCGAATCCATTCTGGAGATCTTCAATAAACCCCAGAGCATGCGCTGCGATTGCTGCATTTCTGATTTCTTCATCAGTGGCTTCCTGATCTCCATAGGCGATATTATTTCTGACTGTATCATTGAACAGGATGGTCTGCTGGGTAACCATGGCCACCTGGTTGCGTAGTGATTTCAAAGTGACATTGCGAATATCAATATCATCAATGAATATATTGCCGTCGCCGATGTCGAGAAAACGCGGTATGAGATTGGTAAGTGTAGTTTTGCCTCCGCCGCTGGGTCCGACTATTGCCAGCGCCTCACCTGCAGGGACTTTCAGGTTGATTTTTTTTAGTACCTGAACCTTATTGTCATAACTGAAGGAGAGATTTTTAAACTCAATGAGGGAGTTGAACGCAGGAAGCTCTCTTGCATTCTCTTTATCCTGAATTTCAGGCTCTGTATCCAGAAGTTCAAATACCCTGGTGGCTGCAGCAAGTCCCTGCTGGATAGTAGCGTTGACTCGAGTGACCCCTTTAACAGGATCATAGGCGGCAATAAGAGCGGTGAGAAAAGCAAAAAAAGTACCGGGAGTCGAGTTGCCCTCTATAACATCACGGCCGCCAAACCAGATGATCAGTGCAATTGCAACACCACCTATATATTCCATCAGCGGATGCTGCAGGCAGCGATATTTGGCTGCCTTAATAGTGATTGAGTAGAGGGTAGACACCCGATCCCAAAAGCGCTGTCCTTCATACTGTTCTTTGCAGAAGGCCTTTACAATACGGTTGCCGGTTATGGTTTCATGGAGAATGTTGGATACATTTGCAGTTTCTTCCTGTGTTGCTGTACTCAGTTTTCTGAAAATCCGACCGAATTTAACAATGGGATAGACAGCAACCGGCAGAACGATAAAGGAAAACATTGCAAGTTTCCAGTTCATGTAGAAAACGAGTCCGAGCAGGATCACCACCTGGAAAAAATCCCGGACGACAGCAACAAGTGCGTTAGAAACTGCTGACTGCATAAGGGTGACATCGGAAATTACTCGTGACATCAGTGTCCCGGTGGGCATGTTGGTGAAAAAAGAGAGGGACTGTTTGTGAATATGGTTGAATATCTCCTGGCGAAAATCACGTATTACCGACTGACCCACCTGTTCGAGAATAAAAGTGTAGAAATAGTAAGCGATGCCTTTAAGGAAAAAAACAAGGACGACAATCACAGGCAGCAGTTTCAGGAAAAAAAGATTCTTTTCCATAAAGATCTTATCAAGCAGATCTTTTACCAGATATGCCTGGGCACCGGTGAATGCAGCGACGAAGATCATCGCTATCATGGCAATTATGAGTTTGGTTCTGTATGGCCTGATTTTCCCATATAAACGAAGAATGATTTCTTTATTGGTCATGGATGAGCAAAGGGTTATAATTGTAAGAACTGCAAGGGACACATTTCAGGTAGAAGATTATTTATGACCAATTTCATTTCAATTGTGCTCATGATTTTTACTTTGTGGTCAAGGTGGTAGAGTCTGTTGAATATTGAAAACCTTTCTCTTGAAACAGCTTGAGACAGGCGTCTACTACCTCGGGATCATAAAGAATACCTCTGTTTTTACTGATTTCCTCCAGGGCTGCATCTCTACCCAGGCTTGGCCTGTAGGGACGATGGGTTTCCATGGTCTCCACTACATCGGCGACACATAATATTCTGGATTCCAGGAGAATTTCCTTTCCGGAAAGTCCTTGAGGGTAACCAGAACCATCTAATTTTTCATGGTGCTGGAGCACAATTTGATCTACCGACCAGGGAAAATCAATTTTATTTAAAATATCATAAGCTACCTGTGGATGTCTTTTAATCAATTGCAGTTCTGCGTCGTTAAGATATCCGGGTTTACTTAGAATTTCCCCGGGAACCGATATTTTACCCATGTCGTGAATTAACCCGGCCAGCTGGAGACCTTTTGTTTCATGCTTGGAAAGACCCATCTCCCTGGCAATTGCCAGAGAAAGGTCAGTAGTACGTTTTTGATGACCAGCTGTATAAGGATCCCGTTCCTCCAGGGTGAGAGACATGGCATTGACAATTTTATCAAGGCTTTGCTGTAGTTGAAGGTAACTGTGGTTCAGTTTTTTTTGTGTGCGTTTACGTTCTTCAATTTCCTGTTGAAGTTGCCTGTTCAGCGTTGTTAATTCAGCCGTACGTTCCTGGACAATTGTTTCAAGGAGATCATGGTGTTTTTTTAACTTGTCTTCTGCTTCCATTTCTTTGGAAACGATGGTTAAAAAACCCAAAGACAGGCAAATATTGTCTTGTTCGTATACTTCAATGGTTGCCTGGTCTTTGAGCCAGGCCGTATTGTTTTGACCAATCGTAATTTTGTAGACAGCCTCAATTGTTCCGGCCTTTATCCCTTCTTCCCGTAATTCTTCCCATGTGTTGCTAATTTCATCGTGGGATTTGACCTGTTTTTGAACACCGACTTCTACGTCCAGATCTTTGTATATACGACGATCTATAACACTTTTACGAAAAACTTCGTCAATCTCATGCTCTTCACATCCAAGAAGAGAAATGAAATCTTTGCCGGTATATTCATACCATATTCTTTTGTCATTGCCCTTCCATGCGGCAATATAGAGCATGGCGGCACTGCCTGTATTTTCAAAAGCCCGATAGCATTTGATGCACTCTGCCAGTCGGTGTTTCAAAGAGGCTGAATAATTATCAGATAAGAGGATGCTGCCATGGTATTCCTGATCAATGAGAGTGTCTGATGTTACAAAATTTTCCATTGTCTCTTCTTGTTTTTCGTGCAGTCAATAATATTTGATTGAATCCAGATACGTTATGAAATTAGTCCCTTACTCCATAAAAGCTGTAATAAAAAACAAGAAAATCTAAAGTTCTATTTAACTCAATTGATTAATACTAGACCAAGGCACTTCTCCAGCGTAACTACAAAGTTTCCGACTTGTCAGGATAGCAACATTGCTAAGTCTTGTACCCTTTTACTTCTAAAGCCAACAAATACCCAACTATTTTTATATGTAAGTCACGCGCTATCCTGAACGAAGTGGCGTCGGAGGGGTGTTGCCACAACAGGTAAACGAGCATGCGAGGACGTTTAGAAATACTCTTCCGACTCCTGGGCATATTACTTTCATGGGAGATAGCATCTCTTCGAACTCATTCACAACCTGAAAAGAGAAGTCATCGCCATCTCAGTGATGCTATCGTAGGCAGAAGCAAGATTTAGGCACCCCTTGTTTAGTGGTGTGAATATTCAAAAGGTTCAGGGGGCAGGTTTTATTTATAGCCAAGGTGCTTTTAGACCTGATTTTACTATGCAGTGCATGGAGTTACTTCAAGTCATGCTGGAAGTACTGAGTTTGTCTTTGGTTTTAGAATCATTTTTGAGAAGAATTTAATTTCTTTCTGAAAGAACTATCCATCTATGTTAACAATATTTTACGTTCCTAGTGATCTCTGGGTAAAGAATCTACGTATGAGCTGCTTTCAAACAGATAATCGAAGGAAAAGCACGACATGCCAACTCGAATTAATAGCATCGGTACCCTTCTTGTTTTCGTCTGCTTTCTTGCCACAGGCTGCGTTTTTGTAAAGTTAAAGCAAGAAGAGCAGGAGGGTAAATTATCCACAGTAATAGTCGGGCATGTGTCCACTCAGTCCCCAATAGACGGTCCCATTGTCGTGGCTGTCTACTCCCGGCATCAAGGAAAAAGAGAGATAGCACACTATACCATCCTGCATGACCACGGTGAGTTTGAGTTGGTGGTTAGCAAAGGGAACTACCATGTCTTTGCCTATATTGATAGAAACAGCAACTTGATTTATGACGCTGGTGAACTGGCCGGCCAATACGGCGATCCTATAACGATCACTGCCCCTGCAGGTGGAGTTGTTCCAAATATTAATATTGTTATTCCGAAATCTAGCAAATCTATTGATTGGCGTCCCGGCCAGCCAATAGCGATAGACAGGCCTCCGAAGCTATACAGCCGGCTCGCAGGCACAATTGTCGATCTAGACGATGAGCGATTTAAAGAAGAAAATGGAAGTCAAGGTTTTTGGGAACCACTTTCATTTTATAAAACCTTTGGTGGAACAATCTATTTTATAGAGGAGTATGATCCTAAAAAAATACCTATTCTTTTCATACACGGTGCGGGTGGTACACCGAAGGGCTGGAAGTATTTCGTCAATAATATTGACAGAACACGGTTCCAACCATGGTTTTTCTATTATCCTTCCGGCGCCAGGATGAGAAGCATGTCCCATTTGTTGTTATGGAAACTGCAAAACCTTCAATTTAAATATAAATTTGACCAGATGATTATAACAGCGCACAGCATGGCAGGACTGGTCGCCCGCTCGTTCATCATGGATCACTCGGTTGGATTTCCATACGTAAAACTTTTTATTTCATTGGCGACACCTTGGGGTGGGGATAAGATGGCTGAATATGGTGTTGAACAAGCCCCAGCAGTCATTCCATGCTGGATAGATATGCAGCCGGAGGGAGATTTTATCCAGTCGTTATATCAAAAAAGAATGCCTGATGAAGTAAACTTCTACATGTTTTACGGTCACCGCGGCAGTCGCAACCCATTTCGATCAAATAACGACGGCACCATTACCTTGTCCAGTCTTCTGGACAGAAGGCCCCAGGCCGAGGCTAAAATGAGTTATGCATTTGATGAGGATCATGCGAGTATCATCTACAGCAAGGAAGTGGTGGATCAGTATAATATGATTATCAATTCATTTGCAGCAGAACATAGTGACTCAACCCTCTCGTCAGGTGGATACATTAAACTGAATTTTACATATGATTATCCCGCCAGCAGTGCACGACCATGGCCAAGAATTGTTCTCCGCACAATTGGTAAAAAGCTGACGGAAACGGAAGTTGCATTACGTCCTGATGATAATGGAAAGGTGCTAGGACCTTTTCCTTATGGAAATTATTTGGCGAGTATCTTTGCAGAGGGTGTTAAGCCTATTAAAAACAGGGTACCTGTCTCTGTCAAGATCAATCATACCAATGAACTTAACTTCTCTTTTATTCCTGACGGTACGCTTACAGTATATGTTACAACTGCTATCAAGTCCGAGGATAAGGTCGTCGGCATGCCGGGATGGGAATACCGCCCCCAGGATAATACAATCGAAGTAAAATCAATTTCATTGAAGGGTGCTGGAGTTAGCCGAACATTTCAGCCAGTTGAGCTTGAAAAATTTGATTGGCGTGAAATGGAGATATCTCGTACGGATTACTGCTTTAATGGGTATCTGCGAGTTTTTGGTTTGCCTGCCGGGGAGTATGAACTGGTTATCAAGGCAAAAGGCCATAAAACTCTTGTCAAAAAACAACTTGTTACACCTGGCAGCGAGAACTCTGCAGTTTTTTATGAATTAACACCAGAAACATAGAGACTTCAGTTGGTATGTTCTATGCTGAAACAGCAAATTTTTGTCAAGCTGCATGAATCCTTCTTATGCTGACAATTATGAGGATATAAACAATAGAACAACTGCATAATTCTATAAGACTCATTAATTTTAATCTATAGCTCTGACGTTTTTGTATATTTTAAAAATCTGGATAGGGTTACCGTTGGGTTCCAGCCATCGCTGTTACCCGGTGTGAAAATGAAAAATAATATAGAAAGTAGAGATCAGGAACTATTGCATCAAATAGCAGATCTTAAACAGCAGCTCTCTCTTGCAGAAAGCTCCCAAAGTGAACTGGAGGCGGCAAAAAGTGAAATCTGTAAACTTCAACAAACTATTGATGACAGCAAAAAGAACCTGATGAAAAAACGCTCCGAACACGCGAGTGTTTTGAAAGAATTGCGTATGTCTGAGCTGATTGTTGAGCGTAGTCCCGTAATCCTGTTTCGCAGAATTGCTGGAGATGATCCACGTTTTGAGTATATCAGTCAGAATATCAAGCAGTTTGGCTATACGCCCAAAGAGTTTCTTGATGGTGAGATACAATTTAAAGAAATCGTTCACCCCGATGATCACGAACGTGTTAGCAATGAAATTCATGGCTACGCTGATGCAGATGTTGAAGAATACAGCATGATTTACAGGTGTATTACCCGGTCTGGTAATATCCGCTGGGTTGAAGACCAGACCTCTGTTGTACGAGATGAAGCGGGAAATAAGACCCATAACCAGGGTGTGCTATTCGACATAACAGGTCGAAAACAAGCTGAAAATGCGCTTCGAAAAAGTGAGGAAAAATTCCGCAGGATAGTGGAGACCGCTGCTGAAGGTTTTGTCTTAATGGATCAAGAGTTTAAAATCATCGATTTTAATAGTGCTTATTGCACTATGCTTGGCTACAGCCCGGAAGAACTACTGGGAAAATCACCGTTTGAGTTGGCCACGGAGGAGTTCAGGGAGCATATGCTGGCCAACAAGGATTCTATTCTCGAACAAGAGTGTCGTGAATTTGAGGGAAATTTTCTTGCAAAAGATGGTCATCACGTCCCTGTACTCATTCATGGCAATACACTCAGGGATGACCACGGAAATGCCATAGGTAATATGGCATTTATTACCGATATGACGGAGCACAAAAAAGCGCTAATGCTGGCTGGAGAGGTTCAGAAAAGTCTGCTGCCCCAGATTATGCCAGTAGTTAAAGGCCTGGACATAGCCGGGAGAAATGTTTCCTGTGATGAGATTGGCGGAGACTATTACGACTTTATCTGGCGGCAGGAATCAGGTACCGGGCCGTTCAGCGTTGTTGTTGGTGACATCTCCGGTCATGGTGTCGATTCGGCATTACTTATGACCACTGCGCGTGCATTCCTGAGGATGCGGGCCTCCCAGTCTGGTACTAGCTCGGAAATAATATCTGCGATGAATCGTCATCTCGCCAAAGACGTGCTTGAGACTGGCCGGTTTATGACGCTTTTTTATCTTTCTTTAGATCCTGATACGAAATCGATCGAATGGGTACGTGCAGGTCATGACCCTGCGCTGCTCTACGATCCTTCTTGTGATACGTTTGAAGAGCTTAAAGGCAGCGGTATCGCTCTGGGGGTTGTGGATGAGGTAGAGTATCTCGAGCATAAAAGAGTTGGATTGTCTGATGACCAGATCATTGCCATCGGCACAGATGGCATCTGGGAGGCGTTCAACCTTCAGGGAGAAATGTTTGGTAAAGAACGACTGCGGGAATTGATTCGCAGTAATTCTAACAAGAGCGCCGGGGTCATTCTCAATATAGTGTATGAAGAACTCAAACATTTTACCGCCGGCAGGAAGAATGAAGATGACATAACCCTTGTTATTATCAAGGCTGAAAGATTTTCATCGTAATGGATGGATTACGACTAGGAAAGCGGTAGCGGCTTTGATCACTATGGCTATGATGCCTTGCAGCAGGGACCATTGGCCGGTTTGAGCTTTCACTGGTAACATGACAATTACATAATTTACCATTTTAAAAGTAGCCCCTGGGGCTGTTTATCCCGGAGGTTACTTGTGTGTTTATTTGTAACAAGCTGATATTATAAAGTAAGAAGCAATTCAATATACTCTGCAACTGTATGAAAGTAGGAAATCTCAAATTTAAAAATCTATTGATGCGTTACTGTTGAGCTTCGTCCTGCCAGTCCTAACTACTCGGCTACCTACACCTACTTGAGTTGCCTCCTCTCTCTGATACACGCCTTGCTGGAGAGAGGAGAAGAGTCCAAGAGAGTGTGCAGTGGCAATATTTACCACTTCCGGGCAGGGGGAGGTTAAGATGTTTCCTGTGAAGGTCTGATTCTCTGGAGGCAGAATGCCTAACACAGTTAAACTTACTGCTTGTCCAAGATTCTTTCAGAGAATATGGGGCACTGGTTTTTATAAGGAGGTAAATTAAAACCACACAGAGCATACTGAAAAAAGTAAAAACCAATATTATATCAACCAAACAGTGTGTTGGGTTGTTCACTGTAAATTATTTTTATATGAAATACTGCTTTAAAGTCTGGCAAGCTCTTAGTACAATAGGAAGGCTATTGTACTAAACTCTTTGAAAAAAATTACAAAGAAAATTTCCCTAAGCAGATGTTCAAGATGAAACTGGACAAATATATATCTTTACTCTTTTTACTGTTTCTTCTCGGTGGTTGCTCCAAGGTACGAGTAAGTCAGGATTATAACCCTTCTTTTCTTTTCAACTCCGCAGAATCTTTTAACTGGAATACCAGGTTAGCTGAAACTGATATTCCAGAACGACAGAAAGACAACGAATTGTTGGACAAACGTTTCCATGAGGCAATTGAAAGCACTTTATTAAGAAGTGGATTGTCCCTTGCTGAACATCCCGACCTCCTTATATCTTATATAT
>Ga0209633_10003304_pt1 | contig 14987 bp, 14 predicted proteins | sample Cruoilmetagenom1_FD_187290 | JGI IMG/M metagenome (GOLD analysis project Ga0209633, IMG submission 187290) | Oil polluted marine microbial communities from Coal Oil Point, Santa Barbara, California, USA - Sample 1 (SPAdes) (version 2) | ecosystem: Environmental > Aquatic > Marine > Oil seeps ... | reverse complement strand
TTATTAATGCTAATATCCCGATTTACGAGCCAGCTAGTCAGTTTAACCACCACCCAAAACGGCACCGTAAATTGCTTTTAAATAGGCGAGAACTTGATAAACTTATGGGGGCTGTACAGCGCAAAGGACGCACGATTGTCCCGTTAAAACTATATTTTAATCAAAGGGGTATCGCTAAATTATTACTGGGCGTAGGCGTAGGTAAGAAGCTGATCGACAAACGCCAAACGCAAAAGACCCGAGATTGGAACAGGCAAAAATCTCGTATTATGAAAGAGCGGGGTTAAATTGAAGGTTTTTATCGCTCTTGGCGCTAATCAACCAGCAAAATTTGAGGGCCGTGTTTTAACACCAGAACAAACATTTGCCCGTGTCATTGAGGGCCTATCAGTGCGCAGCGTTAGAACCTGCGCCAAATCTAGTATTTGGCAAAGCCCGGCCTGGCCCGACCCAATGGCGCAACCCGCCTATGAAAATGCGGTCATTAGTGTAGATACTAGGCTTAAGCCTTTGGAATTATTAAATCTATTAAAGGAAATGGAGCGCGACTTTGGCCGCCGTGAGGGCGTTCGTAATGCGCCGCGGCCACTAGATTTGGATATTATTGATTATCATGGTATAGTCACAACAACAGAAAATCTTACATTGCCACATCCGCGTATGCTTACGCGTTCATTTGTGCTATTGCCACTGTCTGAAATCGCACCTAACTGGCGGGATCCACAAAAAAACCGAACAATCCATGAGTGGATTGCTCGGCTTGTTTTGAAAGACGTAGAGCCGCTTAAACGGCTTGGACGTATTATTTAAGTGTATAGACCAAAGCGGCGCGCGTAATAGTGTCCGTTTTTTTACGGCCAACAGGCACATCAGTATGATGATCAACGCGGAAGCTAAAACGAGCGGCAAGATTGCCCGCAAGGTTTGCTGTGACGCCTACATCGTTCCACAAATATGTGTCGCTATCAGACCAGATGACTTCGCTGTCGTTATAAAAACTAACAGCTTCGCTAAATTGATAGTCAAACTCTGACGCACCGCGTAGTGCAAATTCGTCTGTTGTAAATGCTGGGACTATGCCCACATTGCGGGTCTTTTGTGAACGGTAACCCGCGCCGCCTTCAAGGGCCCACTGCATTGGCTCTGTTTTTATAACGTTATAGCCAAGACCAGCGCCAATAAATGATCCATTTTTGAAAGCGCCAAAATCGTCTGTGTAGTAATTTGCATTACCATATACATAGAGACGTTCATTGATATTGCGATCTAGCTGATAGCCAATATATGCGCGGTTTTTGTTGTTAACACCGCTCGCGCGTCCAAGATCATATGTCGTATCAAGGCTATGCTTCCAAACGTCACCAGCTTTTGTAAGATGTAGTGCAACACCAACATCGGTCGTGCTAGTGTTACCGCTCGTAGTAGAACCAGAAACGGACGCTTCTCCGCCCCAGCCATCAGTGAAGTCGCCCGCAAGTGCAGGGCTTGGAATCAGGGCTGCAGTTGCCGCCGTAATAAGAATTTTTTTCATGTTAGTTTCCTATAAAGTTAAGCACGTGCACATGGACTCACAGGGTTAATATGAGGTAAATACAACTGCTTATGTGTGTGAAGAATAAAAAAATGCTGCCCAAAACGAGTGCTTGGGCAGCAATAGATTCGTTATGTATTAGAGTTTATCTGCTTTTAGGTTCGCCGTTTTCGTAATACTCACGGCGCGTGGCTGGATCGTAAAAATAATACCGGCCAGTTTGTTGGTCAAAATATTGGCGCTTGTTGACTTGCTGTTGCTGGGGTTGCTGCTGCTGCTGCTGACCACCATAACCGTAGTTATAATCGCCGGCTTTTGGCTCGGCTCCACAGCCGCCGTCTTCACGGCAACCTGCATATGCGCCGCCAGCGCCGCCAATAACAGCGCCAATAAGTGCGCCAGATTGCGCGTCACCATCGCCTGCATTATTACCAATAACTGCGCCCGCTATCGCGCCGCCTGCTGCGCCAATAGCGCCTTTTTTAAGTGCATTATTACCGCCGTTCGTCGTTTCACATGCCGCAAGCGTTAGCACAGATGCTAATGCCGCAACGGTCATAAGTGATTTTCTTTTCGTAAGTGTCATTTCATTTCCTTTGAGTTTACTTAAAAGCTCCCCATTTGGGTAACGTATCAAGGCAAAAATGAACGCTACCTAAACCATAGATTACAAAGCGTCCATAAAGGCAATAATTCGCAATAATTCGAAAAGGAACATTTGCTGATTATAACTCTTGTTTTGCCACGCAACTCACTCTATAAGCCTGCACTTGCTTTGATTTGTATTGACAATTCCTGATTTAAGAGAGTTCTATGGCCCGCGTTACTGTTGAAGATTGCATCGATATTGTTCCAAACCGTTTTGATTTGGTTCTTTTAGCCGCGCATCGCGCTCGTAATATTTCTGCTGGTGCAGCTCTGACCGTTGAACGTGATAATGATAAGACCCCAGTTGTTGCTCTACGTGAGCTGGCTGATGAAACATTAAGCCTTGATGATTTACGCGAAAGCCTCGTTGTTGGTTTGCAACGTGTTATCATGGATGACGATATTCCTGAGGAAGAAGAACAAGCGCCAATCCTTGCCATCGAAGAAGGTGAAACACAGCCAACAGAGATGTCAGAAGCGGATATGCTTCGCGCGTTCCAAAGTGACCGCGACAACGGGCCAGATAACCGCTTTTAAGCCTAAAATAACTAACACTTATTATTGCACATAGAGACGCTTGCTCTTAGCATAGAGCTATGAGCGTTGTTACCTTTGAAAATAGCAAAACTACGACTGATTTTTTATCGAAAAAACAGTTGATAGATTTGGTGCGCAAATATGACCCGTCCGCTGATGCCGACATGTTAGGGCGTGCCTATGAGTTATGTAAATCTGCTCACGAAGGCCAAGTGCGTCATTCAGGTGAGCCTTACTATGGGCACCCTGTAACAGTAGCAGAAATTTTGGCGAGCCTTCGTATGGACGTTGAGTCGATCTGTACGGCATTGCTCCATGATGTGCTTGAAGATACGGACATAACTGAAGCGCAAATGCGCGACCAATTTGGCGACACCATCACAGATTTGGTGAAGGGCGTGACTAAATTAGGCCAGTTAGAACTAAGCAGTGCCGACCTTACTAGTGAGGGCAAACAGGCGGAAAATTTCCAAAAATTTGTCCTTGCCATGAGCAAAGACGTACGGGTTCTCCTCGTAAAATTATGCGACCGGCTGCATAACATGCGCACATTAGGTCATCACCCTAAAGCGAGCAGTCAATTACGTATCGCACGTGAGACCATGGATATTTATGCACCGCTTGCCCGTAAAATCGGGGTAGACCGCGTTTGTACCGAACTGGAAGACTTGGCGTTTCAATACATAAATCCGTCAGCATATGAGAGCATCAATAAGCGGCTGATTATGTGGCGAGAAGACCAAGACGCAGCAATCTCGGATTTGTCCGTAATGCTTCGGGACATTTTGCAGAAGAACCGGCAAAAAGCGCGCGTGTTTGGCCGAGAAAAACGTCCCTATGCTATTTGGCGAAAACTACAACGCCAGGGCATTAGTTTTGAAGATGTCGCTGACCTTTATGCCTTTCGTGTGGTTGTCGAGAAGAGCGAAGAGTGTTATAAAATATTGGGAATTTTACATTCTAACTTTCGCTGCGTAGCGTCACGATTTCGGGACTTTATTTCTGTCCCGAAGCCTAACGGGTATCAAAGCTTGCATACTACGGTATTAGGGCCTGATAATCAGCGTGTTGAGATTCAAATCCGCACTGAAACTATGAATGATATTGCTGAGCATGGCGTGGCTGCTCACTGGGGCTATAAAGATAATTCTTATGGGTTTGACAAGATAAAAGCAGGTAGTTTTGACCCGCTGCATCGCATTCGCCCATTGGTTGAGATGATGGAGCATGGCGGTGACGCGGGCGAGTTTTTAGAACACGCAAAGCTGGAAATGTTTAGGGACCAAGTGTTTACCTTTACACCCAAAGGGCAGTTAATCGCATTGCCACAAGGTGCGACTCCCATAGATTTTGCATATGCCGTTCACACGAGTGTTGGCGATACTTGTATCGGCGCTATCATTAATGGTCGCGAGCGCCCACTGCGAACTGTTTTGCAAAATGGGGATGACGTAAAAATCATTCGCGGCGGTACGCCTGAGCCTAATCCAGGCTGGGAGAGCATGGTTGTAACGGGCAGGGCACGCTCCGCACTGCGCCGTTTGACCCGCGTAGGGGAAAGTCAAGAATTTCGCCGTATAGGCCATATGCTAGCCGATCATGCATTTGCCCGTGAAGACAAAGATTTTAGCGAAAGCGTATTAGTAGATGCCTTAACGCGGCTAGGGTATGCTAGTGTTGATGAACTGTATATAGCCCTTGGACGCGGCAAACTTTCTGTCAGCAATTTTCTTGACGGTGTATTCCCAGGGCGTGGGCGGAATACTGACTTAGAGAAATTCGTAAATCGTGACCTCATTGATGATACAACCGCTAAGCTTTATGTCAAAGGTGATGGCCTACGTGAGGGCATTAGTCTTCATTTTGGTGAGTGCTGCCACCCTATTAAAGGCGACAGAATCGTTGGTATTCACACCGAAGGCAAAGGCATGGTTATTCATACGATTGATTGCGATACATTAGCTGCATTTGAAGACCAGCCAGAATTATGGATGGATCTTGGATGGCGTCGCGCTGCCGACACAACGGCTTCGATTAGTCAGGTGACGATGACGGTCGAACATGTACCTGGTGCGCTCGCGGCAATCGCTACGATTATTGGCGAGGCTGGCGGTAATTTGACCAATATTAAAACCTTAAAACGCTCGCCTTCATTCTTTGATATGGTTATGAGTATCGAAGTGACAGACACCCGTCATTTATCACAAATTGTTGCCGCGATGCGCGCCAGCGCCTATGTAGTATCAGTGCGGCGCGCGCGAGCAGATTTAGAAAAACAAAATCAGGAAGAAAAGCTATGAATACACAAGATGTATTAGACGTGTTCAAACAGGCTGGTGCCCTTTTGGATGGACATTTTATTTTGTCCTCAGGGCGCCGTAGTCCTGTGTTTTTGCAAAAAGCATTTATTTTTAAAAACCCTGTTCTGACTGAGAAAGTTTGCAAGGCACTTGCGAAGAAAGTTATACGGGAATTGCCCGTTATGCCAGATATTATCGTGGCACCCGCTATGGGCGGCGTTATACCCGGTTATGAGACCGCGCGCCATATGGGGCTAGAGTCATTATTCGTCGAGCGCGAAAACGGCGAGTTCACGCTAAGGCGCGGGTTTACATTGGCAAAGGGGCAAAAAGTCCTCATGGTCGAAGATATTATCTCGACGGGCCTTAGTTCACGCGAGTGCATTACTGCGATAAACGCTACGGGCGCCGAGGTTATCGCAGGAGCTTGTATCTTTGACCGCTCTGGCGGCAAAGCTGATATTGGGGTGCCTTTAGTCAGCCTAGCGAGCAAGGTCTTTCCATCATATGCACCAGAAGACCTTCCGCCAGCTCTCCAAAAAATACCAGCTGTTAAACCAGGGTCACGCGGGCTTGCTTCGTGACAATGTCCATGCCTGTTCTGCCAAGATTGGGGGTCAATATTGACCATGTGGCTACGTTACGCAATGCGCGCGGTGGTAAGCATCCATGTCCTGTAGACGCCGCCCGTCTTGCTATTAAAAGCGGCGCAGATGGTATCACCGCTCACCTGCGTGAAGACCGCCGCCATATTAACGACGATGACATGGAACGTTTACAAAGACTGTGCGCGGCAGAAAATATACCGCTAAATTTTGAAATGGCCGCCACGGATGAGATGATGAATATTGCCTTGGCGGTCAAACCTCATGCCGTTTGTATCGTGCCTGAAAAACGTGAGGAACGCACCACTGAAGGTGGTCTTGACGTAGTGGGCGGCCATAACCGCATAGCGCCAATCGTGCGCGCGCTTGCTGAAAACGGGAGTAGAGTATCCTTGTTCATTGAGGCCGACCCTGCGCAAGTGAAAGCATCTAAAAATGTTGGCGCGCAAGTCGTTGAGTTTCACACGGGTGCTTATGCTCATGCACTTGATGAGGGCGATGAAGCGCATGCAAATAAGCTATTGAGAGACCTACAAAAGGGGGGCGCGCAAGCAGCGGAGCTTGGTCTTGAAGTGCATTACGGTCATGGGTTGACATTCACCAATGTTGGCCCTGTGGCCGCAATACCCCAAGCACAAGAGTTAAATATAGGGCATTTCATTATTGGTGAAGCCGTCTTTATGGGACTGGAAAAGGCAATATCGAAAATGCGTGCAAATATTGCCGCCATGCGAGGTGACACGGCATGATTATGGGCATTGGTACCGATATTTGTGACATTCGGCGCATTGAAAAACTATTAGAAAAATACGGCGATAGATTTACAAAGAAAACGTTCACAAAAAAAGAACGCGAGCGCGCGGACAGTCAAAGCATGCCTGCGGCGTCCTATGCTAAGCGTTTTGCCGCCAAAGAAGCCGCTGCGAAGGCTCTAGCGGGCCGCACCACGGGGGCATTGTCATGGCAAGATGTGGAAGTTACCAATGAGCCTTCGGGCAAGCCTAAAATTTTGTTGCACAGAGGCGCACTTGAGCGGGTAGAAGAAAAGCTAAAGGAGGGGCAAAAATTCAACATTCATCTGAGCCTTAGTGATGACTTTCCTTACGCAACGGCGTACGTCATAGTAGAGCTGTTATAAAAATTGCACAATAAAAGAGCATCAATGCCAAAACCTGACCAATATACATTAAAACGCTTATCTCGCCTAGAAGAACAAATTGGGTATGAATTTAAGGACAAAAATCTTGCAGTTATCTCGCTGACTCATTCGTCATATGGTGATGGGCGCCGCAGTAAAAGTGATAATGAGCGCCTAGAGTTTTTAGGAGACCGCGTTCTTGGCCTTTTAACAGCAGAGCTTTTGTATGATGTCATCCAAGGGAATGAAGGCCAGATGGCCCGCAAACTAAACGCTATGGTGCGAAAAGAGGCTTGCGCGCGCGTAGCACGGCTCATCAATCTTGGCGAAGTTTTGATGATGTCGCCATCCGAGATTAAACAAGGCGGGCGAGATAAAACCTCTATTTTGGGCGATGCGTGTGAAGCTTTATTAGCAGCTCTGTATATTGATGGTGGCTATGGCGTAGCAAAAACTTTCTATGAAAAATTTTGGGTGCATGAAATCGACAGTGCGACTTCGGTAAATACCAAAGACCCCAAAACTATATTGCAAGAGCAAGCTGCCGCAAAAGGGCACGGTGTTCCGACTTACGAAGTTGTTGAGCGCTCTGGCCCTGACCACAGGCCGCTATTTGTGGTTTGCGTAAATGTTGACGGTTTTGGGAGCGCACAAGGCACTGGCAAATCCAAGAAAGACGCAGAGCGCTTTGCCGCGCGGCATTTGCTCGAAGACGGGAGTAGTTCGTGACTACAATACAAACAAAAGCAGGCTTTGTCGCCGTTATCGGCGCGCCTAATGCAGGTAAATCTACGTTGGTTAACGCACTGGTTGGCGAAAAAATCACCATTGTTACTCATAAAATCCAAACCACGCGGTTTAATGTACGCGGCATTGCAATGGGGGAAGACGCACAACTTGTCCTCGTAGATACGCCCGGCATTTTCGAGCCTAAGCAACGCCTTGACCGCTCTATGGTTCATGCAGCGTGGCGAGGGGTTGCTGACGCGGATGCTATCGCTCATGTGGTTGATGCGCCTGCTTATTTGCGCGTGATGATCAATGATAAACCAAGCGCGCAAGATAAAAAGTCTGCGCAAGACACGGACCGCGTTGTGAAGGGGCTCGAAAAGCGCGGGAATTCAAAACCAGCAATTTTGGTGCTAAATAAGATTGATGGCTTGCAGCGGGACTTACTGCTCAAACTGCTAGAAAAATTTAAAGATACAAAGTCTTACACTGATATATTCATGATTTCGGCGTTAACAGGCGATGGCGTGGCAGACTTAAAGGCGGCGTTATGCAGCCTTATGCCGACAGGCCCGTATTTGTTCCCAGAGGATCAGGCCGCAGATATTCCTGCGCGGTTACTTGCCGCAGAAATCACACGCGAGAAACTATTCCTGCGGCTTCACAACGAACTTCCCTATGCTTCACATGTTGAGACCGAAACGTGGACACGCCAAAAAAACGGAATACGGATTGAGCAGGTTATCTATGTGAAACGTAAGTCACAAAAACCGATTGTACTTGGCAAGAGAGGGCAAACTATCAAAGATATTGGCCGTATGGCTCGTCTTGAAATGCAAGAAAGTTTTGGTGAAAAAGTCCATCTTTTTTTGTTTGTTAAAGTGCGCGAGAACTGGACAGAAGACCGCACCAAATACATGGATGTTGGCTTGGAATTTGAAGTGTAATGGACTGGCAGGCGGACGGTTTTATCCTGAGCGTTAAATCCCACGGGGAAACCTCTGCTATCGTCAATGTTTTTACGCGTGAGCAAGGTGTTCATGCGGGACTGGTACGCGGGGGCCGTTCGCGCCGTATGCGGCCAGTCTTACAAGTGGGCAACAAAGTCAATGTACGCTGGAATGCAAGGCTAGCACAACATCTTGGTAGTTTTGTGGTTGAGCCGTTGGACGCTCATGCCGCGTTGATAATGGAAAACCGTCTGTCATTGTCGGCGCTTAATGCGTGCGCCGCTGTAACAATCGCTGCAATTCCCGAACGCGAAGCCCACGAGCGGCTGTATGACGTACTTGATATTTTTCTGTCGCATCTTGGCGATCAAGAAATTTGGCCTGCGCTTTATGTACGCTATGAAATCGCGCTACTGCACGCGCTTGGCTATGGGCTTGACCTTGCGAGCTGCGCAGCAACAGGAACAATTGATAACCTAACCCATGTGAGCCCGCGCTCAGGTAGGGCTGTGTGTGCGGACGCCGCGCAGCCATATCTTGATAGAATGCTGCGTTTACCCGCATTTTTGAAAGAAAACACGGGGCTAGGCGACACTGATCTTGCCGATGGGTTAGCACTAAGCGGCCACTTTATAGAAAAGCGGGTCTTTCATGGCTTTAATAAAGCGGTGCCTGAATCCCGATATAGGCTAATACAAGATTTAAAAGCCGCCAAATTAGTCTAAGCTAACCTCGAATCATTACAGAGATTTTCATGAGCAATACCAAAGATACGCCGCCCCGCGTGCCAGGGATGAATATTATTGAGGAAAACATAGATGAGGCGCTCAGCAGCCGCTATCTTGCCTATGCCATGTCGACGATTACCCAGCGCGCGCTACCCGATGTGCGTGATGGCCTCAAACCTGTTCACCGGCGTATTTTGTACGCTATGCGCCAGCTAAAACTGAACCCTGAAAATGCTCATAAAAAATGCGCTCGTATTGTTGGTGACGTTATGGGCCAATATCATCCTCATGGTGATGCGTCGATTTATGACGCTCTGGTCAAGCTCTCGCAAACTTTCTCCGCCCGTTATCCGCTTGTGGATGGGCAGGGTAATTTTGGTAATATTGATGGCGATAGCGCTGCGGCAATGCGGTATACCGAGGCGCGTATGACGGCAGCGGGCAAAGCATTGCTCGATGGCCTTGACGAAGACGCCGTTGATTTCATTGCTACCTATAATGAAGAAGATGAAGAGCCAGTGGTCTTGCCCGCAGGTTTTCCGAACTTGCTAGCTAATGGCTCTCACGGCATTGCTGTGGGCATGGCAACATCAATTCCACCTCATAACGCCGCCGAGCTTTGCAATGCGGCTCTGCATCTAATTAAAGCGCCCAATGCGCGCATTGAAACCCTAATGGATCACGTCAAGGGTCCAGACTTTCCGACGGGCGGCATTATTGTAGAGCCTAAAGAGAACATGCTCGAGGCGTATAAAACGGGGCGCGGCGGGTTCAAAGTACGCGCACGCTGGGCCGTTGAAGAACTTAGCCGTGGGCAATGGCAAATTGTTGTTACCGAAATCCCATATCAGGTGCAAAAGTCCCGCCTAATAGAGAAACTCGCAGAGCTGATAGAGACCAAGAAAGTGCCATGGCTCGCAGATGTTCGCGACGAGTCCGCCGAAGATGTTCGTGTTGTCCTAGAACCTAAGAGTAAAAATATTGAGCCTGACCTATTGATGGAAAGCCTTTATAAAATGAGCGAGCTGGAAACGCGTATCTCGCTTAATATGAATGTGCTAGACGCCACCAGAACTCCGCGTGTCATGAGCTTACGCGATGTCCTACAAGCATTCCTAGACCATCGCCGCATCGTATTGCAACGCCGCTCTGCCCAAAGACTTGGTAAAATTATAGACCGCATGGAGATATTGGAAGGCTATAGAATTGCATTCCTAAATCTTGATGAAGTCATTCGTATAATCCGCTACGAAGATGAGCCCAAGCTTGAGTTGATTAAAGCCTTTAAACTGACGGAACGACAAGCCGACGCCATCTTAAATATGCGCCTTAGAGCCTTGAATAAATTACAAGAAATAGAAATTGTTACTGAGACGGACAAACTTGCAGCCGAGAAAAAAGAAATCGAAGACTTACTGGCTTCCGAACCCCAGCAATGGCAAGTCATTACGGGTGAGATAAGAAAAATCAGGGATATTTACGGCCCTAAAACGGAGCTTGGCAAACGGCGCACCACGTTCTCTGACGCGCCTGAAGTCGATATTGATTTCCAAACTGCCTTCATTACAAAAGAAGCTGTGACGATTGTTATGTCTGAGAAAGGTTGGATACGTGCCCTTAAAGGCAAAGTAGAGGATATGTCGTCGGTTAAATTCAAAGAAGGCGACGGGCCCGCCTTTGCAGTGCCAGCTTACACAACAGATAAGATCATTATGTTTGCTACCAATGGTAAGTTTTACACGCTTGGGGCTGATAAATTACCTGGCGGGCGCGGGAATGGCGAGCCAATCCGTCTTATGGTCGATTTGCCTAACGACCATGTACCTATTGGTTTGTTCGTGCATAACCCAGAGCGCCAGTTAATTGTCGCGAGTACCGATGGTTATGGTTTTAGGGTCAATGAGGGGGACATAATCGCGACAAAACGTGGCGGCAAGCAAACTCTTAATGTGAAAGGCGACGCTGAAGCGCTGCGCTGTATTGCCGTTGATGGGGACAAATTAGCTGCCATTGGCGAGAACCGCAAAATCCTGATTTATGATGTAGACGAATTGCCCGTCCTAGGCCGTGGCAAAGGCGTTCGCATTCAAAAATTCAAAGATGGCGGCCTCGCCGATATAGCAACGTTCAAAGCAGAAGAAGGCCTAAGCTTTATCGATGGATCTCTTCGCCGAAACAGTGTTCCCGAATGGGAAACCCTACAGGGGAAACGAGCGCAGGCAGGCCGTATGGCACCGCGCGGGTTCTCAAGAGCGGGACTTTTCGCAGTAGACAAGCGCTTATAACTTGATTGCTCGCGAAAAAATAAGTAATATGGCCCAAGGTAAACGCGGGAAAACATTATGAATTATTTATTGGCAGTACTTGGCGTCATCGTTGTCGTCGTTCTTTTTATTATTGGAATTTACAATAGATTGGTGGGGCTTCGCCAGACTTGTAATCAAGCATGGTCGGATATTGAAGTGCAGCTAAAGCAGCGCCAAGACCTAATCCCGAGCCTCGTTAATGTGGTCAAGGGGTATGCAAAACACGAAAAAGAAACGTTTAACGAAGTCATCGCTGCGCGTAATGCTGCGGCGAGCGCTGGTAATGTTGGTGATACTGTCAAAGCTGAAGGCCTACTTGGGCAGGCGCTTGGTCGGTTATTTGCCCTTGCAGAAGCTTATCCAGACTTGAAAGCCAATGAGAACTTCTTGCAGTTACAAGATGAGCTTTCAGACGTTGAAAACAAAATTTCAGCGGCACGCCGTTTTTACAATAATTCTGTGCAAGAATATAATACGGGCCGCGAGCAATTCCCTGCGAATATGATTGCTGGGCCGTTTAACTTTGAAGAGCGTGAGTTCTTTGAAAGTACGGAAGGCCGTGAAGCGCTACAAACACCGCCTGACGTTACGTTCTAGGACGATAACGGATGGGTGCATACGGTCTTAAAACCCATATATGGAATAACAATTTCAAAAGCCTAGCTTTGCTCGTGCTGTTTCCTGTGCTTATTCTCGGGATTATGTATGCAGGGTTGTTACTGTATGCTGGCTATGTCGAGGGTAGAAGCGCGCAGGCCGGATTTGCATTTGCAACAGGCGCTCTCCCCACAGCTATCCCCGCAACGCTCGCAGGCGTAGGGGCATGGTTTGGCATAGCATTCATGGGGCACCAAGCTATGATTGACGTGGCAACGAAATCTAAATCTGTAAGCAAATCACAAGAGCCGCGCGCCTATAAATTGCTAGAAGCACTGTGTATTTCGCGAGGGATCACAACGCCACGCCTTAAAATTATTGATACAGATGTGATGAACGCATTTGCTAGTGGTATTCGCGAGAAAAACTATACGATTACACTTACACGCGGGCTCATGGATAGTCTGGACGATGAAGAGCTTGAGGCAGTTATCGGACATGAACTTTCGCATATTCGTAACAAAGATGTGCGCCTTCTAATTATTGCAATTATTTTCGTGGGTATTATTTCCTTTGTAGGCGAGAGCGTTGTTCGCGGATTAATGCGTACCAATATGCCGCGTACGAACAGGTCTAGGCGCGGCGGTGAAGTTAACGCAGCCGTACTTGTTGGTATTGGTATTGCTATCATCGCTATTTCTTATGCGCTTGCTATGTTGGTGCGGTTTGCGTTGTCGCGTAAACGCGAATACCTTGCGGACGCGGGCGCAGTGGAGTTAACTAAAAACCCTGACGCTATGATCCGTGCGTTGCAAAAAATATCGGGCAGGGCTAAACTGGACGCTCCTGCAGAAGTGCGCGAAATGGCGTTCGAGAACCCGCGTGTAGGGCTTACGGGGATGTTTGCAACACATCCGCCTATTGAGAAACGCATCGCAGCCCTCGTGAAATTTGCAGGAGGACGAGAAGACAGCCAAAGTCGTCCGAAACGCACCCCGCGCGCAGATAAGACTGAAAAGTCTCAAACACGCCGCCGCCCGCCAATTGGGCGCCGTGGGCCGCGGCTATAGATATGTCAGTTAATTTATTATTACGAGAGTTTAACTTTACCAAGGGCTTACACATATTATTGTTTTTCAATAAAATTTAAGGAATGACCATGAAAAAACATCTACTTCTTAGCGCTGCATTATCCACGATGCTTGTTTTAACGGCTTGCGGCAAAACGGACGCGCCTACGACTACAAAAGTTGAGGTTCAGCTCCCATCTGGTATCACAAAAATTGAATCTGTTGGTGTGAAAGCTGGTGACATTGGCATCCCTTATAACAAGTATAAACTTGATAACGGCCTGACTGTAGTTCTGCATACGGACAAATCTGATCCGCTTGTGCATGTTGATATAACTTACCATGTTGGTTCTGGCCGTGAAGAGCCTGGCAAGTCTGGCTTCGCGCATTTCTTTGAACACATGCAATTCCAAGGCTCTGAAAACGTAGCAGACGAGCAGCATTTCGGGTTGATAACAGAATCTGGCGGTACGTTAAATGGATCTACGAATACCGACAGAACCAATTATTATGAAACAGTACCGTCCAATCAACTCGAGCGTATGTTATGGCTAGAAGCCGACCGTATGGGTTTTTTCCTCGACGCGGTGACAGAGGAAAAATTTGAAAACCAACGTGAAACTGTAAAAAATGAGCGCGGTCAAAACTATGATAATCGTCCATATGGTCTGTTGCGCGAACGTATAAATGAAGCCCTCTACCCTGAAGGCCATCCATATTCATGGCTCACTATTGGATATATCGAAGATCTTAACCGGGCTGACCTTTCTGACCTAAAAAAGTTTTTCCTGCGTTGGTATGGCCCAAATAATGCGACACTAACAATTGGCGGCGACCTTAATGAAGAGCAAACGCTCAAATGGGTAAATAAATATTTTGGCGGTATTCCTGCGGGGCCAGAAGTTCAAAGCCCAGAATATACGAGCGTTATTCTACCTGAAGACCGTTATATTTCTATGGAAGATAATGTGTCTTTGCCACTTATGTATATATCTTATCCAACCGTACATGTTTATCACGAGGACGAAGCGCCACTTGATGTTTTGATGTCAATACTTGGAACGGGACAAACATCGCTACTTTATAAAAATCTAGTCAAAGAGGGCAAAGCCGTGCAAGCTAGCGCAGGTCATGGGTGTGCAGAGCTTGGCTGTACATTTACGCTTCTTGCTTTGCCTGCGCCGGGCAATAGCCTTGCAGAAATGGAGGAGATTACTCGCGCTTCACTGCTTGAATTTGAAGAACGCGGCGGCGCGACAGATGATGATATTGCCCGCGTAAAAGCTGGCATTGTCTCAGATATGGTCTACGGGCTTGAAAGTGTGTCTGGTAAAGTAAGCCAACTTGCGCAGTACCAAACCTTAAAAGGGAACGCTAACTACATTGGCAAAGACGTCGCACGTTATGAAAATGTCACCAAAGAAGATGTGATGCGCGTTTATAACAAATACATAAAAAACAAGCACGCCGTTGTCATGAGCATTGTGCCCAAAGGGCAGGGCGATGAAATTATCAAGCCAGATACATGGCAAAGATATGAGCGCACATTTGATACTGCAGCAGATACTGCGCCATTAGAATTGCGTGTTGCCACTTCAGATTTTGACCGTGCGATTATACCTGAGCCAGGCGCAAACCCGAGCATAAAGCTACCTGATATGTATGATGCGAAAACTAAAAATGGTGTGCCAATATTGGGCGCACTTAACGTGGAAGTCCCGACAACAACGATACGCATCCGTATCCCTGCAGGACAAACCCGTGAACCGCTGTCAAAATTGGGACTCGCGTCTTTGACATCCGCTATGATGGACGAGGCAACATTAGAACATACAGCAGAGGAACTCT
>Ga0209633_10003302_pt1 | contig 14989 bp, 14 predicted proteins | sample Cruoilmetagenom1_FD_187290 | JGI IMG/M metagenome (GOLD analysis project Ga0209633, IMG submission 187290) | Oil polluted marine microbial communities from Coal Oil Point, Santa Barbara, California, USA - Sample 1 (SPAdes) (version 2) | ecosystem: Environmental > Aquatic > Marine > Oil seeps ... | reverse complement strand
CTTTGGCGGACCACCCCAGGATCGCCATCACACCAAAACCTATCACCGCCATGCCTGCTGCAAACCCGTCCATTCCATCCATGAAATTGTAGAGATTCACCAACCATAAGATCAGCAACATTGAGGCAACGATCGCCAAGCCCGCCGGCCATGCCCACGTTATCCCCGGCAACACCAAGCTCTTGGCCACAAGGCCCCCAGATATTAAAACGACACCGGCGACGAAATGCACCGAAAGCCGGTAGCTCGGAGCTATGGTAAAGCGGTCGTCGAGAAACGACACCGCGGCAATGAGCAGGGCGCCGGTGAGGATCCATTTGATAAGGGATGGTCCTTGATCATGCAGCAACATTTGCACTACGGCCATCGCCAGTATCGCGCTTACGATAGCGACACCCCCGCCTCGAGGCGTGGGAACGCTGTGCAGCGAGCGTTCGTTGGGGTGATCCAACATTCGCAGTCTGAACGATGGGTGTGAAAACACCCGTGTCAGCCCGGCAGAAATCGCAAAAGCGAAAAGCGTTATTACACCAATCATTACGATTTAACAAAGTTTTTTCCGCATTTGCCCGCGACGGACGAAAATTTATACACTTGATAAATCGCGTTCATACTTCTTCTTTTTCCAAGTCTTATACCACTTTGCGGTCATGGATAAGCCTTGCGCTACAGACAATGGTGGCGACCATTGCAACAGACTCCTGGACTTGCTCGAATCGATTTGCAACGATCCACAAAGTCGCTGGAATACCTCTTCCTTGCCGATCACTTTTGCCGCGACGTGCAACAAAGGTGGCGGAAATGAAAATAATCGCGGCGCACGCCCAAGCCCGGCAGCTAGTTGCCTTACCAGATCCGCGGTCGAGAGGCCCAGGTCATCCGCAGCCAGAAAGCATTCACCTGCGGCACGTGGATGCCACACGCAACGCACAATCAAATCGACCAGGTTATCTACGCCTATGAGACTGCGGCGGTTATCTACGCTCCCAAAAGGCAGTGGAATGCCTAGATCGACCCATCTCAGTAGCCGCAAAAAGTTACCTTTGACCCCGGGGCCATAGACGAGAGGCGATCGCAAAATAACGATCTCAAGCCCGGTTTCCTTTCCAATCGTATGCAGTACTTGTTCCGCCTCCCACTTTGATGTGGCATAGGCATCTTGCGGATGAGGAGGATCAGCCTCCGTGAATGCGCGAGACAAGGTCTGTTCGCCGTTTACCTTAATTGAACTGAGATAGATAAGGCGCCTCACACCAGCCGTCGCAGCTGCGCGCGCCAAACGTTCCGTGCCCGCAACGTTTACGGCGTGGAACTCATCCATTGATTCCTGAGTTTTTACATTAATAACATGCACACGAGCTGCCAAATGCACTACCGCCTCGACCCCCTCAAGCGCCTCAATCCAGTGACTTTTTGGTCCGATATCACCCACGGCAACCACATCTACCACCCCCTTGACATGCTTGAATGGTACCGTATTATTGCTTGTCCGTTTTGCCTCGTCCCTTCTGACTGTTGCGCGGACCCTGTAACCCTCGTTTATCAGGTGTTCACACAGCACTCTCCCCACAAATCCGTTTGCTCCTGTCACCATCACTAACGGCTGTTGTGGGTAATGAGTATTGTTCTGATTCACCATCTAAAACTTATGAATGACTATTAATCCACTCTGATCCAGACTGTCATGGTCGGTTTTCTCGCTTATCACATTTAATATGCGGCTAATTGAGTAATACTAGCGGTATGCATGGACAAACTAATGACTCTAGTTACTTTGGCCTGACAAAAAACTGGGGGAGTCGAGAAAGCACCTTCCTCACCATAAAAATCGGAGTCACCGGGTAGCCGTGCTTTTTGCAGGCCCTGTAGGCTTCGATATTTCCTTTAATAATATTCGAAAGCCTGTTGTTTGTAACGCCTCCCATACGCATTTTGACAAATATTTCTGGGATATAAACTGCTTTAATCTTATGCACTTCGAGTAAACGCATCGTCAACTCGAAATCTGATTGAATGTGATAGTCCAGGTCAAATTTTCCGTATTTTTCATAAATATTCCTTCTTGCGAAGAAAGTCGGATGTGCCGGCATCCATCCTTTTTGAAAAAGACCATCACGATATGGTTGTGATCTCCAGTACCGTATGATCTTGGTCAGGTCGTGCTGATCAACATATACCAGATCTGCATAACATGCTTCAATTTTCGCATCGATAAATGTCGCAGCAGCAGTAGATAAGACATGCTCATTTGCATAAACATCATCAGCATTCAGAAAACCAATGACATCACCGGTCGCAGCTGAAATTCCCTTATTCATAGCATCATAGATACCCTGATCTGGCTCCGATATTATTGTCGCTAGCCGATCAGCGTGCTGTTGCACAATCGAAATTGTCTCATCGGTTGACGCACCATCGATTATAATGTGCTCCACATTATGGAATGTCTGCGAGGCAACCGAAAGAATAGTATCTGAAATTGTTTCAGCACTGTTAAAAGCTACTGTAATAATGGAAAACCTCATACCTGCTCAATTATCTTACCAAGGCCATCTATAACCATATCCACGCTCAGCTCTTTTAAACATTTATTGTAAATTTCATTTGTGCATTTCTTCTGATCACAAGGTCTACAAGGTAAATCCCTATCCGGGAGCGTAACAACCTTTATAGGGGATTTCCCCACAGGATTGCAATAGGTATCAATAGCTGGGCCGAAAATAACTACGACTGGGATACGTAATGCTGCAGCTATATGACCAGCACCACTATCCATACAAATCATATAGTCCAGTGTTGCTACTTTAACTATAAATTCCCTAAGATCGCTGCAGTATATTTCAATATTAGATGAATCTATTGGTAGTAGACTGTCCTGATATTTTAAATCATCGGGACCAAAGAACATTACTATATTGTAGTTTTTTTGCAATCGTTCTATAAGTGTTCTAACACGATCAAAAGACCATTGTCTCAACTTCGAGCCCGCGAAAGGGTGGATTCCAATTACCTTTTTTTTATAGTTACTTTTGATTAGCTCTACTTTACTTCTTTCTTCATGAGATAGTACCAGTTCTGGGACAAATTTTTCATCTATTACTTTCTTATTTGTCAATGATTCGAGTATTTGTTTATGATGTTTTATTAAATGTTTTATCTTACCATCATCAGGTACATCTATAGTTAACATCCTTTTTCCACCTGTAAAGGAATACCCTGCTATATTCCTTGGCCCGCAAAGCCACATAAGAAAGATTTGACGAATATCTCCCCGCATTTCAATCCCAATGTCAAACCTTTTTTTTCTTAAAGTTGTGACAAGGTAAAATGTTTCTTTTATGGCCGGTATTATTGATTTTCTTTTTACCCATGGGGCATGATAATAAATAATTTCGTCAACATAGCTTGTATTCAGAAGTATGTCGTCTACCCATTTTGGCGAGACTAGTACGATGTGGCTACTCGGAAAGTTTCTTCTAATATGGCTCAGAAAAGGCAGCAAAATTACCATATCACCAATCATATGGAAATCGAAGATTAGTATTTTTCCGTACAGTATCTTTTTTTTTATCTTAAAAGGAAAATAGTTGCTGACTATTTCTATAACACGATTCCTGTGAAAAAATAATTTCATAAACTACTCTAGTTATCTTTATGTTTGTCTCTATCGCAGACAATCACAATAATGAGAAGGCACCAGCCATTACACTTCCTTTTTTTCTCTACATTTTCTTAGCATAAACAAAATCCGCAAACCCCATTAAATCCCATAATATTGATGTAATCGGCCTTTTGCGTAACACTAATGAAATTAATATTAATGGTGACAATAGTATCCTCACCGGATCTCTCCTATTCCCGGCCTTGATGATCTTATAGTTATGTTCAAGCAATATATTACATATTTCCTTTACATCATATAACTTTACATGTGTGGGATCGTCACAAAAATTCAGTGTTCCCTTCATTGATGGAAACTTTAATGACTTAACAGAAGGAAACTCAATGTAAATTACACCATCTGTTTGTAACTTCGTCGTTAAATCACTAATCACGTTTACACCATTTGACAAATGTTCTATCACATGATTAACGATTATTACATTAAAAAAATTATCGGGGATATCTTCCAACTTATTGCACGAAAGATCCAGTTCATAAAACTTTTCCATCAGCGACAAAGTTTCATCTGTATTATTGTGTGTATCCTTGTCTATCCCATAATAATTGCACTCTTTGAAAAACTTCTTTGTCTGCCTAGCTGAATTATTACCACAACCAACATCCAGCAAATTAAATTCTTTGTTTTTGTAATCGCGATAAAAATATTTAAATTTTGGATATATACGCCACAGCATGACAAGATGCTCCTATTTAGACTGACACGAAAAGCCCCTTCTATCTATGTTGGTAGGCGACTCGCAGGCAATTGAACACGAAGGTAATGCTTAACAACGTCAAAAAAATACAATCTGCCAATAGTGGATTATCATTTGATACATCTATAGTGTTTTGTATAGTCATCATGAACGTAACAAGTAAGTCGCAATGAAGCGTATAAATTATCAAATTTAATGCCATTTGTGCAAAGCACGGCAGCACAGAACTAGCTTGCGTCTTTATCGGCACTCAGAAGTATCTTGCCATTTCCGTGCGCATATTCCTTCCTGCTGGCCATCATTCTTGCGAAATCGAATATATTAGATGGTATGTCGCGTTCGCTATCTATTACCTTTTTGCTATTTATATTTTGTCTGATTGCGGATATCTTATGGATCAACGAATGAAATGTAAATTTTACAACACTAAAAGAGTGATATTGTTTAATGAGTTTCCGACGCTTCATGATACCAAACCAATTATTAAATTTTGTAAGCCTCATGATATATGCCCACATGGCACTATAATTAAATGTCATGCCCTTGTAATACTCCGGAAATAAATCCATTGCGACGAGTGCTGAATCTGGTATCATATTCACCTGGAATGATACATCAGGATAAAGTGTTTTATGCATTTGATAGCCTGGATACTCCCGAATAAATCTATCAAGCACAGCCTGTCCATTTTTGCTAATAGAGCTTGCTCCGTTTGACTTCGCCGACCTACCATTGACAGTTATACTCTCGCCAACATTAATCGCTTTGTCCGCAAAGACCGGTAAAGCGAAACTCATAAAAACGTCCGGATTGGTTGAATGAAAAACTCTTCCTGTCCTTCTTCTAATAGTATCTAAAATGTTCTTTGATACAGCAGAATGGTATAGAACCGGGAGCCTATAGTATCTCCACGCCCCTGATTCAATGGAAAACTTCACCAGTTTCTTCAGATCCATCACGAACGGCTTCTTTGCTGGCGCCACGAAGTCCACTAGCGGTTCTACATTGTCTATAGGCCATGTATATTGATGTGCTTGCCAGAAGTATATGGCACTAGGCTGCTTGCGAATTATCTCTTGTAGCCGATCTATTGCGCCTGGCATAACACCGTCATCATCACCAATAAATATGACATATTCACCCCTAAGGTGTTCTAATGCGAAATCCCAATTATCGCACATTGATAGTCGTTTGCCCGTGTTTATATACTTTATGCGGTTATCTCTGAATTCTTCTACTATTTTTTTTGTATCATCCTGACTAAAGTTATCACTTACAATGATCTCGTACTCAGTACTGGCCTGATCGACTGCAGTTTTTAAAGTATATTTAAGCGTCTCACACCTTTCTCGTGTCGGGATAACAAGAGAAATGACTGGTTCTCCATGGTTGCTCATCTACCAATATTCCTCAAATAAGTAACAATATTAATTGACAGTAAATCGACAAGAATCAAAAGCTCTAAGTATCACGGATCAACTACTGCTGTCCGTCGTGCCTTTAATACCTGCATAATTACTGCTCGTGTATATGGTGTCTGTAATGCTGTAACCAGAAAGGTCATAGCAGTTATCAGAATTATTCCTACCAATGTCAACAATACGGACATATTTTGCGGAAAATACCAGTATGCAGGCAACGCTATTAGCAATGTAATCGATAATGGTTTTAACACATCGTGAAAGTACCAGCGTGCTTTCTCTTCCCTGAGTAATCGAGTATGCATGTACTGAATACCACCTAATACATAACCTGCATTCAACAGTATCCAGATAGAAGCGGCGCCTTCAGCACCGTAATTTTTGGCAAGCCATATTAGCATTGGTATAAGAACAACTAGTGCAATTAGGTTTTGATAAAAAGCTAATTTTGTCCACCCATGTGCCAACTGCATCGCGAAAGGGAGATTCATGAGGCCACCCAAAGCCGTACCAATTATGAGAAAACTGAGAATGAGGTGCGCCCTTTCTACTATAACGGGATCACCAGTCCATAAAAAAAGCACTTCCTTTGAAAATAATGCTACCACCACGGCTACTGGCAGAATCATTACCGACATCAATTGACTGCCGTTATGGTAAAGACGCTTTTGCCCTTCGACGTCATTTTGGGCAACCATCTGAGAGAAACGCGGGAACAATGCAAAGAACATCGGACCAAACATTATATATAATCCGCCGGCTGCCACGCTGGCCAAAGTATAATAGCCAAACATCTCTAAACTCAGTATACGGCTCAGGATAATCTTATCCATCTGCATGAGAATAACCGATAAGACTGATACCCCCGTCATTCCTGCAGCGAAGCGCCAGATATCGATGAGCAATCGAGATTTAAACTGCGCCCCCCTTGCTGACTCCGGCAGATTGCTCCATAAAAAATACATCGTAACAGTAGTCTGTAATACACTGACAATTATCTGCCAAAGGAAGAATGCCTGTATGCTCGGATCAATTAACCATAGCACCAAAACGGCACCTACACCCCGCAGTGTTGCCATAATAACGATAATTCCGTTAAGCAACACTTGCCTCTGTAGACCCAACAAGCCGCCTGAATACAATGAAAACGGCAACTGGAATGCGATAACCAACCCCATCAATAAGATTGCGTGATATATCGTTTCTGGTGTCAATTGCTCAGCGTTAACCCAGTAGTACGCAACTACCGGCGCCAGTAATGCGACCGCAATGCCTATAGAAATAGCGAGCGCCCAATACACTAGCTCTAAGGTCCTGACCAAGTCTCGCATTGTTCGCGGATTCTCTATATGCGAGGACATCCTTGCTAATTCTCTATTCAGAGTAGTGCTTAAACCTAAATCCAGAAGCGAAAAAAGCGCCTGCAAAGATAGAAATATCCCTATTAGTCCGTATGCCTCAATACCTATAAATTTTATATAAATAGGGACAAAAACAAGCGACATCAACGCCGCCCAGCCTTTGCCTACGTAATTAGCAATAACGTTTGTCTTTAAAGACGACATCGAAAATTTACAGTCGTCTAAGCCAAGCGCCAGGCCAATGAGTGATATTTTCTTCCAACAAACTCTCGTTAAAAGGCCATTCGGGTTGTTCAATAATGAACTCTGGATGCGCCGCTACAAACTCAAGCGCTGCAGCCGTAGGATTGTTCCAATCCCAATCGTGTGCCCCGCGGGGTACATCTTTTAGATCTCTCATCACTCCATCAGTTGCAACGATATAGGAGCCAGGATTTACAAGCGCATGATAAGCCTCTAACTCGTCAAGCACATGTTGCTTCGAGTGATTAGAATCAAGTATCACTAATATCGTTTCTCCGTTTTTCACAAGCGATTCTACTTGCGTAACAATTTCGCTTGACGTTGAACTGCCCTCCAACAATGTAATGTATGAGAACAGCTCGTGATCTTCTATAGCTCTGCGGTTATGCGGCCTTATTTCGATATCTATACCTATCACGCGCCCTTTTTCCATAGCCTTACATAGGCTTGCATAATAGATAAGCGAACCGCCATGTGCCACGCCCGTCTCGATGATGACATCAGGTTTAATTCTATAAATAACCTCTTGTGTGCGAATCATATCCTCAGGAAGCTGAATGATTGGCCTGCCCATCCAACTAAATGTATAGACATACTTTTCATTCCACCCAATCCTTACCCATTGGTTCGAAATCGCCTCAAAAGCTTCTTTCGTATACAAATCCATCGTACGGGACACACCATTCTCTTCCGTGACAAGCTCTTTTCTGTCTGTATCAATAGTTATTTTCATATATCATCTCGCTTTAGTTGTCTTTACTCTCCTTGTTCCACCACTCAATCGTTATATCCAGCCCGCTATCTAACTCGTACCTAGGATACCAGCCTACTTCTTGTGTCAACCTTCTTGTATCTCCGACAATAAGGTGTGGCTCGCTATCTGCCAGTGGAACTTCTCCCAAACGAACAAGGTCGCTTCGACCTATCTTGCTTGCAATCTTACCGACAACATCTCTTACTGAAATTGGATTACCTGACGCTATATTGACCGGTCCAGATATATCGCTTTCCAGGACAGAAACAAAGGCCGTTGCACCATCCTCTACATGTAGAAAATCCCTGATTTGTCTTCCATGCGTGCAGAAAGCCGGTTTTTCATTTATTAAGGATCTGATAACCGATGACACTAATCGAGACGGATGTTCATAAGCCCCGTAAAGAAAAAACACACGTCCCCAAGCTGCGCTTAATCCGTATGCGTTACTGTAGACTTCAAGCAACTGATGTAATGCGTGCTTACAGCTACCATAGATCGTTGATGGGGATAAAGGGGTCAGGTCTTCTACGCAATAGCCATATCTCCAATCATATTCGGCGCAACTGCCGGCCATAACAACACGTTGGCCGCCTGCCTCGGCAAAGCTTCGCAGTAACGACAAACTGGCTTCTACCCAGCTAAAATTCTTGCTGGAGGACCAGAATTTCCCCGGTACTGCATACCACGCAAGATGCAATAAATAATCCGGTTCAATTGAGTGAATGAGTTGACAAGACCCTTTTATATCCAATAAGTCTGCATTATGCCAATATACTCCCTCATGGCTTTGTCCAATATTATTGGAATAAATCGCATGTACTTCATATCCTTTGGCCAATAATATTGGAAGACAGTGTCGTCCAATAAAACCTGATGCACCTGTCAGCAGGACTTTTTTCATTGCCCAAAAGATTCAAACTGCAAGTCTTTGTCTGAGATCGTCCTGTTCTCTTCCGGCCACTCAATGCCAAATGCTGGGTCATCCCAGCGAACACCCCTCGCATAGTCGGGCGCATAGAATCCAGACATTTGATAAAACACCTCGGTGTTGTCTTCTAATGTTTGAAATCCATGGGCAATACCAGCTGGGACATATAGCATTATCCTGTTTTCTGCCGTTAGCTCCACTGCAAACCAACTCTTAAATGCTGCTGATTCAGGTCGGAGATCGACAATAACATCATATATCGAACCCATTGTGCACCTAACGATTTTTATTTCGCTATGGGGTTCAGCTTGATAGTGCATGCCCCGTAATGTGCCCTTTCCTCTGTTAAAAGAAATATTGCATTGGACGAAGTCCGGGCTCAAACCTCGTTCAGAAAATTCTTTCTGACAATAAGTGCGCGCGAAAAAACCGCGCGCATCTCCGATACGCTCGGGCTCGATCACATATGCGCCGGGTATAGGTGTATCTTTGAATTTCATCAATACACGGCTGGTTGCGGGATCAGCACCAGGAATTTACCTCCCCACTCGCGTATGAATTCCATTTGCTTCATAATTTCATCTTTCAAGTTCCAAGGAAGAATCAATAAATAATCGGGCCTATATTCTTTAATTTTTTCCGGACTGAGAATAGGTATATGTGTGCCGGGAAGATAAAGATCCTGCTTATGGGGACTGCGGTCCACTGTAAATTCAATAAAGTCCCTGCCGATGCCACAGTAACTTAACAGCGTATTACCCTTCGCGGGCGCCCCGTACCCGATAATTTTCTTGCCTTGTCTTTTGATTTCTATGAGATGGCTCAGTATATTTCTCTTAATTTCGACAACTTTATCCGCAAAATTAACATAGGTTTCTATATCGGAAAGTCTATTCTCGATTTCTATCTCTCTTAGCTTGTTAATGTTTTCGCTGACGGGGAAGTCCATATTTTCTTTGTGCTTCGCGAAGATCCGCAATGAACCACCATGAGTCGGTAGCTCCTCGACATCGAATATCGTTAATCCGTATTGAGCAAAAACTTTTTCTACGGTGATTAAAGACAAATATGAAAAGTGCTCGTGATAGATGGTATCAAACTGATTCTGTTCCATTAATCGGAGTAAATGTGGAAACTCCATGGTGATCACACCATTTGACTTAAGCAATTTCTTCATACCGCCGACAAAATCGTTAAGTGCCGGCACATGGGCAAGCACATTGTTTCCCAAAAGGAGATCAGCGTGTTTGCCTTGCTTTACCAGCTCTTCCGCTGTTGCCGTACCAAAAAACTTTGTGATTGTCGGTATACCAGCCAGCTGCGCGACTTTTGCCACATTTTCCGCTGGTTCTATACCGATAACTGGGATACCTTTCTGTTTGAAATACTGTAATAAATAGCCATCATTGCTGGCGATTTCTATGATCTGGCTGTGGTTGTCGTAGCCGAATCGTTCTGTCATCATATCCGTATAGTCTCTGGCATGCGTTAACCAGCTCTCTGAATACGATGAAAAATAGGCATAATCACTGAAAATGTGCTCCGGACTTTCAAATTCTTGTAGCTGCACGAGATAACAAGAATCGCACACAAAAGCATGCAGTGGATAAAAAGGCTCCATGTTCTGCAGCTGATCTTCTTTTAGATACGCATTTGACAGCGGCGACATACCTAAGTCGCAAAATGTATGCTTCAGACTAGCGCCACAAAAACGACAATCACCTGTATTCATTTATCGATAGCACCTTGGTAGCGTTCAATCTGATTGATGGACACTGCACGCATGTCACGATTATTCTGATATTCCCGATACCACTCAACGATCCAATCAATAGCAGTCTCGAGATTTAATAGTGGCGACCAGTTCAAACGACCTCTTGCCTTGGAACAATCCAGCTTCAAATAATTGGCTTCGTGAGGCTGGCTGTTTTTCTCCAACTGCCAGCCAGGACTGGCCTCCCACAGCTCTGATATATGCTCCACTAGCCATGATACGGGCCTGGTATCACTGTCATCCGGTCCAAAATTCCACGCCTCAGAATAGCTCTTACCGTCATTCCACAGTCTTTCTGTCAGTTTCATATACCCGTTAAGAGGCTCAAGCACATGTTGCCAGGGTCTCACGGCTTCTGGATTACGGATTATTACGGGTCGTTGCGCCACAAATGCGTTAACAATATCCGGAATCAAACGATCATCCGCCCAATCTCCACCACCTATGACATTACCCGCACGCACGCTTGCTAGCGCCGCACCATGGCCAATTTTATTGTCAATATTAAAGAACGATCTCTGGTATGCAGCCGTGACAAGTTCTGCACAACCCTTGCTACTGGAATAGGGATCATACCCGCCCATGGGTTCATTCTCTCGATAACCCCACACCCATTCTTTATTCTCATAACACTTGTCACTCGTTACGACGACAACAACCTTTACACTATCACTGCCTCGTACGGCCTCAAGCACGTTTACCGTTCCGATGATATTGGTTGTGTATGTTTCCACCGGGTTTACATAGGAATATCTAACCAACGACTGTGCAGCCATATGAATGATAATCTCAGGCTTATTTCGATTGATGCACAAATTCAAATTTTTAAGATCGCGCACATCTCCCTCAATTGAAGTCATTCCTTTGGCAACTTGTGCGACATCGAAAAGACTTGGTTTGGTTGGAGGGTCTAGCGCATAACCCAATACGTTGGCACCCAAATTCTGCAACCATAGGCACAGCCAACCCCCTTTAAATCCGGTATGACCAGTAACGAGTACCTTTTTCCCTTGCCAGAATTCGGGATTCATTACCATACCTTCCAGGGCGCCTTACCGGCGTTCCAGAGTTCTTCCAAATGATTCTTGTCACGTAATGTATCCATCGGCTGCCAGAACCCTTTGTGAAAAAACACCGACATCTGTCTTTCCGCTGCTAATCGTTCCATGGGCTCACGCTCCCATATGGTGCGAGGCCCTTGAATATAGTCAATGACTCTCGGGGACAATACGAAGAAACCACCGTTAATCCAACCGCCATCACCCTGAGGCTTCTCCTGGAAATTGGTCACTCTATTATCATCTATATTAAGTGATCCAAACCGACCCGGCGGCTGGGTTGCAGTTAGCGTAGCTAGCGTGCCCTGCTCTTTGTGGAACTCAATCAGCTTTGCCACGTTTATGTCACCAACTCCATCTCCATATGTAAAACAGAAATCCTCGTTATCCAAATATTCGGAAATCATCTTAAGCCGACCACCTGTCATTGTGGCTTCACCAGTATCAATCAGCGTGATACTCCACGGTTCGGCACTGTTTTGATGCACATCCATTTTGTTGTTTACCATATCAATGGTCACGTCAGACATGTGAAGGAAATAATTGGCGAAATATTCCTTTATTATGTAGCCTTTATACCCCAAACAAATGACAAAATCGTTTATATTATAGGCTGAATAGGTCTTCATGATGTGCCAGAGTATAGGCTTTCCACCAATCTCCACCATCGGCTTTGGCCTTGTCGCCGTTTCCTCACTTATACGGGTGCCAAGTCCTCCAGCTAGAATAACGGCTTTCATGCTTTAATAGCTCCGTGATGTAAAGATTCCTGATGAGATAAAAAATCGCGATAGGCTTCATTTAACCCACGACGAATGCTCATTTTCGGTTTCCAGCCAAGAGCCTGTACTCTGCCAACTTCTAGGAGCTTTTGGGGAGTACCATCAGGTTTGCTGGAGTCCCAAGAGATTTCACCATTGAATCCAACGACTTCTTTTATGACTTGAGCGAGTTCGTGAATAGTAAGATCTTGGCCACAACCGATGTTGATGAGCGGTGGCAAATCAGAATCGGTAATGATGGCACGATACTGATCATCGGGTAAGTCCATGAGATAACAGCAGGCATCGGCCATATCGTCGCTGTAGAGGAATTCCCGCCGCGGCTTGCCGCTGCCCCAAACCACCATCTCAGTTTTCCCCTGCTCTTTGGCGTCATGTGCCTTTCGTATTAACGCCGGGATGACATGCGAGTTTTCCAGATCGTAGTTGTCTCCGGGGCCATATAAATTAGTCGGCATAACTGCCAGATATTGCGTGCCGTATTGCCGGTTATACGACCAGCACATCTCGATGCCGGCAATCTTGGCTAGCGCATAGGACCGATTGGTGGGTTCTAACGGCCCGGTGAGCAGGTATTCTTCTTTGATCGGCTGCGGGCAGTCGCGCGGGTAGATGCACGAGGATCCCAAGAACAACAGGCGCTTGACCCCTGTTTGCCAGGCGGCGTGCATCACATTGGTCTGGATGGCCAGGTTCTGATAGATAAAATCCGCTCGATAGGTGTTGTTGGCATGGATGCCGCCTACTTTTGCCGCCGCGAGAAATACATATTCGGGTTTCTCTTGCTCAAAAAAGTGCCTCGTCGCCGCCTGATCTGTGAGATCCAGCTCGGCGTGGGTGCGCGTAATCAAGTTGGTATAGCCGTCGGCCTGCAGTCTTCTCATGAGGCTGGAGCCGACCAAACCGCGGTGCCCGGCGACGTAAATGCGTGAGGTCTTATTCATGATAGTCAAACGCCCTAAATCCGTGCCGCTTCACCAACTCATCGCGTTCGGCGGCCTTCAGGTCTTCGCGGACCATTTCGGCCACCAGTTCCTCGAAGGTCACCTTAGGTGACCAGCCCAATTTTTCTTTGGCCTTGGTGGGATCACCGAGCAGGGTCTCGACTTCTGTTGGGCGGAAATAGCGCGGATCGACGGCGACAATGATGCGGCCGGATGCATCACGCCCTTTTTCCTCCAAACCAGTCCCCTCCCACTGGATTTTCATACCCAGTTCCCCGGCCGCAGCGTTGACAAAATCGCGCACGCTGTACTGTTCGCCTGTGGCAATGACATAGTCCTCGGGCTCGACCTGCTGCAACATCAGCCATTGCATTTCGACGTAATCCCGCGCGTGCCCCCAGTCGCGTTTGGCATCCAGGTTGCCCAGGTACAGGCAATCCTGCAGCCCGAGCTTGATGCGCGTCAGGGCGCGGGTGATCTTGCGCGTTACGAAGGTCTCCCCCCGAACCGGACTTTCGTGATTGAACAAAATCCCGTTGCAGGCATACATCCCGTAGGCCTCGCGGTAGTTAACGGTGATCCAGTAGGCGTACAGCTTGGCCGCGGCATACGGCGAACGCGGATAAAAGGGTGTCGTTTCCGTCTGCGGGGTTTCCTGGACCTTGCCGTATAGCTCCGAGGTTGAGGCCTGGTAGTAGCGGGTTTTTTCGCCCAGACCCAATATTCTGATTGCTTCCAGCAGGCGCAGCGCACCAAGCGCATCTGAATTGGCCGTGTACTCCGGCTCCTCAAACGACACGGCAACATGACTCTGGGCGGCAAGATTATAGATTTCATCCGGCTGCACCTGCTGAATAACGTGGATGAGACTGCTTGAGTCCGTCATGTCCCCATAATGCAGAATAAACTTCAGGCCCTTCTCATGTGGGTCCTGATAGAGGTGATCAATGCGGTCAGTATTGAACAACGAGGTCCGCCGCTTGATACCGTGGACCTCGTAGCCTTTTTCCAGCAGGAACTCGGCGAGATAGGCCCCGTCCTGTCCGGTAATACCTGTAATAAGAGCTTTTTTCTTCATTACGTGTTATCCCGGTTGTAGCGATCTTCAAAGCGTACGATGTCATCCTCACCGAGGTAGCTGCCGGATTGGACCTCGATGATCTCAAGCGCAATGGTACCGGGGTTCTCGAGACGATGCTTCATGCCGATCGGAATATAGGTGGACTGGTTTTCCGACAGAATGATGATTTCATCGCCGCGGGTGACTTTGGCCGTGCCTGTGACCACGACCCAGTGTTCCGCCCGGTGGTGATGCATTTGCAGCGATAATGCCGCGCCCGGT
>Ga0209633_10003301_pt1 | contig 14990 bp, 10 predicted proteins | sample Cruoilmetagenom1_FD_187290 | JGI IMG/M metagenome (GOLD analysis project Ga0209633, IMG submission 187290) | Oil polluted marine microbial communities from Coal Oil Point, Santa Barbara, California, USA - Sample 1 (SPAdes) (version 2) | ecosystem: Environmental > Aquatic > Marine > Oil seeps ... | reverse complement strand
AGGGTCATCAATCGCCTTCTGATCGCGGTCCGCGTGACTTCCGTTCCGCCCTCAACAGCGGACATCCAGCCCTGAAACGTCCGAAGTTCACCTGATAACCACCGTCATTCGAAAGCGGTCAGTAGGGGCATTTCGTGCCAACAACGGTCATTCATGCACTATGCGGCGAACGGCTGGTTCGAGCCCAAAGTGGGGTGGTCCAACAGCGGATAGCAGCTCAGAGGTTAGAAGAACTTGGCACAAATTGGATTTGGTTGCGGGGGCCCGCAGCCACCTTTACCGAACATCGTTGAAATGGACGCGCCACTCTGCTCAGACCCTGTAACGGGGCATCCGTTTGTCGTCCATTAGCGAACGTGCGTCTCCCGCGTTCACTACGGTGAATTCGCACCGATTGCGATCATCATGCGTCAACGCAACACAGCAGGAACTGCCTTACGTAGCTGGTCCTTGCGCTCTCTCGTGCCGGTTTGTGGCGAGTGCAACATATCGGCAGGCTTTGCGGTCGCTACCTATCCCGCAAAGCGCGGTTCGGGGACGCCCTTGATGCCGAGATCGTGGATCGCGAACAAGCTGCCGCGCAGAACGCCATCGCCCGGAAAGCGCGGCAATGGAGGTTTTGCCATTGAGGTGATGTAAAGGATGTCCATGTTCGGTCCGCCGAACATGCAACTCGTGACCTTCTTCACCGGCATGTCGATGACCTGCTCGATCTCTCCATCGGGCGTATAGCGGATGACCTTGCCGTCATAGACCTGGGCATTCCACAGACACCCTTCGGCATCGACCGTCGAGCCGTCCGCCGCGCCGCCGGTCGAAAGGTCGATCTTTGTGAAGGTGCGCCGGTTGGAGACATTGCCGGTATCGAGATCGTAGTCATAGGCCCAGATCTCCCCGGACCAGGTGTCGGCGAAATAGAATGTGCTTCCGTCCGGGCTCCAGCACGGGCCGTTCGACACGACGATTCCGGTGTCCAGCGTGTGCAGAGACAGGTCCGGGTCCAGCCGGTAGAGCGCCCCGTTGGGTCCGTCCTCGACCTTGTCCATGGACCCGGCGACGAACCGCCCGCGCTTGTCGACCTTGCCGTCGTTGATGCGGTTGCCGTCCTTGCCGGGCTCCGGATTGACGATCAGTTCGACGTCGCCAGTGTCGAAGTCCAGAAAGTAGAAGCCGTCCTCCAGGGACACCACCGCGCCGCCCTTCTCGCGTAGCGCCATGGAGCCGATCTTCGACGGCACGTCCCACGCCCGCACCTCGCTGCCTTCATGGGTGCAGCGGAACACATTGCATCCGAAACTGTCGATGAAATAGAGCCGCTGCTCTTCGACGTCCCACAGCGGCCCCTCGCCCAGGATGGTCTTCACATCGATGACCACTTCTATCCGCATTGTTTCCTCCCGTTGCTTTGTGAATTCATCCGGCGAACCGGGGTTCCGGCAGGCCCTTGACGCCCAGCCCGTGGATCGCAAACACGCCGCCCGCCTCGCGCTCCCTCGGCATCTCGCCGTTGATCGGACGCGCCATCGAGGTGATGTAGGCGATGTCCAGTTCCGGACCGCCGAAGCTGATGCTCGTGGTGCTCACCACCGGCAGGCCGACGACGCGGTCGAGCGACCCGTCCGGGGCGATGCGCACAAGCCGGCCGCGGAATACTTCGACGCTCCAGACGTGATTTTCCGCGTCGACCGTCGCGCCGTCGGGAAATCCCGACAAGCCCAGACCTTCGAACTCGGCGAACGGGCGCTTGTTGGAAACCGCGCCGGTCTGAAGATCATAGTCGTAGGCGTAGATCGTCCGTTGGAAACTGTCGGCGAAATAGAATGTCGTGCCGTCACGGCTCCAGCACGGGCCGTTGGAACAGATGATATCCTTGTCGAGTTCGTGGACGCTGTGGTCAGCGTCGAGCCGGAACAGCCTGCACAGCGGATCTTTCTCCTCATCATCCATGTATCCCGCGACGAACCGCCCCTGGCGGTCGACCTTGCCGTCATTCATGCGGATGCCCGACGCTCCCGGCTCCGGGTCGACGATCTTCTCGACCGCGCCGGTTTCGAAGTCGAGGGCATGGAACCCGTTGCGCAGGGAACAGACCGCGCCGCCGGCCTCACGTAGCGCCATCGAGCCGATGTTCTCCGGCACATCCCAGGAGCGCCGCTCACCGCCGGCCGCATCGCAGCGATGAACCTTGTTGCCGAAGCTGTCGATCCAGTAGAGGCGTTGCTCGACCACGTCCCACAACGGCCCCTCGCCCAGCGCGGCCCTGGCATCGATCAGAAGTTCTATTCGAAGCATCGCATACCTCTCCGCCGGATCAGAAACTGACCTGGTCGCCGCCCTTAAGGCTGAGGATCTCGCGCGCCTCGTCGGGCGTCGCCACCTGCATGCCCAGCCCCTCGATGATCTTGCGTGCCAGCTTGACTTGATCCGCATTGGACTTGGCAAGCACACCCTTGCCGGCCCAGATGCTGTCCTCCAGCCCGACGCGGATGTTGCCGCCGAGCGACGCCGCCTGCGCCGCGATGCGCAGCTGGCTCGCCCCGGCCCCCAGTACGGACCAGCGGTAGTCCGAACCGAAAAGCCGGTCGGCGGTGCGCTTCATATGGGCGACGTCTTCGGGATGGGTGCCGATGCCGCCGAGGATGCCGAACACCGACTGAACGAAGAACGGCGGCCTGACCAGTCCGCGTCCGGCAAAATGAGCCAGGTTGTAGAGGTGGGCGATGTCGTAGCATTCGAACTCGAAGCGCGTGCCGTTCTCGTAACAGGTCTCGAGGATGTACTCGATATCCTTGAAGGAGTTCCGGAACACCAGATCGCGCGTCGCTTCCAGATGCTGGCGTTCCCAGTCGAACTTGAACTCCTTGTACTTCTCCAGCAGCGGATAGAGCCCGAAATTGATCGAGCCCATATTGAGCGACGCCACCTCCGGCTTGAATTGTGCGGCGGGCAGCACCCGCTCCTCGACCTTCATGTACGGGCTGCCGCCGGTGGTGATATTGATTGCCGCATTGGTCGCCTGTTTGATCCGGGGCAGGAAACGGCCGAACGCCTCGGGCGTCTGATCCGGTTGACCGGTCTCCGGGTTGCGCGCATGGAGGTGCAGAACCGCCGCGCCGGCCTCGGCAGCCGCGATCGCTTCGGAAGCGATCTCGTCCGGCGTGATCGGAAGATGGGGCGTCATGGTCGGGGTGTGGATCGCGCCGGTCACGGCGCAGGTGATGACAACTTTTCCCTGGGTGGACATAGCCTGCTCTCCCTGATTCCTCTGGTCCTGTCGATCACGTGCCGATGTCTTCGTCGGCGCGGCGCTTGTGGGCCGCCAGCGCCATCAGGCGGCGATCTCGCCAGACCTGCCGTTCGACGAGCTTATCGGCGGAAAGCCGTTCCCGGCGGTCGCCTTCGACGCGGTCCATGACCTCGCCGGCCCAGTCGACACGCCGCTGCTGCGACGGGTGCAGCTGTTCGTAGATGCCCTGGTAGCGGGTGACGTAATCGCGCACGCCGCCCGGAGCGTTCAGGTCGATGGTCTCGAACGGACCCATGAAAGACCAGCGCAGGGCCAGTCCTTCGCGGATGCCGACATCGACGTCCTCGATCGTCGCATAACCGTCGGCCACGAGCCGGAACGCCTCCTCGAGCAACGCGCCCTGCATACGGTTCATGACAAAGCCGTCGAGTTCCTTGTTCATGACGATCGGCGCGTGCCCGGCGGAAACCAGGAATGCCCGTGTCCGTTCAACCACCGCCTTGTCGGTCCACGGCGCGGGCACGACCTCGGCCGCCGGCACCAGGTAAGGCGGATTGATCGGATGTACGACCAGACAGCGCGCCCGGCCTTTCAGCTCCTCGGTAAATTTCGATGGCAGGATCGCCGAACTGGAACTCGCCAGCACCGCATCCGGCGGGGCCGCCGCATCCAGTTGCGCGAAGACGGCACGCTTGACGTCAACATCCTCGGGCGTGTTTTCCTGGACGTGGTCCACGCCGTCCATCACCGCTTCCAACGTGTCCGCGGTGGACAGGCGCGCGAGAACCTCTTCCGGTCGGGCGCCGTCCAACAACTCGTTCGCTGCGAGATCGGGCAGCACGCCGGCGATGTAGTCGATCGCCTGCTCCGGGACCCCGGGATCGGCGTCCCACAGCCCCACATCGTGCCCGGCGCGGGCATAGCTGATCGCCCAGGCACGCCCGATAAACCCACTTCCAACTATCGCTACCCGGGCCACCTTATCTCTCCTTAGAGCGTCTCGACATTGCCGTCGACCGCAAGCGACTGCCCCGACAGGTTCCGCCCCGCATCCGACATCAGGAACATGATGGTTGCGGCGACATCGTCCGCGGTCACCATCCGGCGCAGCGATATCTTCTCAAGATACTGCCCCTCCATATCCTCGTAGGAAACGCCGACCTGTTCGGCGCGGTTGCGAATAACGTTTTCCATGCGCGGACCTTCCACGATGCCGGGCAGGATTGCGTTGACCCGGATATTGCTGGGGCCCAGTTCCTTAGCGAGGCTCTGGCTGAGACCGATGATCCCGAACTTGGTGGAAGAGTAGGGAGTGCGGAAGGCGTAGCCGTATTTCCCCGCGACCGACGCCATGCACAGGATGGAGCCGCCTCCGGCCGCCTTCAGCATGGGCACCGCCCGCCGCGCGCACAGGAACTGGCCGGTCAGGCCGACGTCCAGACAGCGGCGCCATTCCGCCGTGTCGAGTTCCTCGATTGCTCCCGTCGGTCCGGCAACGCCGGCATTGTTGACCAGCGCATCGAGGCCGCCAAGGCTTCCGGTAACCTCATCGAACAGGCGGTCTACATCCGCCTCTTGCGACACATCGGCCTTGGTCCGCCCGGCATCCGGATGCACCGCCGCAAAACCGTCCATAAAGTCATCGGCGATGTCGCAGATATGAACTCTGGCGCCATTGACGATCAGCATGTCGGCGACCGCCCGGCCGATGCCCGATGCGCCGGCCGTCACGAGGACCCGCTGGCCGGCAATACCGCCGGCCGGCGAGCCGGCGGAACGTGTTGCTTCCTGCATGTTCTGGTCTCCGCTCATGATGCTTCCGGTCTCCGTCTCTCACCTATGACCGCCGCTCGCGCAGCGCAACGACCGCACCGAGCACGACCAGCCCGAAGAGGATCGCTCTGGTGGCGTAAGGCAGTGTCGTTCCGGCCAGCAGCGTCTGCAATGCGGTCAGCAGCAGCACGCCTCCCAGCATGCCGAGATAGTGCCCACGGCCGCCGGTGATCAGTGCGCCGCCGACCACCACAACGGCAATGGACGGCAACAGGTATTCGTCTCCCATGCCAAGGCTCGCCTGGCCGGAAAAGCCGGTCAGCAGCACGCCCACCAGCGCGGCACAGAAGCCCGATAGGACATAAACCAGGACCAGGGTTTTATCGACGCCGATCCCGGAGAGTTCCGCCACCCGCGGACCGTTGCCGATGCCGTAGACCCGGCGGCCGAACGGCGTGCGGCTGAGGAGGAGCACGCCCAGGGCGACAATGATCAGGACCAGCGCGACCACGGGCGTGAACCCAAAATCCTTGCTGGTCATGAACCAGCGCAGCATCGGCGATGAGAAACCGTCCGGCGTGCCGTTCGAATAGATCAGGGCAATGCCCTGCAAGATGCCGTTGGTCGCAAGGGTCGTCACGATCGGCGAGAGCCCGAGTATGACGATCCCGAGCCCATTGATAAGGCCGATGACGCAGCCGAGGATCAGCACCAGAGGAAGCGCATAGATAAGCGCCGCATCCGACCCCTTGACCATGCCGGCAAGGAGGATGCCGCATAGTCCGATGGTCCACGGGACGGAGAGGTCCAATCCTCCGGTCAAAATCACGGTGCCCTGCCCGAGAGCGAGGATCGCCAGGAAGCTCGAGAGCACGATCAGTGAGTTGTAGTAGGTCCAGTTGAACATGGCATTGCCGAGCACTGCCTGCGTCACCACAACGACCAGAAAGAAGCAGATATAGGCGGGCACCGCGAAGCGCAGCGTCTCGGCATGTCGCGTCAGGAAGGGTGGCCGTGGAGCGATCTCCTTTGCGCCGGAGCCCTCCACCGTTTCCGTCATTCGCAGCAGCCGGTTCTGGGACCCGAGTTGCCGGGGCAACATCCCGGCCCGCATGGCCGCCAACCGGGAACGCGCGTTGCGAACATGCCGGGCCAGGATCGAGTGCCGGCTGACCGACGCCCCGAGCACGGCCAGGATCAGGATCACACCCTCGGCGATTGTCGAGTAATAGGCAGAGACGTTCAGGACCAGGAGAACGTTGACGACCATCATCAGGATATAGGCGCCGAAAATCGAGCCGACGCATCCGCCCTTACCGCCACCGAGACGCGAACCGCCGACGACAACGGCCGCGAATATCTGCAGCAGCATGGGATTACCGATCAGCGGATCGCCCGCACCCGTCTGCGCGCTGATAAAAACGCCGGCAAGACCGTAGCATCCGCCTGCCAGCACATAGACGCCGAACCGGGTCAGATCGACTCGCAGCCCCGCGGACCGGGCCGCATCGGGATCGCTGCCGACGGCATAGACCGCCGTGCCGAACCTTGTGTTCTTGAACCACAGCCACGCGAGAATCACGACGCCGATCAGAACGATGGGCATCGGCAAGAACTCTGGGATCGCATCGCCGACATAGAAATTACCGAGGCTCGGGGCGACGAAACCGCCGGGCTTGTCCATCACCAGGAGCGTGATGCCCTGCAGGATGAACATTGTGGAGAGGGTGACCACAATCGGCTGAAGCCGAAGGAACGCCACGAAGAACCCGTTGAAGGCGCCGGCGAGCATGCCGATCCCCACGCCGATCAGGGTCCACAGCGCGACCGACGCCTCCGGATCGGCAAAGTCCATATTGGAGGCGAGCACCACATTGACCAGCGAGATGACGGCCCCGGCCGACAGATCGAAGCCGCCGGAGAGGATCACCAGCGTTTCGCCGACCGCGGCCAGCGCCAGGGTGGCGCCACCACTCGACATGAAGCTCACTTCGAAATAGCTGACCGGGCCTGGGCTGATGACGTCTACGGTCGCGAAGAGAGCGGCGAACACCGCAATCGCGATCAAGAGTCCGCGATGCCGCGCCAGCCGGAACCGGCGAAGCGCCACCCGGAAGCCCGGCTCCCGGTCAAGACTGAGATCGGTGGAACCGGTGGTCATGACGCCTGCGCCTCGATCCTCGTTGCGCCTCCCAGGGCCGCGCGGACGATCGCCTGCTCGCTGAGATCATCGGCCGCAAGCTCGGAGCTTACGCGCCCGCCATAGAGAACCATGACGCTGTCCGCCAGATGAACCAGCTCTGGAATCTCGGTCGAAAAGAACAACACAGCCCCGCCGGCCTCGGCAAACTCGCGCATCAGCAGATAGAGTTCGTGCTTGGTGCCGACATCGATGCCGCGTGTCGGGTCGAACAACAAGAGAACCCGGCTTTCGGCGACCAGCCACTTGGCGATCGCGATCTTCTGCTGGTTTCCGCCCGAGAATGCGCTGACCCGGGTCCACAATGCCCGGCTGTCGACCTCGACCTGGTCGAAGACCCTCTCGACGGCCTCGTTTTCCGCAGCCGTATCGATCAGGCCGAAGCGGGTAAACCGCCTGATGACCGGGAGCGAAGCGTTGTGCTTGCCTGAAAGCCGGAGGAACAACGCTTCGGTCTTGCGGTCTTCCGGCACCATGCCCAATCCGATGTTCGCACGGATCGCATCCTCCGGCGATGTGATCACGACCGGCTTGCCATCGACCGAGACGGTGCCGCCATGGATGTCGGCCATGCCGAAACAGGCCAGAAACAGGTCGAGTTGCCCCATGCCCTGCAACCCCGCGACACCAAGGATTTCGCCCTCATGAAGCTTGAAGGATGCTTCCTTCAGCCTGTTGCCCGCGGACAGGTTCTCGACCGCCAGCACTTCCGGGCCTGGGTCCTGAGGGCCCTCCGGCCGCGGTGGAAATGTCTGCGCCATCGAGCGGCCGATGATCATTTCGATAACTTCAGCATCGGAGAACTCGCTGACGTCTCCGGTTGCGATGTGCTGGCCGTTGCGCAGGACGGTCAGCCGGTCGCAGAAGGCCCGAACCTCCGGTATCCGGTGCGAGATGAAGACGATGGTCACCCCTTCCGACTTCAGCCGCGCGATGACCTCGCCCAGCCAATCGACATCCCGGCCGGTGAGGGTCGAGGTCGGTTCGTCCAGCAACAGGATCTTCGGCTTCCGGTAGACCGCGCGGGCGATCTCGATCTTCTGTTGGACCGCAAGATCGAGCGTACCGACCTCGTCATGGAGATCGATCCCGGCAATCCCGAGACGCGCGAAATGCTCCCTGATGGACGCGGCGGCAGCGCGGCGGTTTACCGTGCCGGCAAGGCTTACCGGTGCATAGGGAAGGAGCATGTTGTCGAGAACCGTGAGGTCCTTGACGAGCGTCATCTCCTGGAACGCCGTCTGAATGTCGAGCCTGTGGCAGACCCGTGGGCTGGTCAGCTTCTTTGTCTCGCCGAAGATCGCAAAGTCGCCGGTATCGACCCGGACCAGACCGGACAGCATTTTGACGATGGTCGATTTGCCAGCGCCGTTTTCACCGAGAAGCGCATGAACGCTGCCCATGTCTATGGAGAAGGAGACATCGTCGACCGCGACAGTCGCGCCGAAGCTCTTGCTGACACGGTCAAGGCCGATTGCAGACTGCGATGCCTGAGGCAAGGAGGTCATTTATCCCTCTCCGCCGGAGCGGCGGCGATCTTGAAGGTGGCCGCCGACGAGGCCCGGAAACCGATGAGAAAGGTGAGCCGGCGGCCGGGCAATCCGCCCGGCCGGCTCTGATACAGCTCAGACGTATCTACTCGGGCTCGCCGACCAGAGCCGCTCCGAGACCGATTTCCGGTGTCTCCGCCGAGAAGATCGACGCGAACCAACCGGGGTTGGGCACGAGCGAGGGCAGGAAGGCATTGCAACCGGCTTTCATTTCTGCCCAGGTGCCTTCATTGCACAGCTGGATCGTCTCATTGGTGACGATCGGCAATGGAAGAGTGATCTTCTGGGGCACGTCGCCGCCATCGAGTTTATTGACCGCGAGCTTCAGCGCCAGGCCGCCCGAGTAGGGTGGCGACGCGTAGGAAATGCGGGGTGCTCCCATGGCCCTGTAGGCGCCATTCGCACCCTCGACCTCCGTCCCCATCGGCAGCATCTGGACGCGGCCGCCATTGGCGCCCTCGCCCGCACATGGCAGGAGGTCTTTCTCCGTCTTGCCCGCTTCGATCTGCATGGCGTTTGCGGTGTAACAGCCAACCTGCATCCACAGACCGTCGATCTTGTCCCAATTGCGGGTTGCCAGGATCTTCGACAGCTCGGTACGCGCGACCGCCTGGCTCCACATGCCGACGGCCTCGGAAACGATCTTGATGCCGGGATGCTTGGCGAACACCTCCTTGGCCGCCTTGGTCCGCAGCGTGTCGACGGACGTACCCGGCACGCCGGTGATGACCACGATTTCGCCCTTGCCGTCCAGTTTCTTGACCAGCCACTCGGCGGTGACCCGGCCGGCTTCGGGCTGGTCGATCGAAATGTTGTAGGCGCAGGGCTCGGTGATCTCGGCATCATAGGCGAACACCAGCACACCCTTGGCGCAGGCGTTCTTCACGACCGAATTGAGCGCGGTCGGCGAGATCGGAAAGATCACGATCGCGTCCGCACCGGCCTGGACCATCGCGTTGATTTGCTGAATCTGGCGCTGGGCGTTGGGGCCGGCGACCTGAACTTTCAGATCGACCTTGTCAGCAATGCTCTTATGCCCGGCCATGGCCTTGACCATGTTGGCGGCTTCCGCCTGCCAGTCATTCCCGATGAAACTCATGCTAAGGAAAATCTTATATTTTTCCTTGGCAACAGCCTTGTTGTCGACACCCGCCACGCCGAGCGTCACGGCCACCATTAAGGCGAATAGTGCAATACGCGATACGAAACGCATCGAGTTCCTCCCTGAAGTTAGTTTGCAACTGGGTTTCCGGCTTCCGTGCCGGTTTGTGTCCACATTCCCGGAAAACGAACCTGTCGAACTGACAGACACTTGCTTTCACACTTTTGATCATAGATCATAAATCAAAGATTGGACAAGATGGAATTGATCCGCGGCCGTCATATCGATCGGCTGCGCTTTCTGGTAGACGGCGGAGAAGCGAAATGACCGGGATCACTTATTGCAATGGGCAGCCATTAGAGCATGGATGAAGCAGCACAGAGCGAACTGGAGTTGCCGGTGGCACGCCTGCCGCGGGACACGCTTCAGGAAAGGGTCTACCGCCAACTGTCCGATCTGATTCTCGATGGCGAGATCGCGCCCGGACGGCTGGTCAAGATCCAGGCCCTGGCCGAAGCTTTCGGCGTCAGCGCCATGCCGGTCCGCGAAGCACTGAAACGCCTGACTGCCGCAAACGCGTTGACCGTGGTTTCCGGCCGTTCGATCGGCATCCCGCCCCTCAGCGTCGAGCGACTGGAAGATCTGCGCAAGGTCAGGATCGAGATCGAGAGCATTGCGGCGGAATGGGCCACCACGAATATCGATGACGACGGCATCGAAGCGCTGAAGAGCGAGCTATCGAAAATGGAAGCGGCCACGGCGGCGGGTGACGTGAAGGGTTATCTTCGCGCCAACCACGCCTTTCATTTCATCGTCTACGGCGCGGCGGGTTCGGAATCGCTGCTGTCGATCATCGAGAGCCTCTGGCTGCAGATCAGCCCCTACTTCAACCTGCTGCACGGCTCGGGAAACTACTCGGCCTCCAACGCGCAGCATGAAACGATGCTCAATGCGATCCGGGCAGGCGACAAGTCGGCGCTGAGGGACGCGGTCCGTGCAGATATCAATGGCGCCTACGATGTCCTGATCGGGCTTCTGGACTGACGTCTCGCGCCGGCGGGGAAATCCCACCGACGCCCAATGATCAGCGCCCCGCACTCGAGCGGATTGGACACCGGGCGCCCTTCGCTGCCCCGCAAAAGAAAACCGCCGGTCCGTCGGACCGGGGGCGCCAATCAAGATGGTTGCGGGGGCCCGCAACCACCGAGACCGACACTCGCTTTCCGTACCGATCTGATAGACGACAGGTAAGCTGGCAACATCCCATGCGGTCGGTGATTGTCAGCACAATCCTCGCAACATTGCCTATCCTGCACAAAACGTACTCGCGAAACGCAGGCGCTCCATACCTGGGTCGAACCCCCGCTTCACGTCACGGTCCATGACCGTCTGCAAAGTGACCGGTAGTGCAAATCGCGGACTCATATGTCCAAAGTCCACCCGACAACGACCGTTACCCAAAACCGGTCCGTACGGGGAAAACGTGCCATTTCAAGACGTTGTTGTCGCGCGATCTGCGCGTTGATCTATCGGGCAACAGAGCAGGGCAACGATGCTTTCATAGTTTTCATGTATTGGTTCAAGTGACGATATGTTGGCCGCTGCCTCGAGAATCACATGTCACTCGAAGAACTTGCAGATCAAAGCTGCTGCGGATCGCTGCACGATGATCCAGCGGCGGAGGTGGAAGCGTTAAGAGCGCGTGTTCGCGAGCTCGAGGCGCAGCAGGATGTCCACGCTCGTGTTGAAGCCGAGCTGAGGAACACGGAAGCCCGCTACCGCAGCCTGTTCGACGAAGCCGGCGTATCGATCTGGGAACTTGACTGGTCAGCGGCAAAGTCCAAAGTCGACAGTCTGTGCGAGAGCGGAGTCAAGGACCTGCGCGGCTACCTGGAAGCCCGACCAGACGTCGTTGAGGAACTGATTCAAGGCATCGACGTTATCGATTTCAACAAGGCGACAATCGACGTCTATCGTGCTCCCGATCGTGAAACCCTGTGGCAAAACCTGGATAAGTTCTCAGATAACACGTCCTGGGATGACTTACCCTTCGCCATTGAGGCATTGGCGAGCGGCTGTTCCCGCCACGTAATGGAGTGTCGGGAGGTAGCGCTCGATGGCAAAGAGATTTTCATTCGTATCGTGCGCTGGGTGCCCGAGGGCTATCAGGACACCTGGGGCCGCGTTATCGAGGTCATCGAAGACATCACCGATCGCAAGCGCGCGGAAGATCTGAGCGTGCGACTGGGTCGTATTGTCGAAGCCTCCCTTGACGAGGTCTACGTCTTCGACAAACAAGATCTGCACTTTGTGCAAGTCAACCAAGGAGCCCGGAGAAATCTCGGTTACTCGATCGATGAACTGCACCGGTTGACACCTCTCGACATCACGCCATGCGTCACCAAAGAGGAGTTTGATGAGCTCCTGGCACCGCTTCGCAGCGGCGAAAAGGACCAGACCGTCTTTTCGGCAGCGCACCGCCGAAAAGACGGTTCACGGTATGACGCGGAAGTACGGCTGCAGCTTTCTCGCGCCGATACACCGCCGGTGTTCGTCGCAATGGTCCAGGATGTCACAGAGCGCAACCGCGCTCAAGACGCGCAACGGAAAACCCTGTCCCATCTGGACCGCGCACAAAAAATCGCCAAGTTGGGCCACTGGGAATGGAGACTTGGCTCGAAGCAACTTAGTCCATCTCAGGGCATGGCGGAAATATTCGACATATCCACAGATGAGCTTCGCATCTCTGATCAGGACTACCTCTCGTTCGTGCATCCAGAGGATCGTGAGCAGGTGGAAGCAGCTTTCGGCGGTCCCGATGAAGTCGATCAGGCCTATGAAACCGAATATCGAATCATTCGCCAGGATGGGGAGGAAAGGGTTTTATTCGAAATCGGCGAACCGGCGTTCGACGTGGCTGGAAAGCCCATCGGCATGTTCGGCACTGTGCAGGACATTACCGAGCGCAAGCAAGTGGAGATCGAACTTCTGTCAGCTCAACGACGCGCGGATGCCGCCAATGAGGCGAAGTCGACTTTTCTCGCGAATATGAGCCATGAAATTCGTACCCCGCTAAACGGCATTCTGGGCATGGCACAGGTCCTGTCATCGGGCCAACTGAACGAGCAGCAATGCGAACAGGTTGCCGCTGTTTTGGATTCCGGAAAATCTTTGCTGGCAATTGTTAATGATGTCCTTGATCTGTCGAAGATCGAAGCGGGGCGCATGGAAATTGCGCCGAGCGAAGGCGATCTGGCACATGTCATGAGAGGCATGCGTCGGCTTTGGAGCCCGCTTGCCGCCGAGAAGAACCTAGACTTGATCATCGACGTTGATGAGTCCGTGCCTCACCTGTCAATTTTCGATACGCTCCGTGTGCGTCAATGCATCTCCAACCTCCTGTCGAACGCCATCAAGTTCACCGAGGCTGGCAAGGTCCGCGTTCATGTGAGCGCCGAGACCGTGGAAAACGATCGTCAACTGGCAACGATACGTGTCGTCGATACTGGCATAGGTATGAGCCACGACGCGCTTGAAAACGTTTTTGTGCCCTTCGCCCAGGCCGAGAGATCCACATCCCGCGACTTCGGGGGAACCGGATTGGGGCTTTCGATATCGCGTAAGCTGGCCCAACTGATGGGTGGCGACCTTGTTGTACAAAGCCAACTTGGGGAAGGTTCGGTATTTTCGCTGACATTCGGAATGGATCCGGTTCAGCACAATGTTGACAAGCACATCGGCCGCGCTCGTGACAAAGGCACAGATGCCCAGAGTTCCGTAGACTGCGCCCAACTGAAGGTCCTGATCGTCGATGACCGCCCGATGAACTTGATGGTCGCGCGCCTTTTCCTCGAACCCTACCGGATCGAGGCAACCGAGGCGGGAGGTGGCCAGGCGGCACTCGATCTCTTAGGCACCAATCCGTTCGACCTCGTCCTGCTCGACATGCACATGCCCGGTATGGACGGTCCCGAGACCTTCCGCCGGATCCGTGCCAGCGGCGAGTCCTGGAGTGATGTACCGGTGGTTGCTCTCACCGCCGATGCGATGAGCGGCGACCGGGAAAATTATCTTGCCCTTGGCATGAATGGATATGTGTCAAAGCCCGTTGATCAGATGGAGCTCATCGGCGAGATCAATCGAGTGTCAAGTGCGAAGGCGAACAAATCGCCGAAGAACCGTTTGCAGATGGAAATGGACGATGTGAGAGGTGAGCTGCAGAAAAGAGCCGGTTCGCAGGAAGCCATCGCGGAGGGAGAGGCTTTGGAACTCTTGGAGCAAGATGGGACAAGCGGATCGCAAATGAGCCGCGTGCAGGCGGCAATGGAGCAAGATTTGGACATTCCGGCACGTCCGCCAACCGACGGTTTTGACGCGCGCCGCTTCGAAGACTTGAATCGGGCATGGTTGGAAACTGCCGAAGCTGAGCTTGCGGCCCTGCTCAGAGTCATTGAGCAATTGGAGAGCGGTAGTGTCGAACCTGAAGACGGTATTGCCCAAATTTGCGGCTTGGCCCACGATTTGAAGGGACAAGCTGGCGTATTCGGATTTGATCTGTTGTCGCAGATTGCTTCAAGCCTGTACATGTTCATTTGCTCAGAGGGACGCGGTGATGGACCACCACAAACTTCTGTGATGCGCGCCCACCAAGTCGCGTTGGACTATGTCTTCAATCGTCGCCTGGAAGGTGACGGGGGAGACGCAGGCGCCACGGTTATCGCCAAACTCGACGAACTGACCGGGCGCCAATCGACAAGCCCTCTAGAGTAGGCGTAAGCAAACGAAAAGGGTGTGTTACGGGTTAAGGCGCGCTCGATGTATGCATCCAATCTTGTTTGCACACTGGACGTTGGCGGATGCTACACGTTGCGCACTGGCAAGCGGGAAACTGGCATTCAGTTGGGTCCGCTTCTCAGATGAATCATACTTGGTGACGACCCGCGCTGAACGACGGTTTCCGATACGAAGCAGAACGCGCTTTGGAGTGCACTCCACCGTCCAACCGGTTCGAATGACCGCTTAGGGCCTGTGGACAGTTATGGTTGCGGCGTTGGCGTGGCCCATTTGACTGCTGGCTAGGCGCGAAAGGCGCCGCAGTGTCGCCCACTTCAAGCCTTT
>Ga0209633_10003300_pt1 | contig 14992 bp, 14 predicted proteins | sample Cruoilmetagenom1_FD_187290 | JGI IMG/M metagenome (GOLD analysis project Ga0209633, IMG submission 187290) | Oil polluted marine microbial communities from Coal Oil Point, Santa Barbara, California, USA - Sample 1 (SPAdes) (version 2) | ecosystem: Environmental > Aquatic > Marine > Oil seeps ... | reverse complement strand
AGAGCCCAGGCGTGAAGCGCATCGAGGGTTTTAGAAAACTAAAATGGCAGACTACAGCAACCGGCGCAAAGAGTGTGTATGCGGATTTGGAGTTCGGCTGGAAGTCATCAGGAAAAAGTGTCATTTATCGGCGGACGAACGAGGACTTGAGAATCGGAGAAACGATATTTGACGAGATTCGATACAGCTTCAAGGATGATAAGTTTATCAAGCTTATTGCAATACTCGAATCGATCTCCGGATCAAAAATGTCTGACGCTGATGATTATGAGCGTAAAAGTCCGACGTACAATTATCGTAGGCTCAAAAAAACACTCGAAGCCAAATATGGCTTGTCGACTCAATACAACGAGAAGGCGGGAAGACCGCCGGCCGGAATGAGCCCCCTGTATCGCACCAGGAAGAAGGCAGAATGGTTGGTAGGCGACAGCAAGATAGAGCTCAGTGTGATGACGCGGTCGACGGTGACGTTCCTCAAAAAGAATAAGGGGAAAAATAAGAAGACTGATTCTCTTTCGTTGAGAATTGAGCATGTTCCGACGGGTAATCTTGGATTTTAAGAATCTGAACGCTTGTTGTATCTGACCGGGCGGCGACTGCTTTGTATTTCGTGGGATGCCGATTAGGGCACTCAGAGATAGTTGTTACCCCGCGGCCGCCCCGTCCCGCATCAGTCCCGCTTCAGCGGGACGGCGTGTAGCGTTATCAAAGGAGTCTCTTACTTGCGCCAGAGGGACTCCACCGCGAAGACACCAGGAACGCGAAGAAAAGTCAATCTGGATGTAACCACGGGTCCCGAGTACGGGACACACCGATGAGCACGGTAAAGCTCCAAAGGCTTTAAAACCAGAGAATTGATTCTACCCGTGAGGTGAAACCCTGTGTTTCCGCCCTGGCGGGACGGTGGTTATAATTTTTTGTCCTGAGCTGTTCCGAAAACGTGGAGTCCATCTTGTTCCCATGCTCCGGACGTCGTTTTCCCTTGACTTTCTCCCTGATCGGCGTTATAGTGTGCACGTAAAGCAGGATAAAAATAGTCCGAAATAGCCGAACCCTTCGTGAGAAGGGAGCAGAAAACGGCGGGTCTGAAAAAGATGGCCGAGCAACCGGAGAGCAGAATTCCGGCATGTTCGGCCTTTCCTTTTTTAACGACCGTTGAGTAGAGAACGCATCGATCCGACTGGGCTTTCTGCGGCAGGAGCGGAGGATACGACAATGAAACCGTTTATACGAAGTCTGACCAAGCATATGCTTGTGATCATCGTGATAGTGGGCGTGACATCTATCGTCTATGCAGCACTGCCGAACCCCGGTATGCAGCTCGAACGCGGGAGGACCGCCCTGGTCATCACCGATCCCCAGAACGACTTCTTGAGCGAGAAGGGGGTCGCCTGGAGCGTGGTGGCAAAGAGCGTGAAGGCCAACAACACGGTTCAAAACATCGAAAAGATCCTGAAAACGGCCAAGGCAAGGGGCATCCCCGTGTTCATCTCCCCGCACTACTACTATCCGACCGACAAGGGGTGGAAGTTCGAGGGAGCCCTCGAAAAACTGATGCACAACATCAAGATGTTCGACCGTACGGGGTCGCTGAGCCTGGTGGGATTCAAAGGCTCCGGCGCCGACTGGCTGGAACGATACAAGCCCTATATCGAGGATGGAAAAACGATCGTTGCCAGCCCGCACAAGGTCTACGGGCCGGAGAACAACGACCTGGTCCTGCAACTGCGCAAGCGGGGTATCGACAAGATCATCCTTGCGGGGATGTCAGCCAACCTGTGCGTGGAATCTCACTTGCGGGAACTGCTCGAACAGGGGTTTGAGGTCGCCGTCGTGAAAGACGCGACAGCCGCCGCCATCATTGAGGAAGGAGACGGCTATGCCGCGGCGCTCACCAATTTCCGCTTCATAGCCAATGCCGTGTGGAGCACGAAGGATGCCGTACGTGTCATGAAGCGGTATTAGCTGTATGAGAGAATGAAACCGAAAATACTCATTCAAGGCCGGTCACTGTGACCGGCCTTTTTTTTGACGTATCCGGGGATAAAGGGTCTACTATGCAGCTATTCCAGAACCGTTTACCGCGAAGACACCAGGAACGAGAAGAAAAGCCAATCTGGATGTAACCACGGGTAAAGCGTCCGGGGTACAGGCACACAGACTGCACAGTAATGCGTGTCAGGTTTTAAAACCAAAGGATCGGATCTAATCCCGTCCTGGCGGGACCATAGTCCCTCTGCATGTATCGCACAAGCAAATCTCTGTAGCCTGCAGTAATCCGCAGCAATTCCCTTTCTCAAAGGCCTGCTACTAACAGCAAAAAATTGCTAAATTTCAATGAGATAGGGCGCCTTATATATATAATACTTAAGTATTGCTATAACTACAATTTTATGATATATTATATTTCAAGCTTTGCTTTTTGAGGGTTCACGCCAGTCACAGGAGCTTTTCCCGGGGGGGCATTACCAGCAGATTCCGAACCGTATTGAAGGGTCCGCGTATTCTCGTGGACTTATTCGATTACTTTATTTAAAAGGAGGAAGTACTATGAGAAAAATCGCCGCAGTACTACTCCTGGCAGTCGGTACCATGCTGATGCTGCCAGGCCCATCGATCGCAAAGGATGAGGTGCTCAGAAAGAGCATGGCCGAGCTGGACCTGGCCTACGTTCCACCGCTCTTCTATACCAGTGTCAGCGCCCCGCCCACCCTTAAATCCATGAACATTTACAAGGCAGTATGGGCGCAGTTCGCTGCCCAGTACTACGACTACCGGCCGAATGATGTCAACTGGCGGAACTATTTCGACAGCATCGATGACGCCGTACAGCGGGCTGATGCGATCGTACGGGAAGGGACGAACCTGCCCGCGGCGCACAATGTCCTCGAAGAAGTCAGAATGCTTATGCTCGACCTCAGAACGAGAAATGGATTCAACAAGATCGTCACCGACCGGCTCACTGCATTCCATCATCCCATGGAAGGCATTGTCCTCTCCGTGAAGGGTAAGACGCCTGCCGACATCGACGCAGATCTGCTCGAGCATCTTGAAGACCTGATCGACGAGGCATGGTTCATGTATCACAAGATCGAGCTCTGCCCCCTTGATCCTGCACTGTGGGACTTCACGATACAGCAGGAGGACGCGTACTACGCGAATCTCGCGAATCTCCGTGGATCACTCGAGAATTTCGAGAACGCCCTCACCGTCGGAGAGCTCCAGGCTATCATCCAGACCGGCGTAGCGATCAAGCCGAGGTTCAGAGACCTCTTCATCCTCTTCGGCGACTTCGCAAGTGTAATGGCCAATTAAGCAAGAAACGAGTCGATACAAGGGCCGGGTGCTACTGCATCCGGCCCTTTTTTTTTGGATTGACGGTGCCCGGTAATCGAAATACAGTAACGCGCCCTTGACAGAGCGCACGGCAAATGATAGAATTTTCTTATCCTTGTTTCAGAAAAATATAGATTTCCTCTCTCTTTTTTCATCCAAAACAGGCAAGAACCTGGGCAGCAATTACGCCGAAGGTAGGACGATCACATCAATACAGCCGAATATTCATACACATTATGCAAAACGTCATTTGCCATCGAAAGGAGGTGTACCTATGGACGCGAAGGATCTGAAGAAGTTCCTGGCGGGGCTCGGCATCGCGAGCCTGCTGGCTGGCACCACCCTCATGGTCGACGGTTGCCAGTCTTCGAGCAGTTGAACCGGCAATAAAAAGGGCGACTCTCAGCATGCTCCTGGCGGCAGTTGAAGCGGCGACAAAAAGCCGGCTTCCCCCCAGGGTAGCTGAAGTGGCTCAAAATAGTGCGGTCGCACTATCATCGGATTTACGACGTGTTCCAAGGATGCCTTAGCAACGCTTGCCCGGCTTGATTGATGCCGGGCCCCAACTGTTTTTGTTGTCCTGGGCGCGGGCCGGCGAGGCCGGTTTCGTGCCCAGGACGCCGAGTTAACAGCAGAATGCAAGAACGCCTTCATACTACTGCCATTAACGAAGCGTATCCGCTCTGCCGCAGCGTGGTCGGCGCTGATGCCTGGAAACGGGCCATTGCGGCCTGCGGGCCTCTCCAAAGGCCGGAAGACCTGCCTGAAGCGCTTCGCTCTCTCCGGGAAGATCAGGTGCCGATGTACCTGCCGGATCTCGCCCGTCTCGAAATGATCCGCCGCTCCCTCTCTTCGGGGAATGGATCGATCAAAACAGCCGTGGAGACGATCGTCGTGAACCCTACCGTCCAGATCGTCGAGGTAGCATGGACGGGTCTCACCGATCTGTTCGGAGGGGATCGTGACGGCGCGGCCACGAAACCGGTGCCGGGCTCCGAACGGGTGCTTGCCTGGCGCGAACCCGCGACCGGAACGGCTCGAATCCGGCCGGCCAGGGACGAGGACTTTCTGGTCCTCAAGGTGATCATGGAGGAACGTTCGCCCGACGCGGTGGCGGCCGAAGGCGGTATACCCGTCGGCGCCATTGAAGCGGCGATCAACCGGGCCGTGGAAAGCGGTCTCCTCCTTGCGCCTCCTTCGCAAATCCGGCGGGATCCCGAGGTTTTCCGAAAGGTACGCGAGAGCGACGAGGAGCTTCTCTCCTCTTCTTCGTTCACGCTCCAGTGGCACATCACCCAGGCCTGCGATCTCCACTGCAAGCATTGCTATGATCGGACGGAGCGCTCCTTCCTCTCCCTCGAGCAGGCCGTGAGCGTGCTTGATGACCTCCGCGATTTCTGCAAGGCGCGACACGTGCAGGGTGCGGTGTCCTTCACGGGCGGCAATCCGCTGCTCCACCCCCAGTTTATCGAGATCTATCAGGCTGCTGCTGTCCGCGGTTTCAGCACTGCCATCCTCGGCAATCCCACGTCCCGCGAACGCATGGGGGACATCATTTCCATCCAGATGCCGTCATTCTTTCAGGTGAGCCTCGAAGGCCTGGCCGAGCATAACGACGCGATTCGCGGTTCCGGCCACTTCGACCGCGTGATGAGGTTTCTCGACGTGCTGCGCGAGCTGGATGTGTATTCCATGGTCATGCTGACGCTTACGAACGAGAATATCGATCAGGTGATCCCTCTCGCGGAAGCGCTTCGTACCAAGGTCGACGTCTTTCACTGCAACCGGCTCGCACTCTTCGGCGAAGGCGCGAACCTGACCATGCCCGACCGGAAGAAGTACCGCGCTTTTCTGGAGTCCTACTGTGCAGCCGCCGCGCTGAACCCCATCATGGGCCTGAAGGAGAACCTCATCAACATTCTCCGCCATGAAAAAGGACAGGACCTGTTCGGCGGATGCACGGGGCACGGGTGCGGCGCCGCGTTCAACTTCGTCTCGCTCCTCGCCGACGGCGAGGTGCATGCCTGCCGCAAATTTCCCTCGCTCATCGGGAACATCGGCACGCACGGGCTTGCAGAGATCTATGACTCAGATCTGGCCCGCCGCTTTCGCCTCGGACCCACGGCCTGCCGCGACTGCACCATCCGCGCGGCCTGCGGCGGCTGTCTCGCCAGCGCGTCGAGCTCTGGGCTGAACATCTTCCAGGACAAAGACCCCTTCTGTTTCCTTTCCGATTCCGCCCGGTAACGTAACGCTTCTCAGTGAAGGAGATGTTATTTCTCTTGGCAGTGCCTTTTACTGGGTGACCCCCAGGTGTACCCAGAGGAAAAAATACTGAGGTTGCTATCATGAAAAAAAGATTTCTTCTTCCGGTGTTTCTGCTCGTGCTTGCCGCAGCCCTATCAAATGCAGAAGATGTCTCGGCAAAGGGTATGCAGGATATTGCAGCGGTCACCAACAATATCCTCATCGGAGAACTATTTCCATCGGGCACGGCTTACCTCGAGCGGATTTCCATGAATGGCGGGTATGATAATGTACAGCGCTTTGATGACTTGAATTATGAGAAGCAGCTCAGGCTGTATCCTCTCGAAAAAGGTGGCGCCGATCATTTTGATGCGCGATTTGTGAAGGTTATTAAGAACACGTATATTGGGGGAATTGAAGAAGGCAGCGGTTATTTTTTATACCCTTTCTCTCAATCCAGGCAAAACGCCCTTGTATATCAGGCTGATAAAAAGCCCGGCAAAGCAACAACGGGTATTGCTCTCTATAATTATACTGTCAGCAAAATTATCTATTTTAATAAGAATGATAAAAGGAAGTATTCCAAAGAGGAGTACAGGAAGGCCATGGAGCGGGTAAGGCGAGACAACGAAGCAAAAGAACAACATGGGTCTACCCTGGCCAAGATCACGAAGAACAATACGATCTTGAACGCGACAAAAAGGGCATTGATCAAGATAAAAAAAATCGACTACGACATCCTGATATCAACGTATCGGACCCACGGCATGGAGTATGCCTCTGATGTCTACGTCGTTGACTTCGTGAAGCACGGCACGGTAGTGATGACAAAAGAAAAGCACAATAGTGACGGACCGTATTAGTAATATATTTTGCCTGATCCCTTACGGCTCACAACGGCCCCTACAGCCCAAACGCAAGGAGACTAGCACGTGTCAATAAGGCGAGGCAGACACCCTAAGATATATAAAGGATCAGCACTGGTGGTTCCTTTGATCGCTTTAACGATAATGATGACGGGATGTGCCGTGAAATTGAAGAGCAGTGAGTCTGGCTTAAAACTTACGAAAAATGAAGTTGTCAAGATTGCCGAGTCAAAGGCCCGAAAAGAAGGGGTTGATCTAGGCAAATATGATATGACAGGATGCCACTACGAGTACACGAAGAAAAACCGTACCTGGGCAGTGTTCTTTGATGGCAAGCCGCCCAGGCTGCCGGGAGACCATTTCGAAGTCTTGGTTGACGATCAGACAAGGAAGGCAACACTAATGTGGGGAGAGTAGGAAGTCTTAGGGAACGCATCTGCCTGCGTTTCTTCATAAATCGAGGAAGATAAACCTTGGGGACATCCTATAGTCCCCCTACTGCCTTCCGCTACCCACGGCTCCCTTTTTTTTTCGTAGCGCAAAGGTTCACAAAGGAGTTTGCGTATGTTAAAGAAAATTGCCGTAATCATCATGTGGGCCGTAATTGTCTACACAGTTTTTGATTTTATTATGATAACGATATTTCAAACCATAGTTTTTGCCAGGGACCTATTATCAAAAGATTATTTGCCGACCTTTGCATATTATTGGCATACATCTACCTTAATTATGCTACCGAGTCTTTGCGTGATTATGGCCGTGATTGAATACAGGGCCAAATTGCCGCGCATCTACTTTAAGAGATCCAGAATAGGCGAATTCCCGGCATTACTCTTAAACATGAAAACGTTGTGGCGCGGAATAGTATCCTGGCTGTTAATGGGTCTTTTACCATTTTGCGTTTTGATATCCCTGGCAGTGGTGTTTGTAAGGGACTTCTTAATGATATTGATACCGAGCTTTAATCTCTTTCTTGTATCAAGTTTGCTCTATCATCTATATAGGAACATGAAAAAAGGTGCGGTAGAGTAAGCATAAAGGAGTAAGCCTAATAGTGACGTGCCTTTTAACAATAAAGATTTGCTCAATTTTCATCAGCACTGTTATGAATCTATGGTATCGCAGGCCGGGATTACATCCGGCCTTTTTTTATTGGATTGACTGTGCCTGGTAATTTACATAGAATAGGGCAGTGATAAAGGACGCAAGAGGGGAGAATCATAGGAAACGCAATGTTCAATTCTGACCCGGTACGGTCCCGAAAGTAAATTTGGTCTCCAGTGGTTGCCTGAAGTTTGAAACTTGACCCATGCCCCTTGCTCCTGGACCCTTCATTCATTATGAGCATGATATGAAAGTAGACCTGACCGAGAAGGTTTGAACATGTCAAAAATAAAAATCGGCATCATCTGCATGGCTGTTTTCTTGGCTATTTCACTCCTTTTGGAATCTTCTGCTTTCCCGGAAGAGTCAGATCATCCTGTTGACAAAGCAATGGCCGTATATGCTCTCAACATCAGTTCACCGATAATAGTGTCGTTCTCCATTGGAACGATCATTGCCTTCCCAGGTGAATCATTCAAGCCTGATCGCCATCATGGTCCGTGGGGCCGAGGATTATTGCTGCAAATAGAACCAGGCGTCGCCGGAGGAAAAGTGGGTATCGGCTATGCAGACAAAAGCGGCATGGGGGGACACGGGATAAAAGGGGTGCTTCTTCGAACTTGGGGAGAGCCATGGCTTGCCGATGAGAATGCAACGTATGTTGGAGTTGAAGCGTTCGCGCATATGGGCGGATTTCGTCTAGGCGTTGGCCCGCTCTATCGCATTACCGATGCTGAGGATGCTAGTAGATGGAGTGTCATTCTTGGCATTGGCATGGGTTTTTGATAAATCATTATAAAGGATTATTTACAGAAGAAGGCCGGGATACAACCCGGCCTTCTTATTTGGATTGACTGTGCCTGGTGATTTAAATAAAATAGGGAAGAGATAAAGAACCGGCCCCGGTGAGCCAAGAAAAAGTAGTATGACATGAAAGGAGACCTGACCCGCAGGGCTTGTAGTGGACTATGGACTATTCCATTCCCCTTTTTATATGGAGATGCCATGAAGTATAAGAAGTTCACGATCAAAAACTATCGCGCGATCGAAGGCCCCCTCGAGATCGACGTTCACAAGAATTCACTAATCCCCATTATCGGCGTTAACGAATGTGGGAAAACTACTATTCTGCATGCCCTTTTGACCTTCGACCATTTTAATGATGACCTCAATCGTTCAGGACGACATCTCCAGGATGTCGAAAATCTCTATACAGCAGCTCCCAAAGTTCCAGAGATAGCCGCCGAAATAGAGATTACCAAAGAGGAAATTAAGAAGCTGTTGCGTTCTCTCTCGAAGAACAATGAGAACCTGTCAACCGCCGTTTTACGCAGGTACCAGAACGTGCGTGCGCCGCTTGAGGATTCCATTTGGATAAAGCGAAATCTAAAGACTCGTGAATATTCTCTTGAAGGTATCAAAAGTTTCAATAATCCAAAAGTTAATCACGCGCTCTCTAACGAAATTATATCAAAGCTTCCTTTTATTCTTTATTTTGATGATTTCCAAGACTCGATCCCTGAGCGGATAGAAATACATGATGATGAGTCCGACGAATCGGATTGGCTGGCAATTCTCGATACACTGTTCAGCAAAACTGACAGTAATTACTCGGTATATAATCTAGCATCAAAAGAGGTGCGTCAGCGAAAGACAATAATCTCGAAGGTCGAACGGAAGTTGAATAAGACACTCATAGATGAATGGAGAAACTTTCGCCTAGACGACTCGAATGCGCTCGAGATCTCGATTGAGTACGAGGAAGAAGAACACGGAGATTCTGTTCGTTCCTATCTCAAGTTCGACATCGTGGAAACAGACGCCAGCGGAGACAAACATTACTTCTTTGTTCGGGATCGAAGTAAAGGCTTTTACTGGTTCTTTAACTTCGTGATGAAACTAGAGTTTAATCCCAAAGTTGTCGAAACTGATGGCGTAGAAGCACTTTATGTTCTTGACGAACCCGGATCATATCTTCACTATTTAGCACAGGAGCGCCTATGTATAAAGCTTCGCCAGCTATCGCAAAACAATCACGTTATTTATTGCACACACTCACATCACCTGCTGAATCCGGAAGTTATCCCGCTGAACTTGGTGAGAATCGCAGAGAAGGACGGACATGGTAGGATTTCGCTCGTCTCAATATATGAACACCAAGGCACGATTACCGATAACCGAGCTGCCTATCAACCGCTTCTTGACGCACTACAGGTGAGACCGTTTGCGGTCGACATCGCCCAAGATATGGTAGTTATTGTTGAGGGCATGATGGATTATTATCTTCTTGAGTTATTTAAGCGAGACAGTAAATTTCGTGTATTACCATCCGTTGGTGCAGACTCCATGAAATTCTACATAAGCGTAATGATTGCATGGCGGGTTCCATATCGCGCACTCTGGGACAATGATGATAGGGGACGCGCCGCTCTAGAAGATGCTATAGGAGATTTCGGCACAGAGGTGTCAGCAGGCCGTTTCTTTCTGATTCCATTGCCGGGCAACAGATCCAGGAAACGGGTCATACAAGACTTAATTGACGGAAATGATGTTAAATCAATTCGCAGTCAACTTGAACTGCCGGCTAATACCGGTATCCACAAAACCATAGCCAGCCTATTTTATTCACCGGATAGGTTAAATATTCTTTCTTCACTCTCGGATAAGACGCGTCAAAACTTCGATTTACTCATAAAGAAACTCGGCGTGTAAAATACTTACATCCAAGAAATATTTATCAAAATGTTAAAGTATCAATTTTACTCTTTGACAAAGGGGAAGGCAGCTTTTCATTTGAAGGACATGGAGGAGAGCATGCCACGCAACGGGTGCAACAACGTACCTTTGAGAGTTGCCCCACCCTTTAGGAACCGGCGTCCCCAGAAATCCGAGGTATTTACAAAAGGAGCGGGCTAATGCCAGAAGAAATGGACGAAATAGAAGAAGTTGAGGAGAGGCTCAAGCATTTAAAAGCCGAACAGCTGCAAAAGTTAATGGCATCGATATCAGAGAATGCCGACTTAACAGCTAAACAGCGTCAAGAGATGAAAGACCTCTCGCTGCTGCTGAAAGAAGATATTAAACGAAGTGAAGAAGCGGCAGATCGTCTATTAAAGGAAAAGGGTAATGATATTATTAAATTAATGGATGAGCTGAGTAAAGACAATACTTTTTCAGAAGAACATCGAGAAGAATTTGTCAGAGTGGCTGCAATGGTAGCTGGCTATCTGCTGTCCTCGTGGTTGCCTGATGGGCTAACAAGAAGGATACTTATGTTTTTATTATTTATAGTAGGCATTATTGGAGTAATCAAATGGAGTTGGTTCGGCCTTTTAATACTATTTGCTGCAATGTTTTCTCCTCGGATAGTAGAAGAAACAGCTAATTTTATCGGTAAGCTTACTGGATACCAAAGAGATTGAGTTAATGAACCCTAGAGATGTTGTTACTGACATTGCTTTATTCTCATTGACCTTCTGGAATAGAATCTGGTAACTATCGTCAATGTCATAGGCGAAGTCGTCACCGATAAGTTGATATCTTTGGAAGCACGGCCATGCTGCGGCGGGAGCAGGATAAATGAAGGATAGTGCAGCGGGTGTGTAAAGGCAAATATTACTATATTGAGCCTGACCCCCAACGGCACAAAAGGCCTGGCTAAAACCTGCCTTTTTTTGCATTGACGGTAACTGGTAATTCAAATACAATATGGCAGTGAGAAAGATGTGGCCCCTATATTGCAGGAGGTAATCAATGAAACTGTTTAAAAAAATACAGATAAGTGGGTTTCGTAGACTACTAGATATAGATATTAATATAAAACCCATTATGGTAATGATTGGGGCGAATGGAATCGGCAAAACATCAATTCTTGAGGCTTTCTCTCTTTTAGCTGCTTCAGCCTCGGGAAATTTAAACGCAAAAATGAATGAACTCGGCGGAATAAATAGCTTGGTGACTTGTGATAAAGCTGAAAATATGTCTTTCGTCGTAGACATGGAGGTTCCTAATTACGAACCTCTCAAATATGAACTAACTGTAGCGCCGAGAGGTACTTCCTTCGCCATTGAATTAGAAACACTCTCACAAAAGAGATCAGGATATCCTAAGCCTTTTAAACATATTGACTCTCATCTCCATGATATTACATATTTTGATCCAAGTGCAAATAGGCTGGTTCGACCCACGTGGGTGCACAATCCTTTTGAAACATCTCTGTCGCAAGTGCCAAAAATGTTTCAGGAACCAGAGGAGTTTCGACTTGAACTGGGCTCATCGACACTTTATCATGTTCTCAATGTTGATTCCCGAGCACCTATACGGCTTCCTCAACAGATGAAACCAGCTAATCTCCCTGGAAAGGACGGAGAAGACATAATCCCCTTTTTGTATTATCTTCGCGAAACCGATGCAGATCGCTTCGAATCAATAGAAGACACTTTAAAGGTGGCCTTTCCTGGGTTTGAAAATCTCAATTTTCCACCGGTGGCCGCAGGCATGCTTTCAATGACATGGAAAGATAAGAATTTTACCAAACCACTATATATGCACCAACTTTCGGAAGGGACATTGAGGTTTTTATGGCTTTCCGCACTCCTACAAAGTCCGGGGCTAACTACGATTACTATGATTGATGAACCAGAAGTAAGCCTTCACCCAGAATTACTTAGCCTTTTTGTTGACCTTATTCGTGAAGCTTCTCAAAGAACGCATATTATTATAGCTACGCATTCTGACCGGTTAGTGAAATTCCTAAAGCCAGATGAAGTCGTCGTAATGGATATGAACGACGCAGGGTTCGCCTCAGCAAAGTGGTCTGATACGTTGGATCTAAATGCATGGTTAGAGGAATACAGTTTAGATGAGGTCTGGAGAATGGGGAGGATGGGTGGTCGTGGATGAAGATCGCGATTCTGATTGAGGGGAAAACTGAGAAGTCATTTATTCCTATATTGCGCGAATTTCTTCAGCCACGGCTGGTGGGAAGGATGCCTCGTCTAGATCCTCTTCCTTATGACGGGAGAATACCTACAGGGGACAAGCTCAAAAGGGTTGTGACAAATTTATTGAACGCATCAAATAACTCCGCTGATGCAGTCATCGCCTTAACAGATGTTTATACGGGAACAAATCCCCCGGCATTTAAGGATGCTACTGATGCAAAATTGAAAATGAGGAAATGGGTCGGTAATGAGACACGATTTTATCCTCATGCTGCTCAATACGATTTTGAGGCATGGTTGCTTCCATATTGGCCTGATATAACGAGGCTCGCTGGACATAATGAAGCACCGCCGGGACACAATCCTGAACAAGTGAACCACAACAACCCACCAGCCCATCGAATCAGCAATCTTTTTCGATGTGGATCTGGTCGAAAGTGTTACGTAAAAGGCAGAGATGCTGCCCGTATATTGAGAGGGAAAGACCTTTCGGTAGCTGCTAATGCTTGTCCAGAATTAAAATCTTTTATGAATACCATTCTCTCCATATGCAATGGTAATCTGCTTGCATAGCTAAGCTGTCGGAACCTAGTGAACGTCCTATAGTCCCCCTACGGCCCCACTTTCTATCTGATTTCCCGATAGGGGGCATTTACCCATGGTTGTACTGGTTGCCCCCAATTGTAATAGAATCTCTCAATTATCATTTGAGCGCATTTTACATACTTACGCGCCATTTCAATCGTAGATTTTGCGTAAACATCGACTGAAGGTTTGTAATGTACAAGAGTATTGCGAAAATCTATCAATTCATCAAATTCATCCCATATCATGTTTTTATCAAAATCATTTCCTGTAATTGTTCGTGCATATTTTATTAATTTCTTTTTCAAGGTAAAATTTCTTTCTCTTGAAATGAGTTTTTCAATCTTCGATAAGTCCTCTTTCTTTTCAGGGTTATGCTTTAGTTGGTTGCGATAACCATGTGCAACCCAATTAATGAAGGATTCGATGGAAGCAAGCGAAAAGATAGCTGTAGCACGAACTTCTCGCCATAATTGAAATGTGGCACCACTTGCAGCATGCTCTTCTGCTTGCATCAAATACCATTTGGCGTCGTTAAGCATCTCGTCTGGCATTTTAACTAGTATCGCATCCAAGCTGACCATATTTACCATCCATTTCAATTAAATTAGCCTAATTCATATTATATTATTTAAACTGGACTCATAGCAAGATTTCATTTCTTGGCTTTTCCCTTCTATTTCAGGCGTTCACCACTCAAAGGCAATGATCGACTATAGCAGACGATGGGCTATTTAGCCGAGAAATAATACTTGACAGAAATGGTCAGGTTTGATACAGTTAGAGGCAGGAGAAAAGGGGATGAATTTCATCCTTTTTCAGAATGCCACAAATGTAGGGAAAAAGTATGAAACTCTCGACAAAAGGCAAATACGGCGTCCGCGCGATCTTTGAGGTGGCACGGAACTTCGGCCAGGGGCCGATCACCATCAAGGAGATCGCCGAGCGCCAGGGAATTTCCTTCTCCTATCTCGAACAGATCCTGAACCGCCTCGGCAAAGCGGGTGTTATCGAAGGCGTGAGGGGACCGGGGGGCGGATATTTTCTGGAAAGAAAGCCCGCTGACGTGACGGTGGGTGACGTGGTCCGGGCCCTCGAAGGGCCGATCGCCCTGTCTCACTGCCTGGAACCGGGAAGTACCGATGACTGCTACCAGGCAGAGGATTGCGTGGCACGGATGGTCTGGTCCCGGGTGGGGGCAAAGATAGAGGAGGCCCTGGACGGCATCACGTTCGACGACCTCCTGCAGCAGTCCGCCCGCAAGGGACCCGTGACAGAGAGGAAAAAAGCAGCGGTAATAGGAAAGGGGGCATGTTGATCGTGAGAAAAGTATACCTTGACCATGCAGCAACAACGCCTGCTCACCCGAAGGTGGTGGAGGCGATGCTTCCCTATTTCACCGAGAAGTTCGGCAACCCGTCGAACCTTCACGACGTGGGGCGGGAGGCCAAGAACGCCGTTGAAGAGGCGCGCGCAAAGACGGCCGCGCTCATCGGCGCAAAGCCCGAGGAGATCTTCTTCACCTCAAGCGGCGCCGAGTCCAACAACTTCGCCCTCAAGGGCCTTGCCCAGGCGAACAGCAAGAAGGGCAAGCACATCATCGTCTCGCAGCTTGAGCATTTCTCCGTGCTCCATCCGGCGAAGACGCTGGCGCGCGAGGGCTTCGACGTGACGGACATCGCGCCGGACGCAAGCGGTCTCATCAATCCCGACGACATTGCCAGGGCTATAACGAAGGACACGATCCTCGTCTCGATCATGCACGCTAATAACGAGATCGGGACCATAGAGCCGATAGAAGAGATCAGTAAGATAACGAAAGAGAAGGGCGTGCTCTTCCACACCGACGCCGTGGCCACGGTGGGCTGGATTCCCGTGGACGTGAACGCCCTGGGCGTGGACGCACTGTCC
>Ga0209633_10003299_pt1 | contig 14997 bp, 12 predicted proteins | sample Cruoilmetagenom1_FD_187290 | JGI IMG/M metagenome (GOLD analysis project Ga0209633, IMG submission 187290) | Oil polluted marine microbial communities from Coal Oil Point, Santa Barbara, California, USA - Sample 1 (SPAdes) (version 2) | ecosystem: Environmental > Aquatic > Marine > Oil seeps ... | reverse complement strand
TAGAACCCAACAGATAATCCCTGATTTCGTTTAGGTAAAACACTATCAATAATAGGGATCATATTGATTTCTTCAGCAATGTTTAAATAAGCTGCGGGACCACCAAGCTGAAATATCTCTGCATATGCCGGTTTTGGAGGTATTCCCTCTACGGCTGCAATTATTTTTGGTAAAGATCCTAAATATTTCTGCCATTTTCGTCGAGGCTTCCCATCTACCCGCTCGCTTTCCTCAGCGTAATAATAGGTGATGCCTTTGATTTGTTTGCGAGTCATATATGCCATAAAACATGTATTCCCCCTCAAAAAATGCATTGTTAGGGGGTACAAATATCAAAAAAACACGTCTATGTCAATCTATATCTGCATTCCATGGCTTATGAAAGTTAGGGGGTACACTTTAAGTCTGTAACTATCAAAAAATACACGATTTATTTGATTAAGATGCGGTTATTTCGTAAACTCAGGCTAGGCTGGAAAAGCCCTATGTTCAAGGCCCTTTTTTTCAACGAAAAATTTTAGTTTAAAATAAAGATAGAAATAGGGTAAAAAAAATAAAAAAGGGTTAAGCCAAATTGACCTAACCCCTTGATTTTATGGCGGGGACGACGAGACTCGAACTCGCGACCTCCGGCGTGACAGGCCGGCGTTCTAACCAGAACTGAACTACGTCCCCATGCTATCGAAAACGACATTTTTTAAGCAGTCGGTTGATCCCTTTCTATCACCCTGTTAAAGGTGGTAGGCGGAGCGGGGCTTGAACCCGCGACCCCCGGCTTGTAAGGCCGGTGCTCTCCCACTGAGCTACCCGCCTGAACCAAAGCGCAGTTGGATACAGATAGCAGGTCCGGTTGATCCTGTCAAGAAAAAATCCGCAATCAATGGGCAGTAACTGCGGTTTCAACTTCTTTTTCGGGTTTGTTAAGGTTGGTGAAACAAAAAGGCTGAATCTCCGCTTCCGGTGCAAACAATTCTTGCCCGTCTTCCAGTATCAGCGCTTCTTTCAAAACCTCATCCACATGCTCTACAGGCATTAACTCCACTTTTCGCAATATCCTTTTGGGGATATCCGCAATATCCTTTTTGTTCTCCATGGGGATCAGAACCTTCGTGACCCCTCCCCGGTGAGCAGCCAGAATCTTCTCTTTGAGCCCGCCGATGGGAAGGACTCTTCCTCGAAGCGTTATTTCTCCTGTCATGGCAATGCTACAGCGGACGGGATATCGCGTTAGCGCCGACACAATGGACGTCGCCAGCGTAACCCCTGCTGACGGCCCGTCCTTGGGAATGGCGCCTTCGGGAACATGGACGTGGATATCAATTTTTTCATAAAAATCATCCGGTAATTTAAGAGCCCTTGCCCTTGATCGGACATAACTCAAGGCAGCCTGAGCTGATTCCTGCATGACCTCACCCAGCTTGCCAGTGAGGGATAACTGTCCCTTGCCCGGCATAACCGTCACTTCCGTTTGCAGTAACTCTCCCCCCACATTCGTCCATGCCAGGCCCGTGGTAAGGCCGACAACGTCTTTTTCCTCCGTTCTACCATAACGGTATTTGGGTACACCCAGGTATTTTTGAATGGATTGAACCTTGATGGTGATCCGGGTGCTTTCCCCGTTCAGCACAACCTCTTTGGCGACCTTTCGGCAAATGGATGAAATCTCGCGTTCAAGATTCCTAACACCCGCTTCGCTGGTATAGGTTTGGATGATCGTTAAAATCGCCTTGTCGGTAAAAGCAATGTTTTCCGGCTCAAGCCCGTTTTGTTCGACCTGTTTCTTGACCAGAAACTGTTTTGCGATATTTAGTTTCTCAAGTTCCGTATAGCCGGCCAGCCGGATAATCTCCATCCTGTCCTGTAGGGGAATCGGAATATTGTGCAGGTTATTGGCCGTGGTGATAAAAAAAACGTCCGAGAGATCATAGTCGAGGTCCAGGTAATGGTCATTAAAGGCCACATTCTGTTCCGGATCAAGCACTTCCAGCAACGCAGACGATGGATCACCCCTGAAATCAGTGCTCATCTTGTCCACTTCATCCAGGCAAAATACGGGATTATTGGATTTTGCCTTTTTCAGAAATTGAATGATCTTTCCGGGCAGTGCCCCGATATAGGTTCGTCTGTGGCCTCTGATTTCGGCCTCATCCCGAACCCCACCAAGGGAAAGGCGCACATAATTCCGACCCGTAGCCCGAGCTACCGATTTGGCCAGTGACGTTTTTCCGACACCGGGGGGGCCCACCAGGCAGAGGATAGGACCTCTCATTTTTTTTGTGAGTCGCTGAACCGCCAGATATTCCAGAATTCGCTCTTTGGGTTTTTCCAGACCGTAATGGTCTTCATTCAGGATGATTTCGGCTTCCGCAATGTCAAATTTTTTCCGGCTCTTGTCAAACCAGGGCAGATCAATAATCCAATCAATATAATTCCGCACCACAGAGGCTTCCGCTGACATGGGGGACATCATTTTGAGTTTTTTGAATTCTTGTCTGATCCGCTGATGGGCCTCCCTGGAAACTCTTTTACGTTTGATTTTCTTTTCCAGATCCGCAAGTTCTGCCTTGAAATCGTCCTTGGTTCCCATCTCTTTCTGGATGGCGCGAATCTGCTCATTGAGATAATAGTCTTTCTGGGTCTTTTCCATCTGCTTCTTGACCCGCGTCCGCAACCGTTGTTCAATACGGAGAATATCCACCTCATTTTCCAGTTCGCCATAGAGCCGTTCAAGCCGCTTGTTTGGGTTCATGGTTTCCAGGATACCCTGCTTATCCGAAACTTTCATTGCCAGATGACCGGCAATGGTATCGGCCAGACGTCCGGGATTTTCGATGGCGGTCACAGCCGAGACAATTTCTTTGCCGATCTTCGTATTCAGTTTTGCATATTCTTCAAAGCTGGTATTGATACTGCGCATCAGGGCTTCCGTTTCCAGATCCGTAACAGAAACCTCCTCACATTTGCTGATCTCAACCATGAAAAAGCCCTGCTTATCCATAAAATTATCTATCTTGCCGCGCTCCTTCCCTTCAATGAGAGCTTTGACGGTACCATCAGGCAGTTTAAGCAACTGAAGAACCGCTCCCAGCGTCCCAAAGGAATAGATATCCTTGGGTGTCGGGTCATCTACACCGGCATCCGCCTGGGCCGACAAAAAAACCTCTTTTTCATGGGACAGCGCATATTCGAGTGCCTTAATAGATTTTTTACGCCCCACGAAAAGGGGCACAACCACGTTGGGAAACACCACCACATCTCTCAAAGGGAGAAGGGGGTAATAAAATTTATCGTCAACACCGATTTTATCTTGAATATCTTTCTTTATGGTCAGCATTTTTTATCCAAATTTCGCTTGGTTTTCATATAGCAACAACGGCGGTTCACCCTTGGTGACAACCTCTTCATTGATGATGCATTCCCGAATTTCCGGAACCGATGGAATATCGTACATAATTTCCAACATGAGCGATTCAAGAACCGCCCGCAAACCTCTGGCCCCGGATTTTCGTTTGAGCGCCGCTTCCGCAACGGCCGTCAAGACTTCATCCGTAAATTTGAGTTCCACACCTTCCAGCTCAAACAGTTTCTTATACTGTTTGGTCAGAGCGTTTTTTGGCTCCGTGAGAATGCGAACAAGGGCCTCCTGGCTCAGTTCGTTCAAAGTGGTCACAATGGGGATACGGCCGATGAATTCGGGGATTAGACCAAATTTAATCAAGTCTTCCGGCTGAACAAGGGGCATGATTTCGTTGACGTTCACATCACCTTTACCTTTGATGTCGGCCTCAAATCCCATGAGTTTGCTTCCGATCCGGTTCCTGATAACCCGGTCCATGCCGTTAAAGGTTCCACCACAGATGAACAGAATATTGCTGGTGTCTACTTTGACAAAATCCTGCTGCGGGTGTTTTCGCCCCCCCTTGGGCGGAATATTTGCCAGGGTACCCTCGATTATTTTCAAAAGAGCCTGCTGCACCCCTTCACCTGAAACATCGCGCGTGATGGACGGACTGTCCGACTTTCGAGCGATCTTGTCGATCTCGTCAATATAAACAATACCTCTACATGCCAACTCCACATCATAATCGGCCATCTGGACCAGGTTTAAAATGATATTTTCGACGTCTTCACCCACATAGCCGGCTTCCGTCAATGTCGTGGCGTCCGCAATGGTAAAGGGCACTTTCAGTATCCTGGCAAGGGTTTGGGCAAGGAGCGTCTTGCCTGAACCCGTAGGCCCGATGAGCAGGATATTGCTCTTTTCGATCTCAACCCCTTCCATGTCCACTTTGGTGTTGATCCGTTTGTAGTGGTTGTGGACAGCCACAGAAAGGACTTTCTTTGCTTTGTCCTGCTCTATGACATACTGGTCCAGGGTTTCCTTGATATCAACCGGCTTTAAGAGTTGAGGCCCATCTTCTTCTTCCTGGTTGTATTCTTCCGAAATAATTTCGTTGCAAAGCTGGATGCATTCGTTACAAATATATACTGAAGGACCCGCAATGAGCTTTTTCACCTCATCCTGGCTCTTGCCACAAAAAGAACACAGCAAATCGTCATTGGAAATGTCATTTTTGCCCATAATTTTCTTTCCTATTTTTTATCGGTTAATGAATCTTTGATTTCTCTTTTATGAATAATCTTGTCGATAATGCCGTATGCTTTAGCCTGCTGGCTGTCCATAAAAAAATCACGGTCCGTATCTTTACGGATCCTTTTGATATCCGTCCCCGTATGGTCGGCAAGAATCCGGTTGAGGGTGTCCCTGATTTTGAGGATTTCCTTGGCCTGGATGTCGATATCCGTTGCCTGTCCCTGAGCGCCCCCCAGCGGCTGGTGAATCATAATCCTGGAATGGGGCAGAGCATACCGTTTATCCTTTGCCCCAGCTGCCAAAAGAACCGCAGCCATGCTGGAAGTTTGCCCCATGCAGATGGTGGCCACATTCGGCCTAATATACTGCATGGTATCATAGATGGCCAGTCCAGCTGTCACGGAACCACCGGGGGAGTTGATGTACATATGGATATCTTTATCCGGGTCTTCAGATTCCAGAAAAAGCAACTCTGCAATGATGGTATTGGCCATTGGGTCGGCTACCTGATCCGTAATAAATATAATGCGGTCTTTGAGCAATCGGGAATAAATATCATAAGCTCTTTCACCGCGGCTTGATTGTTCAATCACCATTGGGATTAACATAATAGGTTTACTGAACCTCCGTTTCGTCACTTTTGTCCGGCGTCAGCGCTCCAGCCTCCACCTCTTTAACCTTGGCATTTTCCACGAGGTAGTTCAAGGTTTTTTCTTCAAGCATCTGTTCCTTCAAAATGTCAATTTCCCCTCGTGCTTCGTAATATTTCCTGATGGTCTCAACATCTTGCCCCATGCCCTGGGCCAGTTTTTCAAGCCCTTCCGTAAATTCGTCATCGCTGATGGTGATATCGTCCTGCAGAGCAACCTGACCCAGAATGAGCCGTTCCCTGACGCGACTCTCAGAAAGAGGCCGGAACTGTTGTTCCAACATTTCCGGCGAAAGTCCCGCCATTTCAAAATTGGCGCCGCTTCTCTCAAAATTTGACTGAAGGCCTTTAATGGAAAACTCCACCTCGGCGTCAACCAATGCTTCAGGGACTTCAAACTCAGTCCCTGAGGATATTTTTCCAATCAGCCTCCGTTTCAAATCCTGCGCTACACGGTTTTCTTCCTGAGCAACCACATTCTTCTCAATTTGTTTCTTTAGGCCTTCCAAATCCTCAAAATCAGCACCGAGATTTTTGGCAAATTCATCGTTTAGTTCCGGAAAATTTCTTTCCTTCACATCAACAATGGAAACATCGAAACGAACCGTTTTTCCTCTCAGATTGTTGTTAAAATAATCTTCCTCAAAATCGATGACAATCTCCTTTTTGTCATCCTTGTTGAGTCCGACGAGCGCTTCATCAATTTTTTTATGGAAATCGCCTTTGCCCACATTCAACAAAAAGTTCTCATCTTTTATTCCCTCAAGGGGCTGGTCGTTTTCAAAACCCTGATAATTGATAACAACAAAATCTTCCTCCTGGATCGGTCGAGGCTCTGTCAGGGACTCAAGTTTGCCATTGGCTTCCCTGATTTGTTCAAGCTTTCTGTCGACCTCTGCTTCGCCAATGGACGCTATTTCCTTCTCAGCTTCCAGACCCAGATAGTCTTTCACCTCAAATTGAGGCCTCACTTCCATGGTTGCCGAGTAGATGAATTTCTCATTCTGTTTGACAGGTCCCTTCTCCAATTCGGGCTGACCCAAAGGGAATGCTTTTGTTTCGTCCACCGCCTGCGGAAAAGATTCATTGACCAGTTCGCTGACCACATCAGCCTCTACCTGTTTTCCAAAGTAGGACTCCAGAATTTTCCTGGGAACCTTTCCTGGCCTGAAACCGGGAATTTTGGTTTGTTTCCCTATCTTCCCATAGGCGCTGTTGAATTTCTTGTTGACTTCCTTTGCATCAATCTCCACAGATAACTTCTTTTTGACCTGGCTGATGTCTTCCAAGCTGGCTTTCATGGTCATCCTCATCCTCTTTCACGTGTTGACATTTCACAATATACTTTGGATATTACAGCATCTAAGGTTGCCCGCATCCGTTACAATCTGGAAGTCCCACCACCGTGAGGTGAAAACCTAACAATGATTTTTTTGATTTCAAGGCACATTCAAAGTTCGCGCTTGTTACACGCCATAATTTCCAAAGCGCTCATTCAAATATCGTTTCAATGCTGGTGCGAGAGAGGGGACTCGAACCCCTACAGGTTTTCCCCACTGGATCCTAAATCCAGCGCGTCTACCAGTTCCGCCACTCTCGCATTCCCAGTCATTTACCGGAGACCTCTGCTATAATCCATAAATACACGGGATTGTCAAGGATTTAGGGTGTGTCGAACCGCTGATGGTACTCATCTGCAAAATGCTTGAGGATACCCTGGTCCGCAAAGCTGAAATACCGGTCATTTCCGATGATCAGGTGATCCAGGACCTGGATGCCCATTAACATGGCCGCCCAGACCAGGTCTCTTGTCAAGCGTTTGTCCTCGGGAGACGGGGCGGGGTCCCCCGAGGGGTGGTTATGAACAAATACAAGTCCCGCCGCCTTATGTTCCAAGGCAAGGGTAACGATCTCGCGAGGATAAACCGCGCTACCGGTTAAACTGCCTTCAAACATATCGCAATCCGTAATGACTTCATTTTTCCGGGTCAGGAAAAAAACCCTGAAAACCTCTCTTTTGAGGTCCCGCATGGAATGAAAAAGGTAATCGAACCCCGCCTGGGACGAGCCGAAAAAAGTTTTTCCGGCAACGCGATCCCGAAGATATCGTTTGGCCGTCTGATGGACCAACCCCAGGTAAAGAGCGTTTTTCTGCCCGATGCCCTTGATCTCCTTGAGCTTTTCAATGGGCGCCGACAGAACACCGGAAAGGGTGCCGAATGCTTTCATGGCATCCCGGGCGGCATTTTTCAGATCTCCTCTGGGAGTCCCCAGGGTCAGAAGGAACTCAACCACTTCTTCATCGGTAAACTGCTCCAAACCTCCCGTTACAAACCGTTGGCGCAACCGTTCCCGATGCCCTTCACCTCGTTTCTGCCAGTCTTCCTTCTTCATGTCAGCGCTCGGAATTTAGGAACACTGCTTGCACCCTTTTTTTTCTTCCTTTTTCTCTTCACCCTCGTCCCCGGCAAAATGCTTGAGGCCTTCCGCCAGTTCCTTCAGTTTGTCGTCCACCAGTTTACTGATGGAACCTTTGGGATAGGACCCGTCCGCTTTTCTTTTTCCGGATTTCTTGCCGGTCAGGATTTCAATGCCCTGATCAATGGTCTTAACGGGATACACGTGAAATTTGCCCTTACCGACCGCCTCCACCACATCCTGCCTGAGCATGAGATCTTTCACGTTGCTCTCGGGTATCATCACGCCCTGTGAATCCTTGGCGCCTTTTTTCAGGCAGCAGTCAAAAAACCCTTCAATTTTTTCATTGACCCCTCCAATGGCCTGAACCTCGCCATTCTGATTCACCGAACCGGTCACAGCAATGTACTGTTTAACAGGAACCTCGGAAAGGCTGCTCAAAAGCGCGTAGATTTCCGTGGAAGAGGCGCTGTCGCCGTCCACGCCGCCGTAGGACTGTTCAAACGCAATGCTGGCGCTCATGGTCAGGGGTTTGTCCTGGGCATATTTTTTTCTGAGATAGCCCCCCAGTATCAGCACCCCCTTATTATGGGTATTCCCTGACAGGTCCGCCTCCCGTTCAATGTTGATGATACCGGCACGACCCATGGCGGTGGAACAGGTAATGCGGGAGGGTTTACCGAACATGTAATCGCCCATGGCGTAAACCGCCAGCCCGTTCACCTGGCCCACCACTTCGCCTTCAAGATCGATCATAACCGTTCCGCGATCAATCATGTCCTGCAGGTGTTCCTCCACCATACCGGATCTGAATTTTCGGGATTCGATCACCTTTTCCACATGGCTTACGGTAACCGTTTTTTTCTTTTCCTCGCTTGCCGCATAATCGGCTTCTCTCACCAGGTCGGCCAATTGCGGAAAGCTGGTGGTAATCTTTTCCTGGCGGCCCGTCATACGAACGGCCTGTTCCATCAAGAGCGCCACCGCCGTCCGGTCAAGGGGCTTCAACCCCTCCTCCATGGTTTTCATCCTGATAAACCGTGAAATCTGATGAATGCTCTCGTCTGTCTTGTCCATGGCGGTGTCAAAATCGGCCCTCACCTTGAACACCTTTTTCATATCAGGATCATAATGGAGCAGCAGGTGATAGAGATAGGCGTCTCCAATGACCACAATCTTGATATCCAGATCAATAGCCTCAGGCTTCAGGCCGCTGGTGGTAAACAGGTAAAAGGGATCATAAGTTTGAATTTCGAGCTGTTCACTTTTGAGCGCCCGTTTGAGCGCCTGCCACACACCCGGCTCCTGAACGGCGTCCAGAAGATTGATAATCAAATAGCCGCCCAGGGCCTTTAAAAGTGACCCGGCCTTTATTTTGCTGAAATCCGTTCGCCAGACACCGGCCCGATCTACAATCCGTTCAATGCTGCCGAAAATGTTGCGGTATGTGGGATAACTCTCAACAATAACGGGCGGCGCATTCTGCTCACTGTTGTCCACCAGCAGATTGACCTGATAAGGTTGGAAACGATCCCCATCGGTCGTCAACGGGGAGGGCATACCCGGAATCTGAAGCTGTTGTTGCGGATTGAAAATCTGCAGGTTGTCCGCCATGTCTTCCAACATGTTTTGAAGATATGTCTTACTCCTTTCATTCTTGTACTTTCGGGTAAGCGATTTTGCCATATCCGAGGCATTATCCATGAAAGTTTGCCGGTCCATCTCTTCGATTTTTTCCTGAACCTCTTTTTGCAGGTCTCTCAATTCAATAAAGATCTGTTCAACCCTTCCTTTGAGTTTGCCGTACTTTTCCTTCATGGTTTTAAATTCATCTTTGGGAAACCGGCCCTTCTCAACCATGGCTTCAACCTGATCAATGTGGGTCGGGCTTCCGTCTACCAGGGGCATCACTTCGGGCCGTTTGATTTGACCCACCTGAACATCCACCAGAGCAAACCCTTCTTCTTTCACCTTTTCACCGAGACTTTTGAAAAATCCTTTCCCTCTGGCCTCATAGGTCTCCATGATTTCCTTCTTGGTGTTGATATATTCCTGACTTTCAAAAATCATGGGGATCTGTTTTTTGAGCAATTCCACAAAGCCATGAACCTCTTTTTTATAACCGGCCCCCTCACCACCCTTTAAGCGGAGGAGTATGGGCGACTCGGGATTCTTGAAGTTGTTGATATAGCAAAGGTCGTCCGGAACCCGATCTTTTTTGGAAATCGCTTCCAGCATTTTCTTAACCGTGGACATCCGTCCGGTACCGGGCATACCGGTGACAAAAACATTGTATCCATGGCTATCAATACCTATCCCGAATTTAAAAGCCTCAACAGCCCGTTTTTGACCCACGATTTCATCCAGAGGTTCCAAATCATCGGTGCTTTTAAAAGTCAGTGTGGCGGGATCAAGCCTCCAGCGGAGTTTATCGACGGATACTTCCTCATAAGAAGTTTTTCTGGGCATGGATCAATCTCCTTTTTAGTTCGATTTAAAATCGAGCAATGTCAATTCTAACGCGGCGTTTTTTTTCCAGGTCCTGTCTGGGAATCTGAATATACAATACATCCGAATTCAGAGTCGCTTTGATTTGTTCCGGAACCGCCTTGAAAGGGAGTGGGACGGTTCGTTGAAAAGACCTGAGTTTACGAACCATTTGCCTGCAATAACCGTTGCTCTCCAGAGTTTCCTCCTTTTTACGCCCCGTTATGGTCAATTGGCAGTTTTTCACCGATATATCAAGATTTTCGGGATCGACGCCCGGAATCACCGCACGGATAATAAAAGCTTCTTCGCCCATAAAGGTCTCAACCGGCATATGCTGCGAAACCTTCTTCTGGAAAAGACCCACCCCGATTTCGGGCCATGATTCCCTGAAAAGACGATCCATATCGCGCTTCATCTTGTTCATTTCCTTGTCCATCCAAAGGATCAATTCACTCATGGCAGAATCTCCTTATTTTAGTCTGTTTATTCACAGCGCCCCTGGAAGACAGGCGAACCATCCAGGTGAACCTGACCCTCCGGGTCAAAAGCGAAACGTCCCCGGGAAATGAGTTCGATGGTGCGTGGAAATATTTTCCAGTCTCCCGTTTCCTTGAGTTGCTCCTGGTGGTGATCCACAACCTGTTCAAGCAGCCCGTGATCTCTCACTAAATCCTTCAGCGGTTCCGGGAGCGTTACGGGAAGTGGATCGGAAACCATGAGAAGGGGTCCCGTGTCCACGCCGTCATCCGTCCACAGGGTGGAGGATCGCAGCGCCCGCTCCCCGGCGTAAATGGCATCATAAACAGCCTGGTCACCCACGTATTTCCGGTTGCCGTGGGAATCCAGCAAAGAAAGGTCGGCCGGATGCACATTGACGCACCTGCCAAGCGTCGCATAACTCATATAGCCGCCAAGGGCGATGACATCAATGCGAAAGGCCTTCACTAGCGTCTCGGCCACCCGGTCATAGGCCCGTCTTGCCGCAAGCCCTTCCGCGTTTGCAACCGTCCGCCGGATAGAATTTCGGGCATGAAAAACCCGGATATCATAACTAAAATATGGCAGGGCGTTTTCGAGGGCAATCTTTTCACCGGCGGAAACACCGTCTGAGCGGTCACTGAAAATAAAAACGGTCTCAAAGGGAGATTGCCCTTCCTGAACCCCAAGGGTCTTTTCATGCGCCAGCAGCCGCATGATATTGGTGCCCGATCCGGACATGAAGGCGGCGACCCGCATGGGTCTTTGTTGTTCCTCAGGGTCAAAAATGGGGGTCAGGGTCATGCAGATTCCTCCCCGAGCAATGCCGCAAAAGGCTTCATTTTGTAGGGACTTCCCTGTTCAATGGCGGCGAGGACACTTCCGCCGCCCGTAAAATAATAGGTTTTCGGGTCGTCAAGGCCGGCCATATAAATACCGGGGCAGAGATTCTTGAGTTCCTGGAGCGTGTCGCCCCCCGCATAAAGTTTCGAAGCGGAACTATTTTCGTTGATGAGACGGTAAAGTTCACGCGAACCTTCGAAAAAAAGCGGCATCAAACCCATCACCGCATTCACAAAAATGGTTCGGGCTGATCCGATAATCTCCGTTACACGCGGGTCCCGAAATGATTTTTCATGGACATCCAGGATATATTGCAAACTGCTGCCTTCTTTTAATTGCGCGGTTTCAACCAGGCGATACCCATCCTCGGTCCGATCCCCGGTACTGTCCGATTCCACCAGCCAGGGCATCTCCAGAATTTTTCCTTTTGCCCGGTCCAGATCAACCAGTTCCTTTGCCAGCGCCTTGTCCTCCTCTGAAACCCCATTGATGGTCGCCCCGTACTTTGCCGAAAGAAAGGTATTGTACATGAGTCCGCCAAGGATCAAATGATCCACCTTGTTGTAAAGGGCTTTGAGGGGGCCGATTTTGGTGTCGTACTTGGCGCCGGCCACCACCCCCACAAAGGGTCTCTCCGGTTCCAGAACACGATACAGATTGGCCATTTCCTTTTGAAGCAGATTCCCTGCATATGAAGGCAGGCGGGTGGCCACATCGTAGGTGGACACCGCCACGCCCCAGGATCCAAATGCGTCATTCACAAAGACATTTGCCATGGCAACCAATTCCGTAGAAAAGGTATCTCTTTCAGGACCTTTGCTCTGCTCTCCGGCAAACCAACGTGAATTGGGGAGATAAACCATGTCGACCTCGCCCTTTCGAAGGGCCTCAAGGGTTGGTTTTATGGAATCATCAATGTGGGTAATCCCTTTCCGGGGATCAATGGGAAACGCCTGTGGGTGGATTTTAACGGGCAGTTTCTGTTCGAGATAGCGCACAATGGGCAATACGGACTGGTCTTCCCGGCATGAAATCATGCCGGTTTTTTTGTCCTTGGGCCGACCCACATGGCTCATAAGTATCGGCTTTCCCCCAGCCGCGGCGATGGCGTAAAGGGTTCCGATGGTGGCATCAATGCGGTAGGGGTCCTTGATGATACCTTTTTTGACCACGTTATGGTCTACCCGCAGCAAAACCACCTTATCTTTCAAATCCGCCTGCTGGATCAATTTCAACCGAGGATCCAGTTTTCCTTTTTCCATTTGGCATTCTCCCAGATTTAAGTTATAAGGAACATATTTCGGGATTTTTACCGAATGGAACTGAAAAGTCAATAAGGATGATCATATGTTAGTGAGAAATATCAGTGATAAGGAAGTTCTGGATACCACCTACCTGGCCCATGGGGCCGCCACTGCACAGATGATTCTGGATCAGCGAAACCTCAAAGAAATCGGCTTTCTGGCCATTGGCAGGCTTGACCCCGGGAAGAAAATCGAGGCCCATGTGGACCCCATGGAGGAGATCTATTTCATCCTTCACGGTACGGGAGAAATGACTGTGGGAGATGAAACCCGGCCCGTGAAACCGGGAGACGCCATTTGGATCCCCGTGGGGGACAGCCATGCCCTGTTGAACACCGGCGAAGAGCAGTGCGTGGTCCTGGTGGTGGCCTCCCCTGCCTGGTAGCGGGCCGGCGTTGTTGAGAGTTTATAGGTTTTCAGCTCACGGTTTTTTCCCTTGCCATGGTGAAAACTTTCTCTTATATTCACTCCCTTCCAACGGATGGGGGTTTCCTCCAGCCGTTTGGGTTAAGCGCCAAAAACCATTGAGAGGTCGAGAATAGATGGCATATGATGCAAGCAAAGACAAGGTGTTGGCTTCCTGGGAAAATGAAGAGACAGGGCTTCAGATTTCAATCAACCAGTATGGAGATGCCGATCCAAAAATGCAGATCGGCCCCAGGGCTTACACGCGAAAGGATGGAAAAAAGAGTTCCACCAAAGCCGGTCGGCTCACCGTTGATGATGTGCTGTGGCTTAGTGAAACGCTTGAGGAAGTCGCCGATAAAATGAAAGAATTCTTTTTGGATGAGTGAGCAGGGGACAGTTGTCAGGGGGCAGTTGGCAGTGAGTGGTCGACAATTTGTCACGACTCGCTCCCCAGGGTTTGGCGGACCTGATCAACGATTTGACGGCAATACTTTTCGGTCGTGGCCATTGTTGCTGCCTCAACCATAACGCGGCACAGATTTTGTGTCCCGGAGTAACGGACCAGCACGCGGCCCTCATGGCCCAGTTCAGCTTCAACCTTTCGGATAGCTTCCGCCAGCTGAGGCATAGTGGCGATGTCGGGCTTTTCCCTGACCGGTACGTTGATTAATTTTTGCGGGTACACGTCCATCATTTGAGACAGTTGGGAAAGCGGCATTTTTTCTTTCAGCATAACTGCCAGGATCTGTAGCGCCGTGATGATACCGTCACTGGTGGTGTGATGATCTGACAGAATAATGTGCCCCGATTCCTCTCCACCGATAACCGCCCCCAGCCGCTGCATGTCCTCCAGAACATACCGGTCCCCCACTCGGGATTCATGACGGGAAATGCCGTATTTCCCACAGGCTTTGGCCAGTCCCAGATTGCTCATGACGGTACTGACCAGCAGGTTGTTCTTCAACCGACCCGCTTCTTTCAAAGCGCGGGCACAAATCAGAAGAATATGATCCCCGGTAATTTTCCGGCCCTTTTCATCCACTGCAATGAGCCTGTCCCCGTCTCCGTCAAAGGCAAATCCGGCGAAAGCCCCTTTTTCCTGAACCTTTGCCTCTAGATCGGCGGTATACTGGGAACCGCAGCGGTCGTTGATATTGCTGCCGTTCGGTTGGTTGTGAATCACGCAAATATCGGCGCCAAGGGCTTTGAAAAGTTCAGGTGCGGCTTCATGGGTTGCGCCATTGGCCGTATCCAAAACGATCTTAATCCCCGCCATGGAGAGAGCATCGGGAAAATGCTGTTTTAGAAAGGACACATATTGTTCCAGAGTATTGTTCAAACGTCGGACCCGCCCCAAATTTTCAGAGGAAGGCATGAATTCTAAAAAGGCGTCCTTGAAAATCAGTTCCTCAATGGCATCTTCCTGGTGATCGGACAGTTTAAAGCCTTTTCCCCCGAAAATTTTGATGCCGTTGTCCTGGAAAGGATTATGGGAAGCGGAAATGACGATTCCCGCATCGGCTTTGGCCAGGGTGGTGAAATATGCGATGGCCGGCGTGGGCAACACCCCGATGGGACAGACATCCACACCCATGGATGTGATGCCCGCAGAAAGAGCCCCTTCCAACATGTCTCCTGAAATACGGGTATCTTTACCAATCATCACTATGGAGTTACGGTCTTTGGCATGCTCCCTGACGGTGACGGCAACAGCCTGACCCACGCGAAAAGCGGTCACCCCGTCCATGGGGTATTGATTGGCCTTCCCCCGGATGCCATCCGTTCCAAACAGTCTGCCCATCAACATCCTCCCT
>Ga0209633_10003298_pt1 | contig 14998 bp, 10 predicted proteins | sample Cruoilmetagenom1_FD_187290 | JGI IMG/M metagenome (GOLD analysis project Ga0209633, IMG submission 187290) | Oil polluted marine microbial communities from Coal Oil Point, Santa Barbara, California, USA - Sample 1 (SPAdes) (version 2) | ecosystem: Environmental > Aquatic > Marine > Oil seeps ... | reverse complement strand
TTCATCTTCAAGCAAAAGAGCTTTCATCAAATTTGATGCATGTAAATCTCCTGATGCTTCTCCAGCTATAATGTAGTACTTCATCTATAAAAACTGACTAATTAAAATTAAAAAAGCAATAAAAAAGGTTGCTAATAATACCCCTTTTGCTCTTAAATCTTGTTTCTTTTTAAGAAATATAAAAAATACAAATAGGTTAGGAATTGCAGCTAAACCTAATACTTTTCCGTATAAATTACCTTCCTTAATTATTTTTAATGTTTCTTCAAAACTATAAGAAGAAGCATATTCGGTGTATAAATAAAACCCTGCTACGGTTGCTACAATGGCAACAACAAAACCTATTAAAACTTCTTTTATCATAAATCCCACGAATTTAGTTTTTGTATAGTATGGTGTGCTGTTAAATCAAATTGAACTGGTACCACCGAAATATAATCATTTTCTAAGGCCCAAACATCGGTATCTTCACCATGATCCAAATTTACAAATTTACCTGTTAACCAATAATATTCTTTGCCTTGCGGATTGGTTCGCTTATCAAATTCTTCAACCCAATTGGCACGTGCTTGCCTACAAATTTTTATGCCTTTAAATTCTTTGTCTTTCAATTTAGGAAAGTTAACATTTAAAACTACACCATCGGATAAACCGTTTTTTAAGACTTCTAAAGCTATTTTTTTGATGTGTTTTTTTAAGACTTCAAAATTGGCGTGCCATGAAAAATCTAATAAAGAAAAACCTATAGCGGGTATACCTTCAATACCTGCTTCTATTGCGGCACTCATGGTGCCCGAATAAATAACATTGATGGATGAGTTTGCTCCATGATTAACTCCAGAAACACACAAATCGGGTTTTCTATTCAATATTTCACTAACAGCCATTTTTATACAATCTGCTGGAGTGCCAGAACACCTATATTCTAACTGATCACCATCATCATTAGTAACTGCATCACAATAAATTGTAGAATCTAAAGTTATAGCATGACCCATTCCACTTTGTGGACTGTCGGGAGCAACAACAACAACGTCGCCAATTTCGTTCATTACAGAAATTAAAGCTCTAATTCCTGGAGCCGTAATTCCATCGTCATTGGTAACTAAAATTAATGGTTTTTTTTGCATACTATATATTTTTAAACAAAAATAAGCCTTTTTTATATCTCCAAATTAAAATATGTTTAACATTTAGTTATGAGAAAATTAATCTATTATTGTATATTATTGCTAAGTTGATAATACTTTAGTTCTTCTATTAAAGATTTTTGTAAGAGAAATTAATAATTAACGAACTAATACCTATAGTTTTTTATTATATTGTCGCCGTTTTGAATGTCATGATAGAAGAAATTTAATGAAAAAAATAATCCTTTTTATGAAAAGAAAATACAAAATAATCATACCCATAATAATTTTAGCTGGTTTATTTTTTAGCTTTCAAATATCTAATCAACCAGATCCTGAAAAAGATAAAATTTTAATTGGTTTGATAAGATATGCGTTAAAACAAGGCCATTATGAACCGCACCAAATTGATGATGAGTTTTCTAAAAATGTTTTCCATGATTTTATTGATGCTTTAGACCCATACAAGCGTTTCTTTTTACAAAGTGATATTGATGAGTTTTCGGTTTATAAAAAATCTATAGATGATCAAATTAAAAACGAAAATTTAGCGTTTTATAATATGGTTTATCAAAGGTTTAATCAAAGGGTTTTTGAGTCAAAAACTTATTATGAAGAAATATTAAAAATTCCTTTCGATTTTGAAAAAGAAGGTACTTTTGATGTAGATTACGACAAAAAGTCTTTTTCAAAAACACAAGCTGAATTAATCAAAAATTGGCAATTACAATTAAAAATTAGCACACTTTCTCGTTTACATGAAAAAATAGATTTGCAAGAGTCTTTTGCTGAAAAACCTTCATCGGAAAATGAAAAAGAGCATAAGATGGTAAATGGCGAAGTTGTACAAGTAATAAAAGAAAATGATATTACTGATGCTGAAAAACCTAAAACCCAAAAAACTTTTACAAAGTTAGAACAAGAATCTCGTGAATCAACTAAAAAAAGTTTAGATGACCTATATAGTTTGATGGATGATTTAGATGAGACCGATTGGTTTTCTGTTTTTATCAATACTTTAACCTTACAATTTGACCCACACACCAATTATTTTGCCCCAAAAGACAAAAAGAGATTTGACATTAGCATGGCTGGAAAATTAGAAGGTATTGGTGCTCGTTTACAAAAAAAAGAAGATTATACGAGAGTTGCTGAGTTAATTTCTGGTGGTCCTGCTTGGAGAGCTGGTGAATTAGAAGTTGGTGATTTAATTCTTAAAGTAGCGCAAGGAAGTGAGACTCCAGTAGATATTGTAGGGATGCGATTAGATGATGCTATAGAATATATAAAAGGAAAAAAAGGAACTGAAGTTAAACTTACTATTAAAAAAATTGATGGCTCTATTGTAGTGTATTCTATCATTAGAGATATTGTTGAGTTAGAAGAAACTTTTGCAAAATCAAGTGTGGTAGAAGTTGATGATAGAACTTTTGGTGTTATCAATTTACCAAAATTTTATATTGATTTTAACGAAAAGAATTTTCGCAATTCTGCAACTGATATGGAGCAAGAAATTGCTCGTTTAAAAGAAGAAAACGTTGAAGGTTTGTTAATCGATTTAAGAAATAATGGTGGTGGTTCATTAAAAACAGCAATTGAAATTGCTGGCCTTTTTATTAAAGATGGCCCTGTGGTTCAGGTAAAATATAGAGGAGAAAAACCAAATGTAAGATCTGATAAAGATAAAAAAATTCAATGGAACGGCCCTTTGGTTGTATTGGTAAATGAATTATCTGCTTCAGCTTCAGAAATTTTTGCAGCAGCAATGCAAGATTATAACAGAGCTGTGATTATTGGTAGCAAACAATCTTTTGGTAAAGGTACCGTACAAAATGTATTACCACTTAACAATTACTTTAAATACTCTAAAGATTTGGGTGCACTAAAAATGACCATTCAAAAGTTTTATCGTATCAACGGTGGCTCAACCCAATTAAAAGGTGTAGAAAGTGATGTTGCGATGCCAGATAGATATACCTATTTAGATATTGGTGAACGTGATGAGAAAAATCCATTAGCATGGGATAAAATTGAACCTGCAGACTATAGTCCCGTTGATATTTATGAAAATTTTCATAGTGCAGTAAATGATAGTAAAAAAAGGATTGCAGCAAACTCACAATTTATGTTAATTGATAAAAATGCCCGATGGATAAAAGAAGGTCGAGATAATGATATAGTGAGCCTAAATTATGAGAATTATAAAGAAGAGTTAGAAAAACGATTAGAAGAAAGTAAAGAATTTGATGCCATCTCTGATTACAAAAATAATCTTGTATTTAATTCTCCTGGTTATGAAATCCCATTAATGGATAAAGATTCTGTTTTAGCTAAAAAACGAGAAATATGGCATAAAAATTTAAGTAAAGATATTTATGTAGAAGAGGCTTTAACAGTACTTTCTGAATTAAAAATTAGTAAAAATCTTTTAGTAAAAAACTAAAATAACAATAAAGCATAAAAAGTTCTGAATAGTAATTCGTTATTATTGAGGACTTTTTTTATACCCATTCGCCTTTAAAAATTATCTTTGTAATAATTTTTTTATTAAAACAGTCATTTTTTGCTTCTTGATTTTCAAAAACATATCGATAATCATTTTTCTTTTTTAAAAAATAAAAAGTTACTTATTGCCATTTCAGCTGGTGTAGATAGTGTAGTTTTAACACATTTATTGAATCAATTAAACTTTAATATTACTTTGGCGCATTGCAATTTTCGCTTACGCGGAAATGATTCTGATTTAGATGAAGCTTTTGTTCAAAACTTAGCAAAAGAATTACAACGTGCTTATTATGTTACTTCATTTGAAACCAAAGATTATGCTAAAAAAAAAAGTGTTTCTATTCAAATGGCAGCTCGTAATTTACGTTATACTTGGTTTGATGAAATTATGAAAAAACATAACTTTGATTATTTGTTAACGGCACATCATGCTGATGACAATTTAGAAACTTTTTTAATTAACTTATCTCGAGGTACAGGTTTAGATGGCTTAACGGGAATCCCAGCAACAAATAATCAAATAATTAGACCCCTTTTGTCTTATACAAGAAAAGAGATTGAAAATTACGCTACAAACAACAACATTTCTTGGCGAGAAGATTTGAGTAATACCGAGACCAAGTATTTAAGAAATCAATTACGCCACGATGTTATTCCTTTATTAAAGGAAATTAATCCCAATTTTTTAACATCATTCTCTAAAACAATAACACACCTACAAGGAAGCAAGCAAATTGTTGAGGATAGAATCAATACAATTAAAAAAGAAATTACTTCAATAAATGGTGGCATTTTAAAATTTAATATTCAAAAATTAAAATTATTAAACAATACTAAAGCTTATTTATTTGAGCTATTAAATACTTATGGTTTTACTGAGTGGAACGATATTGAAAACTTACTCGATGCGCAATCGGGCAAACAAATTTTTTCTAAAACGCATTGTTTGGTAAAAGATAGAGATTACTTGATTTTAGATAAAATTACTAAGAACAAAAAGCCTAATCGTTATAAAATTGAAGTAAATGATACCAATGTAGAAATCCAAAATTTAAAGCTTAAAACCCAAAACAAAAATTTGATTGATTTTAATAATTTAGATGAAACCAATAAAAAAATCATTTATATTGATAAATCTTTGTTAACTTTTCCTTTAACTGTAAGAAAATGGGAAAAAGGCGACTACTTTTACCCTCTAGGAATGCGAGGTAAAAAAAAGTTAAGTAAGTATTTTAAAGACGAAAAAATATCTGTTTTAGATAAAGAAAAAGTCTGGCTACTTTGTTCAAACAATACTATTGTTTGGGTCATAAATCATCGCCAAGATAATCGTTTTAAAGTAAGCGAAACAACAAAAAATATATTAAAAATAGAAAGCATCACATGAAGAAATTAATCTCTCTTTTAATCATCACCATATTTTTTACTGCATTTGGCCATGCTCAAATATTTAAACCTGTCAAATGGCAAACTACAACAGAAAAAATAAGTGAGTCTGAATTTGATTTGATTGTTAAAGCAACCATTGACGAAGGTTGGCATTTGTATTCACAAAATGTTCCAGAAAATGGGCCAATACCAACATCTTTTAGTTTTAAAAATATAGACGGACAATTCGAGTTAATAGGCAAAACTACCGAAGGGGAAGGGCATGAAGAATTTGACAATGTTTTTGATATGAATATCAAGTACTTTGAAAATGAAGTAGTTTTCAAACAACGAATTCAGGTTTTAACTGATGCTAAAATTAGTATCCATGAAACTTTAGAATTTATGGTTTGCGATGACACCAATTGCTTGCCACCTACCGAAGTAGATATCGCGTTTTCCATTCAAGGAAAAATTAATAAAAATGTAGCAGTTGAAAATCAAAAAACCACAGACAAAAGTTTTCTTCAAAACACAAATGTAATTCCTGTAAAAGAAGAAAATACTACCCAAAAGAAAACAACCAATAACCAACAACTAAAAACGGTTGAAAAAAAATCGAACAATAAAAGCCTTTGGACTTTATTTATTTTAAGTTTCTTTGCTGGTTTTGCAGCACTATTAACACCTTGTGTTTTTCCAATGATTCCTATGACGGTTAGTTTTTTTACGAAACAAAGTAAAAATAAAGCTGTAGGAATAAGAAACGCCATCATTTTTGGTTTGGCAATTATCTTTTTATACGTTTTATTAGGCACTGTAGTAACCTCTCTTTTTGGGGCAGATTCATTAAATGCCCTTTCAACCAATGTTTGGTTTAACATCATTTTCTTTTTGCTTTTAGTAGTTTTTGCTGTTTCCTTTTTAGGCGCTTTTGAAATCACCTTGCCTAGCTCTTGGGGTACCAAAGTTGACTCTCAAGCCGACAAAGGAGGAATGATTGGTATCTTTTTTATGGCTTTGGCTTTGGCAATTGTATCTTTTTCGTGTACCGGACCTATTGTTGGAACCGCTTTAGTTGCTGCTGCCGCTCAAGGCGGAATTGCTCCCGTAATTAGTATGTTTGGTTTTTCATTAGCGATTGCTTTACCCTTTACATTATTTGCTGCTTTTCCTGGATGGATGAATTCTTTACCAAAATCAGGTGGTTGGTTAAATACTGTAAAAGTGTTTTTGGGTTTTCTAGAACTGGCTTTGGCTTTTAAATTTTTATCAAATGCCGATTTAGTTTTACAAGGGCATTGGCTAGAAAGAGAAGTGTTTATTGCCATCTGGATTACTATTTTTGGTACACTTTCTTTATACCTTTTTGGTAAAATAAAATTACCTCATGATTCCGATTTGCCTTTTATTTCTGTTGGTAGATTGAGTTTGGGTCTTGTAATACTGGCATTTACTGTTTACATGATTCCCGGACTTTGGGGAGCTCCTTTGAAACTAATTAGCGGTTTTCCACCACCAATGCATTATAGCGAAGCACCTTATGGTGTTGGTTATACCAAGCTTGGGGGAGGAACTTCATCAAATGAAATTCCAGAGGGCGCGCACCTAGGGCCTCATGACATTATAGCCTTTCATGATTATGAAACAGGTATGGCTTATGCTAAAAAAGTGGACTTACCTGTATTATTAGACTTTACAGGACATGCTTGTGTAAATTGCCGTAAAATGGAAGAAAGAGTTTGGTCAGATCCGACTGTATTACAGGTACTAAAAAACAAAATTGTTCTAATTTCATTATATGTTGATGATAAAAGAGATTTGCCAGTAAACGAGCAATATACTTCTGAATTAACAGGTAAAAAGGTAACCACTATTGGTAAAAAATGGAGTGAATTCCAAATTAAAAAATACAAAGCCAATGCACAACCTTATTATGTTTTATTAGATCATAATGGTGATAATTTAAACGAGCACACAGCTTATAACCCTAATATTAAAGCATATTTAGCTTGGTTAAATCAAGGAATAGTAAATTTTAAAAAGTAATATTTTTTCATAAGAAACGTTAATAAAATATAATTAACTAAATATACTATTATGAAAAAGATTTTTTTATTCGTTTTAATTTTAACTTCTCCTATTCTATTTAACTCTTGTAGTGATGATGATGATAAAGACCCTATTGTTGGGCAATGGGAATTATATAAAATAATTGCAAATGGAGTTACAGTACCAATAGAACCAGATGACTGCGATTCAAAAGGGATTTTAGACTTTAATTCTGATGGCGTTTTTACAGCTGAAGATTTTGAAGAAAACCTAGCTGGCGATTGCGTTTTAGAAGAAACCGCTGTAGGATCTTGGGTTAATGAGGGTAATAATATTTACGAAATTACTGTAGATGGTGAATCTGAACTTATCGAATTAACTTTTGAAAACGACACTTTTTCTCTTACAGAAGAAGATGGTAATATAACCATAGAAATTATTTACAAAAGAATATAACCCATAACAAACTAATAATAAAGCTTCTAAAACAATATTAGAAGCTTTTTTTATGCTTTAGAATAAACAATTTTTTGGAATGATGTAAGTATTTTATATTTTCGAGAAAAAATTATTTCGATTCTAATGAAAAAAGTGTTTTTTCTTTTCTTTTTTATTTCTCTTTATACTTTTTCGCAAAATAATATCCAAGCATTTAAAACTGGTGAATTTTTAAAATATAAGATTCATTATGGCTTATTAGGTGCTGGTTTTATGTCGCTAAAAACAGAATCTAGTGTATTAAATGATGAAAAACTTTTCCATATTAATGGCAAAGGATGGACAACTGGTGTGGTAGATTTTATTTTTCCGGTTGAAGACAATTATCAAACCTATTTTTTTAAAAAAACTGTGCAACCTTATCTTTTCATTCGAAAAATTAATGAAGGAGGTTATATTAAAAATAAAGAAATCTATTTCGACTTTCAAAAACATCAAGCTAAAGTTATTGATTATAAGCATAATACCAAAAAATATTTTTTTATTCAAAATGATGTGCAAGATATGTTATCGTCATTATTTTATTTAAGAAGCTTAGATTTAAGTAATTTAAAAACTAATGATATCATAACTTTAAATATGTTTTATGACGAACAAATGAATAAAATTAAACTCCGCTACAGCGGAAAAGAAATCATTCAAACCAAATTTGGAAAAGTAAAAACTCTTATTTTTAAACCCATGGTACAATCTGGTAGAATTTTTAAAGATGAAGAAACCGTTACTATTTGGATTACCGATGACAAAAATAAAATTCCTATAAAAATTAAAGCGGCAATTTTAGTTGGCTCAGTAAAAGCTGAATTAATTGAATATAAAGGTTTGGCAAATTCATTTCCTATAATTTTTAACTAAATTATAACCTGATTTTTTAACAAAATGAATAGATTTGCAACTTATTAAAAATACCTTTTAGATAAGTGAATAAAATTGCATTAGTTTTCATTGGTTTATTAATTTTTAGTTCTTGTAAAAAAGACTCTTCAAAAATTATTGAAACCGCTATTATTGAGGAAGTTAAACCAAAAATTATTGAAGAGTTTGGTTATGTTTTAAACAATTACAAAGTAATTAAAGACACCATAATGAATGGCGAAAGTTTTGGTGAAATTTTAGATCGCCATCATATTGCATACCCAACCATATATAAAATTGCCGAAGCTGCAAAAGACACTTTCGATATTCGTAAGTTAAGAGCTGGTAAACCTTATACTATTTTAGCAAAAAACGATTCTACCGAACAAGCACAAGTATTTATTTACCAACCGAATAAAGTGGAATATTTAATTGTAGATTTTACCGACTCCATTCAAACTAAATTTGGCAGAAAAGAAGTGAAAACGGTTGTTAAAACAGCATCTGGAATAATTAAGTCTTCTTTATCTGAAGCCATTGAAAGTCAAAATTTAAATTACATCCTAGCTTTAGAAATGGCAGACATTTATGCCTGGACTATTGATTTTCACCATTTACAAAAAGGAGATAATTTCAAACTAATTTACGAACAAAAATATATTGATGATACCATTTCTGTAGGTGTAGGTAATATTCAAGCAGCTTATTTTGAGCATAAAAAAATCCCTTTATACGCCTTTAATTTTGTTACAGATTCCGTTAAAAATGTTAATGATTATTATGATGAAAAGGCAAAAACTTTAAGGCGAAAATTCTTAAAAGCTCCTATTAAATTTAGTCGAATTTCATCGAGATATAATTTAAATCGACGTATAAAATATTACGGTAATAAAGTAAGAGCACATAAAGGAACTGATTTTGCTGCTAACATTGGTACACCAATATTGAGTACAGCAAATGGTACCGTAATCGCTTCAACTTATAGAGGTGGAAATGGTAATTATGTTAAGATTAAACACAATGCTACTTATTCAACCCAATACTTACACATGAAAAAACGCAATGTGAAAAAAGGAGATTATGTAAAGCAAGGGGATGTTATTGGCTGGGTTGGAATGACTGGAAATACTGCAGGACCCCATGTTTGTTATCGCTTTTGGAAAAACGGCAAACAAGTAGATCCGTTTAAACAAAAATTACCTTCGGCAGCACCAATAAAAGAAAGTTTAAAAGATAATTACCTTACTTTTATTAAGCCTTTAAAAGAAAATTTAGACAGTATCCCTACAAAATATTTAGAAACTATTATTACTGAAGATAAAACAGCATTATATTAATTTTTTTCTCACAAGAAACACTTTTCTTATTTATATTGGATGTTGAGAAGTTACCTCTAAAGAGTTTAAAAATATAGTAAGACTGTGAACTTTTTGAGAATTACAAGAAAACAACCTGTTTGCTCTTACTTTACAAATAGTTAACAAATAGAATTTATTCCCTATTTAATTATTATCAGTCCTAAATAGTTATCGTGAAAAGGTTTATTATTCTCATTTTAATTGAATAATTAATCTTTAAATTTGCAACTTTATTACTAGTAAACACAAATAAAATTTTCTTATGGCATTAAAAAATATCAACCCTACAAAAACAGATTCTTGGAAAAACTTACAATCTCATTTCGAGCAAATCAAAGACGTTCAAATGAAATCTCTTTTTCAAAAAGATAAATCCCGTAAGGAAAATTTTACTTTAAATTTTGATGAATTTTCTGTTGACTATTCTAAAAATAGAATTACAGAAGAGGCTTTAAAATATTTAATTGAACTTGCTAAAGAATCTGAATTAAAAGATGCCATTGGTAAATATTTTAATGGCGATAAAATTAATGAAACCGAAAATAGAGCTGTTTTACACACGGCATTAAGAAACCAAAATACAAATAAAGTTTTAGTTGATGGTAACGATATCATACCCGAAGTAAAACAAACTTTGACAAAAATTAAAGATTTTACCAACCAAGTGGTAAGTGGCATATTTAAAGGCTATAGTGGTAAAGCCTTTACCGATGTTGTAAATATAGGCATAGGTGGTTCTGATCTTGGACCAAGAATGGTAGTTGAGTCTTTACAATATTATAAAAATCATTTAAAAACACATTTTGTTTCAAACATTGATGGCGATCATGTAGCTGAAATTATAAAAAATCTAAATCCAGAAACCACCCTCTTTGTAATTGTTTCTAAAACATTTACCACACAAGAAACTTTAACCAATGCTGAGACGATTAAAAAATGGTTTTTATCACAAGAATTCAAAACTACAGAGAAAGATATTGCCTCAAATTTTGTAGCAGTTTCTACAAATCTTGAAAAAGTTAAAGCGTTTGGCATTGCCCAAGATAATATTTTTACCATGTGGAATTGGGTTGGTGGTCGTTATTCTCTTTGGAGTGCTGTTGGATTATCTATAAGTTTAGCTGTTGGATATAAAAATTTCGATGCGTTTTTAAAAGGAGCTTCTGCTATGGATACACATTTTAAAAATACCTCTTTCGAGGAAAACATTCCGGTAACACTAGCTTTATTAAGTATTTGGTATAATAATTTTTTTAATACCGAATCAGAAGTTGTAATTCCATATACACAATATTTAGAAAAACTAGCTCCTTTCTTACAACAATTGTCAATGGAAAGTAATGGTAAATCTGTAGATAGAAACGGAGAAAAAGTGACTTACCAAACAGGTAATATCATTTGGGGAAATACTGGTACAAACGTGCAACATGCATTTATGCAATTGGTGCACCAAGGCACCAAAATCATTCCCGTTGATTTTATTGGCTTTGAAGAATCGCTATATGGCAATAAAGACCATCATCAAAAGTTAATGGCTAACTTTTACGCACAAGCGGAAGCTTTATACGCTGGTAAAACAGCAGAGGAAGTCCATTTAGACATGAAATTCAAAGGAGATACAAATAAAATTAACCAACTATTGCCTTTCAAAGTTTTTGAAGGAAACCGACCATCAAATGCGATTCTTATTAAAAAGTTAACACCAAAAAACTTAGGTGCTTTAATTGCTATGTATGAGCACAAGACCTTTGTACAAGGTGTTATTTGGAATATTTATAGTTTTGATCAATTTGGAGTAGAATTGGGTAAAGAACTTGCTAATAAATTTCTTAAATAGTTATAATATTCTTAATCTTTTAGTCAAAATAACAAGTTTTAAATAAATGTTAAGGTTTGTTAAAAAAAACTTAATAAGATAACTGTTTATTAATATTTTATATCATTATTATTTTTTAGATTTGCCGCTGTATTAACTCAAATTAAATAATAATGAAAAACTTTAAGAGCTTATTGTTTGTTATGTTTTTATTTACAGCAACAAGCATATTTGCACAAACCATTGAAGGTACAGTGCAAGATGAAACTGGATCCCTACCAGGAGCAACTGTTCAAGAAAAAGGGACTACTAATGGTGTATCTACCGATTTTGATGGTAAGTTTTCTTTAAAACTTGACAGCCCAAAAGGAACAATTGTTGTCTCTTTTGTTGGTATGGGAAAAAAAGAAATACCTTATGATATAGGTGTTACCGATGTTTACCAAGTTGGCAATCTTATTTTAGTTGTTGATGAAAATGTATTAGATGAAATTATTATTACACAAACTTCTTTTGCAATTGACAGAAAAACACCCGTTGCGGTATCTACAGTTACTGCAGAAGTTATCGAACATAAATTAGGAACACAAGAGTTTCCAGAGATTTTAAAATCTACTCCAGGTGTATATGCTACAAAATCTGGTGGTGGTTTTGGTGATGGTAAATTAACTATGAGGGGTTTTAACTCTGAAAACGTTGCTGTTATGATTAATGGTGTTCCTGTAAATGACATGGAAAATGGTAGAGTTTATTGGTCTAACTGGGCTGGTTTATCAGATGTAACAAGTTTTACGCAAGTACAAAGAGGTTTAGGTGCTTCTAAAGTTGCTGTACCTGCAATAGGTGGTACAGTAAATATTTTGTCAAAAACTACTGATATTAACAAAGGAGGAAGTATCTTTTTTGGAACAGGAAATGATGGATATTCAAAATATGGAGCTACAGTTTCTACAGGTTTGTTGGACAATGGTTTTGCTGCTACAATTTCTGCATTTAAAACTGATTGGGATGGGTATATTGATGGAACAGAGGCCAGTGGTTTTAATTATTTTCTTAATATTTCTAAGCAAATAAATGATAACCACAAAATTTCTTTTACAACATTTGGAGCGCCACAAAGACACGGACAAAGACAAAACATGAGTTTAATTTCACGTTATAAAGGTGCAGAGTCTGGAAACAGATTTAATCCAGATTGGGGTATTAAAAACGGGCAAGTAACTCACATAGAAGATAACTTTTACCATAAAACACAAACTTCTTTAAATCATTATTGGACAATTAGTGATAAAACTACGTTATCAACAGCCGTATATGCTTCGTTTGGTAAAGGTGGTGGTGGTGGAACTGCTGGTACTAACAGAGATTTATTTCAAGTTAGAATTGGTGGAGACGATCAACCAGTTGATTTAGATAATATTGTTGATACAAACAGAGCAAATGGCGAACAAGGTTTAGGTTCTGAAGCTTTTTTAAGAGCTTCTAGAAATGACCATAATTGGTTCGGTTTATTATCAACATTTAAAACAGACTTGACAGATAATTTAGCTTTAGTTGCTGGTTTAGATTTAAGAACTTATACTGGAAAACACTTTAGAGAAGTTACTGATTTATTAGGAGGAAGTTATGTGTTGGATGATTCAGATGTAAATAATCCTAATAGAGCATTAAAAGTTGGCGATAAATTTTCTTATAATAATGATGGTGAAGTAGGTTGGCAAGGTTTATTTACACAGTTGGAATATGATATGGATAAGTTAAATGTTTTTGTTGCTGCTGCTGTTTCAAACACTTCATATAGAAGAATAGATTATTTTCAATATACTCCTAATGATCCTTTAAGAGAAACTGATAAATATAATTTTACAGGCTTTAGTATTAAAGGTGGTGCTAATTATAACTTAAACGACTACCATAATATATTTGCAAATATTGGTTATTTTGAAAAAGCAGCTGGGTTTGATTCTGTTTTTTTACAGTTTGATAACGAACACATCAATGAAGATGCTGAAAATCAAAAAATATTCAGTGCTGAGTTAGGGTATGGTTTTAGAGGTGAAAAACTTGCTGCAAATGTTAATGTTTACAGAACAGCTTGGAATGACAGAACTTTAACTCAAGGCATTCAAAATCCTGACGGTACTTTCAGTACTGCAAATATATTAGGTGTAAATGCAATTCATCAAGGTATTGAATTTGATTTTATGTATAAAGCTTTTGATCGATTAACCTTAACTGGTATGCTTTCTTTAGGAGACTGGGAATGGGATAACGATGTTTTAGGAGTTGAAATTTTTGATGAAGAACAAAATTTAATAGATGTTGTTGATTTATACATTGCGGGTTTAAAAGTATCAGAATCTGCGCAAACAACTGCAGCTTTAGGATTAGATTGGGAAATATTAGAAAAAACACATTTCACTGTTGATTACAACTATTTTGGTAATTTATATGCACAATATGATCCTAATGATAGAGGTACTCCTGGTCCACAAGCTTGGAAAGCCCCAGACTATGCAACATTTGATGCTGGTTTAAGATACAACTTCAAAATTGGAAAGTTTGATACAACCTTAATAGGTATAGTAAATAATGTATTTAATACAGAATATATCGCAGATGCCAGAGATGGAGCAGGATCGGCTACTGACACCGCTTTAGTTTGGTTTGGTTTTGGAAGAACATTTAGTGTTAGCGCAAAAATTAATTTTTAATTAAAAAATATAAAGAAATGAAAAAAATTATTTATTTATTTATGGTTTTAGGCCTAGTTTTTACTGCTTGTGACCCTATGGAAGATGTTTATGATGAACTAAATCTTCAAAAAGAAGTTATTACTGGTGAAGTAGAATTTGCCTTAACAGATGATGATTACGATGACTTAGGATTGAGTTTCGGAAATTTTAGCTCTATTGATGATGCTAAAACAATGATTCCTGGTTTATTAGAAGATAAATATCCTGTTTGGGGAAATGGATCTTTGGCTAAGGTTACTTTTAAATGGTACAACCCTGTGAGTACTCCAAGTGCTAATATTTATGCACTTACAGATGAGGATCATAATGATATTACTGGCAAAACTTATGGTAATTTTGATAGAGACTATCAAATTTTTAACTATTTAGAAGCTACATATCCAGATGCTAGTGAAGGTGAATTTCATTCTTTGAGATATCGTTTTTATGCTGGTGGTGAAACTACATTAACGGATGGGTTTATTTTTGAAAGTGGAGATTGGATACAAATCAAAGGCTTTACACCTGATGAATATAATGATATGGGTGAAAGCTACCCAAACTTTTCAAGTCATGATGAAGCTGCTATAAAAATACCTTTAGCTTTACCAGATATTTTTAAGTTTACCCCAAAGGAAGCCGGAGATATAGTACAAGCAATGTATGAGTTATATAAAGGTG
>Ga0209633_10003297_pt1 | contig 15003 bp, 7 predicted proteins | sample Cruoilmetagenom1_FD_187290 | JGI IMG/M metagenome (GOLD analysis project Ga0209633, IMG submission 187290) | Oil polluted marine microbial communities from Coal Oil Point, Santa Barbara, California, USA - Sample 1 (SPAdes) (version 2) | ecosystem: Environmental > Aquatic > Marine > Oil seeps ... | reverse complement strand
AAAGATGTTGATGTGGCATGCCAGTCAAAATCAGCGGTATAACTATACGTTGAATTGATAAAATCAAACCAAGAAATTTTATTAAGAGGCAGCTTGTAAGTTGCATCTAAAGTTTGATGGTATTGATTTGGTCTACCTATTCTGAAAAAGTCTGTAAATAGGGTTGTATTTTTTGGGTCATCAAATTCATCATAGATATAATTGTTAGATGCCCTAAATGTAAATTGTAATGATTTGGTCAAATTATAGGCAATATTATAATCCCAATCAAACATAAAACGCCGTTGCGTAAGTTCTGGTAAAGGTGATAGACCTGGTATTTCAGCCAAATCTCTGGACAATTGTTGATTATAACTTCTTATAATATTAGAATTTACAGAAATAGAAGTAGGTAGTAAATTGATGTTAAAATCTTTTATGAATTTAAAGAAACTGTTTTTATCTAAAAATTTCGAATTCCTAAAAGGCTCTACTGATTTGGGTTTAAAGCTATAGTTGTAAGTAGCAGAAGCTCTCACATTTTGATCAATAAATTTTTCTATATTATAATCTTTGTGGAAGGTTTCATTAAAGGCATAAGATACTGATATATTTTCTATATCATATACACGTTGTTTTTTTTCAGGATTGGTTCTTTCTTTCCTAACATTGATAAAGTTGATGCTTTTACGCCTAGTATAATCTCTTGAATTTTTACTGTTCTTATTATCCTCTATAGCATCTTCGAAAAGTACGTCCTGAAAAAGAGGATCCCACTTAGGGTCTCTAAACTCTTCAGCAATACTATAATTAAACGGAATTTTAATTCCAGCTTTTTTTGGTAAAAGTTGGCCTATATTAATATTTGTAACAATATCATATTGCTTAACATCTTCAAGGCTTCTTTCGTTTACACTTTGATCTATAGATCCGAAACCTTTTGAACTGGCTCTTCCCGAAATAGATACATCTGCAAAATCTGCAAAATTTGCATCGGCATTTATGACTGCTGCCCAACCACCTTCGTTATCAAAATCTGTAACTCGTAGTTCGTTAAACCATAATTCTGCACTTTTTGCAAAGTCACTATCGTTTCTAACTCCTAACATTAGGGTTCGTAAATTTGATAAGTTAGGATTGCCCTTAACTCGTATGATAGCATCAGGACTTGAAATTAAGCTAGGATACAGTTCAGTGTTGGGCGGATTAGTGACATCATTTAACCTATCTAATTTTAATTGACCAAGATCTTTTAATTTTGCATCTAATTTGTTTTTCCAAATGCTGTCAGGTAGTGTTTGACCTGCTTCAGTAATTTTTAACGGTAATTCTAATTGATAGTAATTATCGCTAATGTCACTTCCTAAACGTATGATCGCAGTAAGGTCATTATTATCTGTACTATTCGGATTAGTAATAAGGTTTGCTGCATGTATAAACATTTTTAAATTATTGAACATGCGCATATCAAAACTGGTGTTTTTAAATACGATTCTAGTTTGATCTTTTGGTAGATCTGTTAATCTAATCAATAATGATTGTTCGTTTTGTGCTTGAATTGTAGTTTGGCCTTGTAAACGTTCTCTTTCTAAGCCAGGTGGCAATCTATAGGGAACAGGACTTTTTGCCTCATTCTCTTCAATATTAACAACACCTACTTCAAAATTTCTATTTTCTGCTTCACTTAATTCTATGGGAAGGCCGGTAGGATCACTATCATCTATTGTTGTAGTAAACCTTCGCCAATCACCTCGTACTAATTCTAGCTCACCAAAACGTATAACTACTGGTACTTTGAATTGAGTCAAAAATATACGCATAAATCGGATAGAATTGAAATCAGAAATACCAGCAATGGTTTCGTCAGGTGTGTTGATTGGAATTCTAAATTGATACCATACAGCCTGTTCTGATGATCCATTGGCTAATGTAACAGCCACCTCTTTTCTGTCAATAATATTATTTTGTCCAACTATTAAATCTGTTGGGTTTAAAGAGACTTTATATTGAAAATAACTCTCAACAGCACTCATGGTCTGATCTTTATTGATATCTTCAATATCTGGGAACGAAGTAGCGCCGGTAGGAAAAGATTCTGTTGAGTTATTAATGGTAGGTGAGTTGCCTTGTGTTCTGTTAAAATTTCTATACCTAGTTAATATTGAGGCATCGGCAGCGTCTAAATCACCCCCTCTAAAAAAATTATAATTATCATTTGCCGGATCCTCTAAATTTTCAAACATAGGATCTACGCTTTTAAATCTATCTTTTTCTTCTTCATCCGTCAATCCATCAAGACCCAAATCTTGATTTGGACGTTCAGCATCTTCTTCAGTAAAAGCATAAATTAATGATTGATTAATAGGAACGTCAAAAGATGGTGTAGAGTCAATATTTGTTCCCGGAATTTTTATTCCGTCTCTAGGTAAACCATTTTCATACATTCGTCTATTATCTTTCAATATATCCTCAGAAATGTTACCTAAATTAAAATATAATTCACCTCCAAAATCAGCAGGGTTAATTATTTGAGGCCCACCTTCGGCATCATTAATTGAATAATTTTGATAAGGATCCATCATCCAAAATTGAATGTATTCAACATTTGCTTGTTGAAAATCAGTAGTGTTTAAGGAACGCATAATACCACCCCAGCGCGCTTCAGGGTCAGTAAATTTATTATTGTCATTAGGATCAAGATTAGCCGTATCAAAATTATAAGTACCCCGTTCTTGAGGATAATAAGCAAGATCAAAGGTGTTTACTATGTTTGACTGTATATTGTCTAGTTCTATTTCAGGAAATAATTCACTAAAATTAACTTGTCTCACTTCTGCTCTGGAAAGTTCAGAGTCATCAATGTTGTTAGGTTTTAGTGAGTTGCCATAAAACAGTCTGTCAATTGTATACCAAGATAATTTTGATCTTTTTTTACCGAAAGATAAAGAATCGATTTCATCATCAAATATTAAATTTGGTTGTATCTGTTTTTGAGGAACACTTGCTAAAAACCACTGTCTCGGAGAACTTATATCTAAGGGTATTTGAGATCCTTCAAAGTCATCTATATAGGACGCAACTTCACCAATAACTCCACCATTTTTATTCTTTGAAGCTCCCGGTAATAGATAAGCTGCTTCCGCTCTGATAGAAAAATTAGAGGTTACATCAGTATCAATATTAGGCAATTTATTTACCCATTTTGTAAATTTAGGGACTTCTGTTTGATAATTCAGATTAAAACCTGCTATGGTATTATTTACTGCTTCAGAACCAAATTGCATTTTACCAAAAGATCTTTCTCTCAAGCTTAAGAGCGTACCACCAATTGCAAAGTCATCAGAGAAAATGTGCTGCACGTCTATCCCCATAAACCGACGTTGTTGCTGACTAAATCCATTATTATTTTCTACAGAAACATTTATAGGAGCATTTGAAGCAACAAGGTTAGGATTGATAATTTGCACATTACCTATTTGATAATCTACTACATAATCTACTCCTTCTATTAATTCTCTTCCGCCGGTAGTTACGGTAACGGACCCTCTAGGCACATTAAAAGCACCTAATGGAATTCCACCTCTTGATTCAGACTTGAAATAACCGCGTAACAAATATTTATCTTTACTTTGAAATTCGTTTTGAGCCTGCGCTTTAGTGTTATTGTAAAGTTCGTTAAAAACAAAAAGATCATCAGATGGATCTAAAATATTGTCTAAAGTTGATCCAAAAGGTTGTACAGTAGGGAATATAACATAACCATTTTGAGAATCTATAGTTATACTCTCTATATAATCAAAAAAACCATCGCCTTCAGCAATTTCATTATTAGATTGGTCTAACCGGTCAAGTCTTAAAATGTTTAGCAAGGTTTTATTTGCAACACTATCGGTTACAGCATTTTGCAATATATTTAAAGGTACACCGGCAGCATCATCTTGATACATTACTTCTAATCGAAATCCGTCTGATTGTAGTTGAAAAGCACCGATATCATATACATTCTTCATCATTAAATCCCATAAAGGAATACTGGTATTTACAATTTCACTTCGTAATAATTTTACGGCTAAATTACTCGGGGCAGTGACACCATCACTCGATAATTCACCAACTCTAAATACATTGTCTCCAGGCACATTACTATCAGTATATTCATAAGCAACAGCTAAAATATCACTATCTGCTAAGCGTCTGTTTAAAGTTATATATCCCAGTTGGGCATTTATAGTAAAGTCAACGCCTAACACTAATTTTCGAGCGTTTTCCAATACAGAATACCCAGTTCCTTGTTGTAAATCATAAATACTAGTGACTCCTAGCGCATTGTTAATATCAGCGATATTTCTTATTCCACCCGTAGCATCTAATAGTAAAGGGTATAGATTATTAGCTTCGTTTGTTAGTTGAGAACCACCACTGGTTTGAACATTACCTGGTCCAAAATTTAAAGGTTCACCTAAATCAGCCAAAGCAACAATACTCCGTACACCTTCAGTAGTGTTATTTCTATTAGTAGTCCAAATCTCGATTTGAGTTATATATTTAGAACTGTTTATTAATGGAAACTGATTTAATGCATTATCAAAATCATCTTTAAAACTTTGCGATAAAAAGAAATGTCTGTTGTCATCATAATCACTTGCTCGTAAATCAAATTCGGTGATAGTGGCGCCACCTTGAGCAGCAACAGAACGGGTTTGAGAATTTTGCTTGGCAAAAACACCGGTTACAGTAGTCTTACCAAATTGTAGTTGTGTTTTAACACCAAATAAATTTTGCGCACCTGAAATTAATGAACTCTGTATGGGCATACTTACGTTACCCACTTCTATTTTTCTAATAATATCATCTTCAGTAGGGGTATACTCTAGTTTAACTTGGTTTTGGAAATTGAAAGTTGATTGTGTATCAAAATTGATATTAACTCGCAATCTATTTCCAACTTTTGCATTTAAACTTGCACTAATTTCTTGATCAAAATCAAAAGTAGTACTTTGTCTATTTCGTTCTGATAATTGAGGGTTTTCAACTTTTTGAAAAAGGATGCCCATTTTAACCAGAACAGATCCTTGTGGATTTACTTCAATGTTGTTGCCGCCAAAAATATTTTGAAAAAAACTTGAATTCACATAATATTTAGGTAATAAATTCTTTTGAGCTAATTCACTATTTTTTTTCTTTCCACCAACGGCGCTTAGTTTATCTTTGAAATAATCTAACATGTCATGTTTTAGACGATACTCTTCATATTCCTTTTGCGACATGTAAAAAGGATGTTTTACATAATAATCACCTACTTTTTCAACAAACATATATTGTTTTGATTCTGCATCATAAATTACTTCAAATTTTGAAGTATCGTTTAAGAATAAACTACCTTTTTGATGACTTCTAAAAGCATAAGGCAATTTAGAAATAGAATCTAATTTTAAAGAGTCTACTTGCTTGGTAATTGGTTTAACAGTATCCTTTTGTTGTGGTGATGATGGTGGTATTTGAGCATTTAAAGATGCCGATGTAAAAAATAGAGTAAATAGTAAAAAACTATATGTTATTAGAGCTCTAGTATTCAAATTTTTACAATATTTTAAGTGCTTTTTTTATAATATTTTCAAGAGTAGTGTCAGGGGTTTCTTGAACTATTTTCTGCACTAGTTTCTCGACCTGCTTACGCGAAAACCCAAGAACTTCTAAAGCAGATAACGCTTCTTCTTTAATTGTATTGTCGGGTTGTATAGAATCTTCAGATAATTGATAAGTTTTAACTATTTTATCTCTTAAATCAATGATTACACGTTGTGCAGTTTTAGCACCAATTCCTTTAACAGATTGTATCGTGGCAACATCTTCTGAGGCTATGGCATGTTGAATTTGTTCAGGATCCATAGAAGATAACATTGTTCTCGCTATACTGGTGCCGACCCCAGAAACAGAAATTAATAACTTAAAAATTTCTCGTTCAACTTTATCTGAAAATCCGAATAAAGTATGTGAATCTTCTTTTATAGATAAGTAGGTGTATAGCTTAACAGCTTCAGAATCAGGAATTTTTGAGTAAGTATGTAATGAGATATTTAAAAAATATCCAATACCATTACATTCAATAATAGCAAATGTTGGGTTTTTTTCTATTAATTTTCCTCTTATATGAGTAATCATTCATCACTAAATTTAACGGCCAAAACTACATAAATTATTTAATTATAATTAATATTGAATTGACACAAGATACAAGAGTAATTTTACACCATATTTTTATTTTGGATTATATAAATACAAATAAACAAATTTTAATTAAACTTTAGCTTTTTCTTGAGCATCAATTACCGCAACTGCTGCCATATTTACCATTTCATCAACACTAGCGCCTAATTGTAAAATGTGTGCAGGTTTTTTCATACCCAACATGATTGGCCCTATTGATTCTGCATTATACAGTTCTTTCATCAATTTATAAGTGATATTTGCAGAATCTAAATTAGGGAAGATCAATACATTCACTTTTTTATCCACCAATTTTGAAAATGGAAATTCTTTTTTTAGTAATTCAGGATTCAAAGCAAAATCTGCCTGAACCTCACCATCAATAACTACATTTGGTAAAAAGCGATGAATATATTTAATGGCTTGTGCAATTTTCTTAGAATTCTCGGATTGTGATGCTCCAAAGTTAGAATAAGATAGCACTGCTATATTTGGCTTAATGTTAAACATTTTAGCCAATGAAGCAGTAAGTTGAGATATTTTTGCAAGTTGCTTTGCTGTAGGGTTTACATTAATAGTGGTATCGGCTAAAAACATAGGTCCTCTTTTGGTAAGCATCAAGTTGGTAGCTGCTATTCTTGTTACACCTTTGGCCATACCAATCAATTCTAACATAGGTTTTATTACCGTTGCATAATTACGAGTTTGACCTGTAATTAATGCATCAGCTTCTCCTTCATTAACCATCATTGCTGCAAAATAATTTCGTTCACGCATCCATTTTTGAGCATCTAATAATTTAATCCCCTTACGCTGGCGAGTTTTCCAGTACTTTTCAGCAAAACGATATCTTCTTTCTTTTTCTTCTGGAGTTTTCGGATCAATAATTGGCACATCTGCTGCAAAACCTATTTCTTCTTTTAACTCTAAAATAATTTCTTTATCTCCTAATAAGATTGGATAACCAATACCTTCATCATTCACTATTTGAGCAGCCTTTAAAACATCTAAATGATCTGCTTCAGCAAAAACAACTCTTTTCGGATTATTTTTGGCTCTATTGTGTAATAATCTTACCACTTTGCTTCCTGTACCTAATCGCTCCATCAATTGATCTCTGTATTGATCCCAGTCGGTTATTGGCTCGGTAGCAACACCTGAATCCATCGCAGCTTTTGCTATCGCAGGAGGAATTTCATAAATTAATCTAGGATCAAATGGTTTAGGAATGATATATTCTTTACCAAAAGTTAAATTTACTTCATCATAAACAATATTTACTTGTTCTGGTACTGGGGTTTTCGCTAAGTCAGCTAAAGCATGAACTGCTGCCAATTTCATTTCTTCATTAATTTTTGTGGCACGAACATCAAGTGCACCTCTAAAGATAAACGGAAATCCTAATACATTATTAACTTGATTAGGATGGTCAGACCTTCCCGTAGCCATAATAATATCTTTACGAGTTTTAACAGCTAGATCATATTCAATTTCCGGATCAGGATTAGCCATGGCAAAGACAATTGGATTTTTTGCCATAGAAGTGATCATATCTGCACTCACTATATTTCCTTGAGATAAGCCAATAAACACGTCGGCGTTTTTCATGGCTTCTTCTAATGTATTGATATTTTTATTTGAAGCAAATTCAGCTTTTTCATCAGAAAGATTCTCCCTATCTGAACGAATTACTCCTTTGCTGTCTAACATTACAATATTTTCTGGTTTTGCACCAATTTTAATATACAATCGTGAACATGAAATTGCAGCTGCACCAGCACCACTTACCACAATCTGTATGTTAGAAATATTTTTTTTAGCTACTTCACAGGCATTTTTTAAGGCTGCTGCTGAGATGATGGCAGTACCGTGTTGATCGTCGTGCATTACAGGAATGTCTAATTCCTCTTTTAGGCGATGTTCTATTTCAAAAGCCTCAGGTGCTTTAATATCTTCCAAATTAATACCTCCAAAAGTAGGAGCAATCGCTTTTACCGTCTCTACAAATTTATCTACATCGGTAGCATCAACTTCAATATCAAACACATCTATATCGGCAAAAATCTTAAAGAGCAACCCTTTTCCTTCCATCACAGGTTTCGATGCTTCAGGCCCAATATCACCCAATCCTAAAACGGCAGTACCATTCGAAATTACAGCCACCAAATTACCCTTAGATGTATATTTGTAAACGTCATTTTTATTTTTAGCAATTTCTAAACAAGGTTCAGCTACTCCGGGTGAATATGCCAATGATAGGTCTCGTTGTGTAGCATATTTTTTTGTTGGGATTACCTCAATTTTACCTGGTTTCGGTTTCGCGTGATAGTTTAGGGCTTCACGTTTTTCCTTGCTATTGCTCATAAAAAATAGTTAGAGTTGAAGATACAAAGTTACTAGGTTTACTACTAATGACCTTAAAAATTATACTATTCTTTTAAAAATTTAATATTGCGTTCTAATCCAGAAAATTTAGTACGCTTTACTGCAGATTTTTGAAAAATTTTATTAAATACATCCTTAGTAATTTCTTCCCAATCTTTTTTTGTCATTGATAATAATTCATGATGTGGATTAAAAAGAGGTTCGTTATGCGGTTTAGAAAATCGATTCCATGGACAAACATCTTGACAAATGTCGCATCCAAACATCCAACTATCAAAATGACCTTTTACAGATTCAGGTATTTCATTTTTTAATTCTATTGTAAAATAGGAAATACATTTACTTCCATCAACTACATAAGGTTTGGCAATAGCTTGTGTTGGACAAGCATCTAAACATGCTGTACATGAGCCACAGTGATCAGTAACGGGATTGTCGTAGACTAATTCTAAATCTATTATGAGCTCTGCAATAAAATAAAAGGAGCCTACTTGTTGTGTGAGTAAATTGCTGTGTTTACCAATCCAACCCAATCCACTTTTAGCAGCCCATGCCTTATCTAAAACTGGTGCAGAATCTACAAAAGCTCTGCCAAGTACTTCACCTATTTCATCATTAATAAAGTTGAGTAACTTTTTAAGTTTTTCCTTAATTACAAAATGATAATCGGTTCCATAGGCATATTTCGATATTTTTGGAGCAAAGGGCTCTTTTTGAATTTCAGACGGGTAGTAATTTAATAGTAAGGAGATAACCGATTTTGATCCCTCTACCAATTTGGTAGGATCTAAGCGTTTATCAAAATGATTTTCCATATACTGCATTTCACCATGCATATGATTGTTCAACCATTTTTCTAATCGAGGTGCTTCTTCTTCTAGAAATTCGGCCTTACTAATACCACATGATAAAAAACCGAGGCGTTTGGCTTCGGTTTTGATGAGCTGCGTATGTTTTTCTTTTGAATTCAAATAAATAATTGATACTGCTAATGTACAATTATCTTATAAAAACATTATTGAATTTTATGACTTGATTACATGACTAAATTTTGAACCAAGTAATAAGTAAAATCCCTATAAGGTATATAATAGGAAAAAGAAAAGTACAGGCTACACAGATTAATATCTTTTCTATTTTTGACTTTGTTTTCAAGTGTTTTTATGTTTTGTAGCTAATTTTAACAAATCAGCTAATTGATTAAACAAATGTAGTCTATTGATAATCAGAAGTCAACAGGGGTTTTCCCCTCTTTTTTGAGGGGGATTTTCCCCTTCAAACAAAAAACCGAGGCGTTTGGCTTCGGTTTTTATTAGTTGTGTGTATTTTGTACCTAGTATTTGTTTGATGAATCAAAATGATAAGATTTGCGAATAGTTCTAAAACACAATGAAAAAGGAAACAGAACTCTCAATTTCCTTTTTATTTACTTATGACGGTAATTCTAATTCTAATTTACCGGAGCATGAATTGAAAATTCAATATCGCCACATTCACCAACCGCATCGGGGATTTCAGTAAATGGCAAGAAACCATATGGAGGAGATTGAGGGCAGCCACCAAGATATCCTCCTATTTGCTCATCAACCATTTCTGGAATTGCCGGACCGTGACTCCTTAACACCAAATGTACTTCTGCAGGAAAAGTATTCCCTTTTTGAAGACCTCCAGCAGGAGGTAGGCCGAATAAATGGTTAACTGACTCGGAATCATCACCAGTTTTTAAGCGCCCATAAAAAGTACCTTTTCCGTTCCTTCCAATAACACGTCCTGAGCCCGCAAATAACACTTCAACCTCAACATTTGGATTCGGAAAATCAGTATCAGCACATTCTTCAGGAATTGCACAATTTTCAGGTCTATTCCAAATTACCCACCATAACGTATATGCATGACCAGGAGTTAGATTATTGGATCGATATCTAGTAAAGACACCTCTTCTACCTCTAATTAATTTAGATTTACCTGTTGTTAAACCAAGTATTGGATTAATTACATCGGCTTTTGAAAAGGAAAAATACCTTCTATGATTTCCGTGTTTTTCACTAAATTCAATTGCTTCAAGTGCTTCAAAATCTTTGGCTTCAAAGTCGCCTTCGAAGTTTTCAATTTCTATCGCAGATGGGTCTAGTACAATATCTTCTGTAGACTCTGTATTACAGGAAATAGATACCATTAGCAAAAGTAGAATTACAATTTTAGTGAGTGTTTTCATAATAATAGATTTAAGTTTAGTTTGATATTGTATTATCTCAAGAAACCTTTTTGGTTCCAGGTATATCATTTTCTGTTTGGAAAGATGAAAAGTTCAAAAGCTAGTTTACAATTCAAAATTAAGACAATAGCCCATGGAACGATAGTATAATTAGTTCGAATACTAGTAAAAATAGACCAAGTATATACTTAGTTATGTAAAAATGCAGTCGGTTGGAGTCCAAACCGTTTATGAAAGCATTTTGTAAAGTAAGAAGCACTACTAAACCCACTATCAAATGCAGTTTCAGAAATGCTATTGTTATTTTCTAATAATTCTAATGATTTCTGTAGTCTGTACTCACGAAGTAACCCATTGATAGACATTCCGGTTACCGTTTTACTTTTTCGATATAATTCTGATTTACTCATCGCCATATTCAAACAAAAATCGTCTATTCCAAATATAGGATTGCGCCAATTATTTAGTAAAGTAGTCATTAATAACTCTAAAAATGTTTCTTCTGAAGAATTAATAGGTCTAATGGTATTAACAGTATCTGTAAATTTTTGATATTCTTTTTTGTATAAATCACGAACAATAGGAGATATTAGTATTTGATTCACTTTACAAATTGTGCATAAATACTTACCTAACCGTACAACATCCCCAAAGAAAACCTGATTTTGTGCAACCGGCATACCTGCGTGAATGCTTATTCGTAGATTCATTTGCATAGCTAAACCTGATAAATCTTCCTGTATACTTAATGCGCATTGCACTGCTTGAAATACAGACTTGAATGATGCTAAATACCGTTCACCTTTAATCTCTCTACCTTTATGTTTTTTTAATTGTTCTTTAACTTTATTTTTATATGTTGATAATAATTGTTCTGTTTTTTTAGAACCAAAAGTTAATTGTAGTAAACGGTCATTCATGATTTGAGTTACTACAATAACTCGAAATGCAGGATCATCAAAAATTTTTAAATCACTGTATACAGTATCGTCGAAAGATTGAACAATTTTTGGATCTTGAACTCTTCCTAAAAAAGATTTAACGGCTTCACGATTAACTTCAACTATTTCTAAAGGTTGAACCCCTAAAGTTTTTTTGTGTAATTTGTTAATTGCATCTTTATTTGGCGCATCTATTAAACAAAAAGCCCGACCTCTGTCAACATCAACCCAATATGTTATACAATTACAATTAAAATCTTCCTGAGATTTCAAATCTTCACGATGCGCTTTTGCAACAGCTTCTGCAGTTGCGCCAGGAACAATATGTAAATCCATATACAAAGGCATGTACTAAATTTTAAAAGTATATAATAGTATAAATATTTCCTAAACTACTTTCTATTGATAAAGAAATAGCAACTTTCGGATTTTAAAATGAAAAATTTGATTCAAATACTTGTACAAATCATTCAAGCCAAAACCTAACTGTATTAATAAAAAATATATAGCGTGGTAAAGTTAACTTATTGGTTATAATAAGTCAACAGGGGTTTTTCCCCTTTTTAAAAGGGTCTTCCTCCCCTTTATAAAATCTAATTGGAATAGATACCAAATAGTTATCCAGATAAATAGTTTAAAACAAACCTCCTTGAATATTTCTTTTAATTTTACCTAAATGTTTATAGGCTTGTTCTGTTACCTCTCTACCTCGTGGTGTACGCATGATAAATCCTTGTTGTATTAAAAAAGGTTCATACACTTCTTCAATAGTTTCGGCACTTTCACTAACAGCAGTTGCCAACGTAGTTAACCCAACAGGGCCACCTTTAAATTTATCAATAATGGTAACAAGAATTTTATTATCCATTTCGTCTAAACCATGTGCATCAACATTTAAAGCCTTTAATGCAAATTTTGCTATAGCAATATCAATATTGCCGTTTCCTTTTATTTGAGCAAAATCTCTTACTCTACGTAATAATGCATTGGCAATTCTTGGCGTTCCACGACTTCTACCAGCAACTTCAATGGATGCTTCCATAGAAATAGGCACATCTAATATTTGGGCACTACGCTGTACGATGGTAGTCAATAGATCGGTTTTGTAATATTCTAATCTACTGTTAATTCCGAATCTAGCTCGCATTGGTGCGGTCAGTAATCCTGAACGGGTAGTGGCTCCAATCAAGGTGAAGGGTTCTAAATTTATTTGTACTGTTCTGGCATTCGGACCTGACTCGATCATTATATCGATCTTATAATCTTCCATTGCAGAATAGAGATATTCTTCTACTATCGGACTTAATCTATGAATCTCATCAATAAATAGCACATCGCGTTCCCCTAAATTGGTCAATAACCCTGCAAGATCACCTGGCTTATCCAAAACAGGTCCGGAAGTAACTTTAATATTTGCATTTAACTCATTGGCTAAAATATAAGCAAGTGTAGTTTTTCCTAATCCCGGAGGGCCATGAAATAAGGTATGATCTAGAGCTTCATCACGTTGATTTGCAGCTTCAACAAATATTTTAAGGTTTTCTAATATTTGTTCTTGTCCTGTAAAATCATCAAACTCTAAGGGCCGTAATTTCTTTTCAATATCTAATTCCTCATTAGAGAGATTATCACTTGATGGGTCTAGATTTTCGTTCATAAAAACAAAGATATACTAAAAATGAAAAGAGACAATCTGAAAAGTATAATTTTGGTAAATTACTATATTATAGATAGACAAGACCTTTAATTTTTTATTTCGGTAGCAAAAACAAAAGCATTAAAGGAAGCCTCTTTTATTTCTTGAAGTGCAAAATCGGCTTCTAATTTTGTTTTATAAGCACCAACCCAAACTTTCCATTCCGGCGAAAAGAATCTGATTTCAGTTGAAATATCTGGAAATGCTTCGGTAAATTTATCGCGAACATCATATGCGCCTTGCTCATTTCCGTAAAATAATTGAATTTTATATCCTTTAATTTTTTTTTGATTCTTATTGTAAGCTCTCTTTTTGGCTATAATAAATTTAATGTTCTGACTACTCTCAACATGAACGGTACCTTCTTCTTGAGCAGCTACATTTGTGCCTGTTAATAAAGATAATACAGTAATTAAAAGGGTGTAATTATTTAAAAATGTTTTCATTTTGGAACTTAATTTGGGCAAATTTAAAATTTTGTTTATAGCTTTAAGTATCTTATCGTTATTTAGAATGAATATAAATTACATTGAAGGTTATTTTTAGATTTTGCTTCTATCATATAAATACTATTTTTGTCAAATCTTTTTTGAAAAGTAAGTCTATCGCTATAGTTTATTTTTTAAATAGAAAAAATCGTACCAAACAAGATAGATAATATACTTTATAATATGAAAAGTGTACTTCATTACAATACAATCAAAAGAATTTCCCTATTAAGCCTTACCTTCATTTTACTCTTTACTGTTCAATTATCAGCTCAAGAGGGAGATGCAAATCGTGGTAAAGGTATATTCAATGCGAACTGTGCTGCTTGTCATAAATTAGATAAAAAATTAATTGGACCAGCGCTCGAAGGAATTAGTGAAAAAAGAACTAAAGAATGGTTGCATTTATGGATTAAGGACAACAATGCCTTAAGAGCAAGCGGTGACGCAGATGCGATTGCCATATATGAAGAGTACAATAAGATGCCAATGACTGCTTATCCTCAATTATCTGAACAGGATATTGACGATATTTTAGCATATACTGATAATAAACCGGCAGCTGAACCACAGAAAGCTGCAGGTGCACAAAATGCAGCTGCATTAGGCATTGATTCTTTAGAAGTTGTAAAAGGAAAGAATATATTTAATGCCAACTGTGCCGCTTGTCATAAATTAGACGCTAAAGTAATTGGTCCGGCATTGGGCAATATTGCTGATAAAAGAAGTAATGAGTGGTTAATAGCTTGGATCAAAGATAATAATGCGCTAAGAGCTAGTGGTGATGCTGATGCTATTGCAATTTATGAGGAGTATAATAAAATGCCAATGACGGCATTTCCACAATTATCTGATGAAGATATTGATGCTATTCTTGCGTATACATCACACGCAGATATTTTGACGGCTAAATCTGCCACCTCAGCAGTCGCCGATGACGGATTAGCAAAATTACCAAAGTCAACGGCGTGGATGACTTATTTAGTGTTGTTCATACTATTATTGTTGATTATCTGGGTTTATTTTATGAGTAAAAATGAGTTCCTGAAACTGGTAACTACCATAGCTTTATTATTGGCCACGGGATATTAT
>Ga0209633_10003296_pt1 | contig 15006 bp, 10 predicted proteins | sample Cruoilmetagenom1_FD_187290 | JGI IMG/M metagenome (GOLD analysis project Ga0209633, IMG submission 187290) | Oil polluted marine microbial communities from Coal Oil Point, Santa Barbara, California, USA - Sample 1 (SPAdes) (version 2) | ecosystem: Environmental > Aquatic > Marine > Oil seeps ... | reverse complement strand
CCATAACCGCTCGAAAAACCCGCCATATTTCTCTTTGGTGTTCAAAAATGGCCTCAGACCTTCAAAATGCTCTCGGATCAATTCCGCATCTTCCTGCCCCACGCCTTGTGGCGATGGCTTTATTTCAGACAAGACATCCGCGACAAATACAGAATAATCAAACAGTTTGCTGGCGATTAATTTTTCATGGCAGCTTTCAATCATGCGCTGACATTTTTCTTCATCACGCATCAATGAAAAGACCTCCTCAAGATTACTGAGATCATCATCAAGCGGTATATAATCAATGTAAGGCTCGATCCCGCCAATATATTCGTCGCGAACCAAAATTTGGCAGGTTTTCAGCGCTGCAGCCTCAAAAAGGCGAGGGCTGACGCCAGCGAACACATAGCGCCCGTCAAGCCCGGGGAAACACTCCCTCTCAACTTCCGAGAACTCCGCACCTGGATTTTCAACTAAATACTGCGTAATCTCCTTACGGATCATGCCGCGTGGATCATTGAGGCTAGCGCCGCCTTTTGACCCAAGCGTAAATTTACAATCCCCCATAAACCGAAGCCAATCGCTTCCGAACATTACATCCTGTGGATCGGTTGATATGTTGACCGCAAATCCGGAGCGCTTGGCAGCGTCGCGAAAATCTTCCGCGGATTTTCCTTTAATCTGACCATATCGACCAAATTGAGGCGGAAGGTAGCGCACCCGGGTGCCAATATCGATTGCACGTTCACTGAAAGGTTTTTGGAATAGTCGCAACTCATCCATTTGTGCGCTGTCAGTATACGCTGTTAATCCGAGCTTGAAAGTCTTCTTGCCCCAATTTCGAGGATATAAAACTTTCACATTTCTTTGGATAGGGCTGTAAATGGTCGTGACGCCCATAAACTCCAGCCACTCATCAAGAATGGCGCTATCTGTGTAATCATCTTGGCAAATTGCGATCTTTGGGCAGGCCAGCTCACGGAGCCAAGCGTATCTTGCCTTCAACAACGGATATAGATTGCTGGCTCGGTAACCAAGAAAACAGTAGTTGATGATAACACCGTCATACTTGATTGACTTTAAAGCATCCGTGACTAGCGCGTTCGCGCTATGAAACAGATACACATTATCTTTTTCATATTTGGCAAAACTATAGACGTGGTCCCTGTTCGTGCGGCGCGAGCCAACGGATAGGTCGTGCAAAACGAGGATCTTTTTAGTCATCGACGGATCTCATCAATCTGACTAATTTGCAATTCCAAGAAGCGCCGCCAGTCCTCATGAGCCGCATGCACAGCATCTTCATCTTGCAATGCTTTTGCCGCACTCACGCGCTCATCATAGAGATCGTTCATCGCTTTATAACGGACAGGCCTCATTTCTGCCCGCAGCGGCAGAGCTGCCGCGCGCGCCCACGCATCCTTGTAAAGCGTCAACACATCACTGGATAAGCCATTTACTTTTGCACGATACCTTACGAGCCGGAATAAAAATCCCGAGTATATTTCTTTGCGTAAATAATAAACGTCCGGATCAAGATCATGAAGCACTTGGAGCGCGTGCTTTAATTCCGTGTCGTTATTTTCTCGATGGTAAATGTAGCAGACACCCAAAATGGACCCGATTTGAAATTCTTCACTCGAAAAAAATATGCGCACAGATTCTGCCGACATTATACGAGCTTGTCGTGCTCTAGAACATGACGCTGCATATTGAAGAGCTTCGAATTTCAGTGGCTCCGGCATGTCGAGCCAAGCTTTATCATCGATATGCTGATGAATGATGCTGTGGCGTAAAAATTCTTCTGCGATTTCGCGGGTCGCAGCATTGCGCGCATGCCTGAACATCGCAACCCAAATCGGATTGCCTTCTGCGTTTTTTATGCGCTTTGCCTGCGCCGCAGCTGTGATCAAGATTTCGGCAATATTTTCCCATCCCCTGACGCCGGAATTGAACAGCGCGAATTTGTGGAACTGGAGTGCAAGACTACCAGGATCCACTTCTCTGTAGGCTTCATCATTCGGCGATATATCGAGATAGTTGTACGCTGCTCGCTCAAATCTCCGCGGCAAATCGTTGCTCATCGCGCTTGCGCCAGCGCTTTCATCATACCGGCGGCAAGGAGGCCTGATCAAATTGGACTGTGTATTTTTTTCGATGGTTTGCCCAGGCTTCATCGTGATAGCGTGTCCCGCCCAGCTTTCGCTTCTTGAAACGCCTGAATTAACAGATACGCCCTGCATGTAAAGCGTTGAATATACACTTTGTTTAGATTATCAGGGGCTCGCCGAAATTTCATCCGTAAGGCACAAAATGGCTACATTTTCAGCAACTTACCTATACCATAAACACGCCAAAGTTTGCGATGAACTTGGTGAGAAAGACAAAGCGCTCGCCTCTTACAAGATGGCTCTGAAAAAACCCATCGCAGCAATCATTGAGGCAGCCGAAACCGGCAAGTCGGATTATCGCGATATTGATGGAACAGTTGTAGAGGATTTTTCGCGCTTTTGCGAAGCCCAGGAATATGCAGGTGAGCTTGCGAGCATTCGCGACACACTGTGTCACGCACGCAATATTGAGGCGATCCCCAATAGCCTAAAGCATAAGATCGATAGGTTGTTGCTAAGATTGATTGATTGTTCTGGTGACATTCAGCATGCGCAAAATGAGTTCGAAAAAGCAATCGCCGCCGCAGGACTGGAAAACGGATCACGATCCCAAGCCGTACAAGACTTATTCGTTGAATACAGCCGGTTCCTTCATCGCATGAACTCTAGAGAAAAACTGGAAGACGTAATACTCAGGCGCCTACAAGATCTTTCCCCGGATTACCGTGGGGCGACAGAAAACGATGCCCCGCCGCCAACGGCTTTCCGTTTTGTAGACAGCTTCAAGCAACGACTACAAAATGCAATCGCACGCTTAAACCAAGCTCGACAACTGCATGCTGAAGCAAATAAAGCTTTTACAGAAGGCGACAATCGAAAGGCGTTTAAGCTCCACAGCGAGGCTGCCAAGCATAAATTCCTCGATAGCATATTCACGATCGGAACCTATTATCAACTTGGCCTAGGTTGTGATGCGGACATGACGCGCGCCCGTAAGTTTTATCTAGACGCAGCGCAGAAGGGTCATCCCGCAAGCCAGCAGCACTATGGAGCTCTGCTCCAAATGGGGTTGGGTGGTGATGCAGACGTCAAAACGTCAGTATATTGGTATCGACGGGCTGCGGCTCAAAACCACATTCCAGCCTTAAAGAATCTGGCTGCCGTCTATGCATCCGGCTTGATTGGAAAAACTAACTACGCTGCCAGTATTGCAACTTATTTAAGAGCCTACCGTCTCGGAGACACTCAATCATTTGATCATGTCATCTACTATTTGAGTCTTCCCATCGAAACATTTTAATAATCTGCGACACGCGGCTCCAATTAGCGGTTCACATAGTCATCCCAGCAAAAAGACGCTTCATTAGCCGTTGCTCTTTTTCACTACCTGGCGTCAGCGCATCAAGAACCGTGCGCGCAACATGTATCGGATATTTATCTTTCAGTTGACCCAATCCAGAGAGATGAAAATACAAGTCGGGCGCCGAACGAAATACATGCTCTTCCCCCGCCAATGGCCAGAAAAACAAAATGCAATTCGAAAAATCCGTAAGCGGAAAAACCTTCGTCAAATCGATGACAATCCGAGCATTTTCCAAAACCAGCTTAGCGGCAATTTCCGGCTCAACTATGGCGCTTTTTTTGTCTTCGCCACCCGCAAGAACTGCGCCCTCGTCTAAGCTAGAAAATACTGGATCGCCAGCGAGAACAATGTCCCCGTTTTCCAGTTTGAGCCGTGCGCCGAAAGTAGGATTGGTAAAACATAATCCACTTTGGGAAGCTTTAATAATATTGAGCAGCAAGATGTCTTTTAAGACTTGCTCAAATTTAAGAGATTCAGCGTTAAGGGAGAGCGCTTTCATCAGCAATGATCGATATAGTGGCCTGCTGGCGGCGATACGCAGCGCAGCACTTCCTTTGCGCACCTTCTTATGAGGCTCGCCGCCGGCGCGAAGAAGCACGCTGCGAAGCAACGGTATGCGCCTTAGTTGGTCATTCTTTTTGTCATGAGATTGCAGTTGTCGAGCCTTCGGCGTTTGAAAATACGAAATGCCGTTTTCGTCCAACGAGAAGCTTTGGTCATGCCTTTCAATCAGATCGTTATAGAAAACACCCTCATCTATATTTCCATTTGAGGTTGGGCGGGATGGGAGATGTTGATCAAATATTCTATCGATTCTTTCGACAAAATTTCGAAAATGATACTGCTCTGAATTAACAAGATCATCATATGCGGTTTTCGCAATCTTGCTGCATAGCGCCTTGTCGCGTATTTGATCCGCAACATCTGACATATTGGAATAATCCGACTTAAGTTCGATATAATGCCTTCCCGGCTCGATTATTCCTCCGTAGTAGCCTGAGAGATTAACCATCGTAGAACCTGTCGCCGCGCATTCAAATGTTCTCGGCGACACTGTATCAATCACATGCTTTCCATCGTACTTATTCAGAATTTTTTCAAATACTTCTTCGTAAGTTGCACGCGGAAAAGCCCGCCTATAGGAGGCAACCCCCTTCAATACCGAGCCATCGAAATCTACAATGCTCGACCCACTAGGCGTACCCAACTGCGTCCCGCAATTCTGCAAAAACTGCATCCAGGCGGGCCCGGAGAGCCGATCCTCTTCGTTGACAGATATATTGGTTCGGAGACCTGATTGCTCTGCGAAGGCGCCAAATTTTTGAGCTACTCGGAATTTTTCGTATCCAATAGTGCCCAAAAAGTAAGGGGACACCCGCGACCGAAAACCCACATCAAATTTTTTGTTTTCGAGCTGAAATACGCCTGGCGCCATCATTGGATCTGAAACATATCCGGTTAGGACGCCATACACCCCCTTAAGGCTTTTGATTAATTTACTCGGATAAAAAACGTCAAAATCTTTTTCTGCGACGCATGTAAACATCAAATCCACGCCAATTTCATCCATCACAGCGTTGATTGGTCGTACAAACTGATATTCATCCTGAAGAAAAAGCACCTTGAGCGCTCTTGTCTTAGCAAGCGCTGATTTCTGAGCCGGGGTCAAATTCATGGGCCAGAAATTATGCGCCATCATCACGACATCAAACTGATCCAAGTTTAGAGACGCCGGATCGAAATCATAGACGAAATTATGATAGTAATATTTGTTATTTGAATACTTTTTGTACGCCGAAAGATACTCTATCAGCTGACTCATATGCGTGTAGTGATAAAGTGACGATAGAACGAGGATATTTTTTTTGCCGGCCACTATTGATCTCATCTAATCCCAGAGCTTTCGCCGGTCTTACCGCCGCGCTTCCAACATCAAGCGAATTCCATCTGTGTGTGTAATAAAATCAGAAACGTCCATTCTTTTTTCCAAAACATGGGTTGGAGGAGCTAAATTCATAATATCGTCTGATGTGTCCCGAATAATTGGAACCTGCGACAGCTCATCGCCAAGGCGCCGCACAATATCCCGGAGGTGAAGCGTTTCGATTCCAGCGACGTTAATCGCCCCTTCCCATTCCTCTAGAACTGCCTGTTGCATCACCCGGACGGCATCGCTGATATACAACGGCCGAATCAACGGCCCTAAGCCACCAGCCAAATCAATCGTTTCTCCAAGCTCAATACGGTCAATAAGCTTTGGAAAAAGGCGATTAACTTGGCCTGGCCCATACGGCGTAAACAACCTTAGAGCACAGGACTTCATGATCTTCGCATAGCCACGAACAAGCATTTCACCTGCCGCCTTTGTGCAACCGTTTACAGAGGTCGGCGTAAGCGCGCTTTCTTCGCTAAGATCACCGATATATGGCTCGTAGACGGAACCGCTTGAGGCATAACAAAACGTTTTGGCGCCGCACCTTGCTCCATAGTCAAGTAATTTCGCCGTTGCTGTTACATTTACGTTTGCGACGTCAAGACCATGCTCGGGAAACCCCTGATAACAGCGCGACTGGGCCATGTGAACAATGCTATCAATCGCCTTCGGCAACTGGTCCATAGGTGCAGTCTCGTTCGCCAAATCCCAAACCACTACACCTGCACTATCATCAAATTGTTTTGTTACATCATCATCCCGCGAGCGAACAACGGGAAAGACGTTCGCGTCAACTCTCAATTGCTCAAACAATGAGCGGCCGATAAATCCCGTGGCGCCGGTCAACAAAACATTCATCGCCCTGGACCTTCTAGCATTGCGGTGAATGCTGTTTCCACCACTCATCCAAATAAAGCAGTGACCAAATCAAGAGGCGACGATTCTTTTCGCCTGATAAATGTTCCGTAACAAGTGATTTTGCGACGCTCGCATCAATAACGTCATAAATTGGAGATGAGCTCGCTTCCACGAGCCTCGAGCGAACATAGTCGATGCTTTCCCCCTTAAACCAGCTTGCATCAGGGGCGGAAAACCCTTGCTTGATCTCGTCGGTGACTTTCGGAGGAATATGGCGGCGCATGACTTCGCGCAAAGCGAGCTTGCCGTCCCGTGTCTTCTGATAATATTTGTTTGCCTTTCCGCTGGATTCGTTTTCATCAAGCGCCAATACGTTATTCAAGTTCCCAACTTTTAGTTTCGCTGGCAAACGCATAGCAAAATCTGCAAGATCATTGTCAAGAAATGGCACGCGCGTTTCCAGACTGTGCGCCATCGATAACTTATCCTCCATGACAAGAAGCCCGTTCAGAAAAGTTTTTGCCTCAAAGTATAAGGATAAATTCAGGCAATCTTCTGGAGCTAGCTTTTGCGGCGTATCCTGACGGAAGGTTTTTCTGAATATTTCCAAAGCATCCACGCCATCAACGTCACGCCAGATCGGAGCAAGCAAACCGCCAAACCTATCGTCAGGCACTAACCGTTGCCAGAAATCGAAATATGTCGTTACGTAATCGTCAAAATTCCTTTTTCCCGCAGCACGATAATACCGCCAGGGATACCCCCCAAAAAGCTCGTCGCCTCCGCCGCCGGACAGCACCACCTTAACAAACCTGCTAGCAAGTTTTGCTGCATAGAAGTTTGGATAACATTGCCCAACACGGGGTTCTTCCTGATGATACACAATGCTCGGCAACGCCCGCTCCATGTCGCCGGCCTTTAGAACACTTTCATAATGCTCTGTCTTGAACACATAAGACATGTATTCAGCCTTCGGACGCTCGTCAAAACCAAGCTCCACGCCTGATGCTGATGTAAGATCAAATCCGACGGTGAATGTATTCATAAACGGTATTGTCGCGGATGCGATGGCGGTAATTGAACCAGAATCAAGTCCGCCTGACAGATAGGCGCCGACATCAACATCGCTAACAAGCTGGCGATTTACCGCTTGTTGAAAAAGAGAGTCCAGCTCCTCGATTAATTCATCGCGCGGCCGCGGCGCCTCGGGTTCCTGAAATTCAAAATCCCAATAACGCCGTGGACGCCCAACCTCACCATCCGCGCGCACGCGCAAGAATGCCCCCTGCGGCAACAGTTTAACGCCCTCATAAAGGGTTTCGTCTGAAAGAAAGTTTTGAAATGTAAGATACTCGACAAGTCCGGCTTTGTTGACACGCGTCTCGAATTTCGGATGTGCGTGAAAAGCTTTTATTTCTGATGAAAATAAAAAAGCGTTTCCAAAACACCCATAGTAGAGCGGCTTTACGCCAAAACGGTCCCGGCCGAGCAATAGCGTGCGCTCACAGGAGTCCCACAATGCAAACGCAAACATGCCGTTAAACTTTAAAAGCGCATCTTCACCCCACACAATAAGCGCTGCCAGAAAAACTTCTGAATCACCGCTGCTTTTGAATGAAAAGCCTTTAGCTTCAAGTTCGGTTCTTAATTCCAAATAATTGTAGAGTTCGCCGTTATAGACGAGGACGTAACGAGCGTCGGCGCTCTTTATAGGCTGAGCGGAAGCATCAGAAAGATCTATTATAGCTAGCCGCCGATGGCCTAAACCCAAAGGGCCATCATGGTAATAGCCGTCCCCGTCAGGACCTCGATGCGCTATCAGGTCCGCCATTTTTCTTACGGTCGCCATATTCGCAGCAGCGCCGTCTAAATTAAGGAGACCAGTAATTCCACACATAATGCGTCTGTTGAAACCGTTTATCGGTTCATTTCGCGCCGCTTTTTCACTTCTTCAATATTCCGACGACGCCACTCAATGACCTCTTTCAAGCCATACTCTAAATCCGTATCTGCAACGAATGCGATTTCTTCGGCAGCTTTTTTCGGGCACCCGATGCGATTTTTAACGAAGGTTTGTCCTTCCGGCATGTATTCTATTTGCAGGTTGGATCCGGTGAGAGATAACATCATTTCGGCCAACTCTTTGATCGTCGTCCTCTTGCCTGTACCAACATTATAATAAGACGCCGTTGAATCAGCCTTCATCGCGCAGATATTTGCTTTCGCACAATCTGTCACGTAAATAAAATCATATGCTTGGCTGCCGTCGCCATAAACAACTGGCGCGACGCCTTTGTCGATATTATCGAGCATCTTCATAATGACGGCAATATAGGCTCCGTGATAATCCTGACGCGCACCATAAACATTCATGTAGCGCAGGCCCACCGCAGGAAGGTCAAACCGATGGGCGAACGCCGTCAGCATAGCTTCTCCGGCAATTTTTGTCGCGCCATAGAAATTTGTATTGTTTAGGGGGTGATCCTCTGTCATCGGCTCTTCTATTGCGTCCCCGTAAACCGAAGCTGAAGAAGACCATACCAAACGGTTCACATTTTCCTGAACGCACGCCTCAAGAACATTAAACGTGCCGCGTATATTCACATCAAAAGCAGAACGCTGATATTCCTGACACTGAAGCAGCCACAGAGCGGCGAAATGGAACACCCCATTAGCGCCGCGAAATGCAGATGCAAGAATGTCCGACTGCAAAATATCGCCGCCGATATCGTAAATTTTCACTCTCGGGTCTTTGAGCGCATTTTCCAAATTGGAAAGCCGTCCGCGAACGAAATTATCGTACACGATAATTTCGCCGACATCTTCTTTAACAAGGGCGTCAACAGTGTGTGAGCCTATTAGGCCCGCCCCGCCCACAACCACAAATTTCTTGCCAGAAAGATTCATTTCGCGATCCCACTCGTACCGTCAACTGGTCCTTAAAGCCACACAATCTTGCCGTCAACAACCGTAATTTGGCCGCGTTAGCACGTATGATACGCGATCCATAGAGTATAGAAATAACACCGCCACTCTGAGGCGTATATGGATGTTGACGCATACGCCAGCATGCGGCGGCGACGCCCATTCAATTTTCAAGCTTCGCACTCAACACTATCCGGTCTTTCTTCTATGCGAATATCCAATGTTTCAATGACGGCTGACTCGCCATGGCTGGTGCGTATTTTTATCGCTGTCATGGGCGGAGCCGCTGTGAAGGACCACGTGATCAAGCCTTCTTGAATCTCTTTTTCGACCGCCATACCTTCGAGCGAATAATCGGACACAGTCAACCGCATACTGGCATGAATATTCTCAGGCTGCACATGGCGCACTCTCATCGATATTCGCACACGAACGACTGCATCCGTAATAAACAAGAATCGCTTAGTGATGACCGGCCCACGCCCCCAATATTTACCGAGAATATGGGCGTAGCCGACATAAGACTCTCCGTACGGGAAAGAGAGGTGATTTTTTATTAGATCAGTCTCATCAAAATGCAGGTCTTGTCCCGGCCTTGAAGTGATCACAAATTGAGAAGTATAGTGCCAGTCTTCCGTTTCAAGTATCAATTTTGATAAGAAATATGTAGCGTCAATCTGACCTAAAGGCCAATCCCCATACGGATGATGAAGAATGTTAGCCTTCACCGGCTTATAAGAACGATCCACCATCAAGAGCCACTTGCCGAGATAGGGTTGTTGAGACGCTTGCATGATCATTACATCAGGGTAGAGATTACGCGCTTGCTCAATCGATAATATTTCCTTCTTATTGCCAATTGGCGCCATATATACGCCGAAAGTCGGATCAAAAAACCTCCAACCGCCATCTATGAATACTTCCGTGCCGACATGGGCGATTTGTATGGGTACGTCGTGAAATCCGATTCTCCTGCTCTTCCAGCCCAGCGCTTCGGCCACCTCGCGAAACAGATTGTCGCGATGGCCGCACGCCCCATTTAGCTTGCGCATTGTTTCGGCCGTACTATCGCTCGTACGGTCTTTCACTGACAGCGCCAATGAACCATAAACCCATGAATTCAGAAAAAGCGCTTTGTCAATATCTTTTCCGCGCATCCGCGAAATTTTATTGACGATGTTTTGTATATTCGTCATCGAATTTTGGTTCTATGGTTTTTCTAATGAAAAGTCTGTGCGTTATCGCCGTGCAATTAAACGATCCCACAATTTGCGCGGCCTGGCTCTCGCCAGCGCCACTCTTGTAAGCCCTGCCTGCTCGGGATCAATGATATCCAGCACTTCCAATTTTTTCTCGGCCGCCAGCGACGCCCCGAGCGCTTCGGCGCGCTGATACCAATACAATGCGTTCTGCAAATTGTCTTCGCCTAAAAGACCGGCATGATGCAAAACACCTAGATTCAACGCCGCGTTGGCATGTTGTTTATTGGCGGCCAGTTCATAGCATCGTCTTGCCTCTTCGTAATCGACCGCCACGCCGGCGCCGAGCTGAAACATCACTCCCAACAGAAAACTCGCCTCGCTCTCGCCTTTATTTGCAGCCTGTTCGAGCAATGGATGCGCCGATTTATAGTCCCCCTGGCCATACAGATCGAGACCCGCCTCCAAGGGAGAGGCCGCTTGTTCATGGATTGAAATCGCGTAAGGCGCTGTTTCGTTGTTGGCCGTTGCTCCGCGGAGAAGGCCGCCATAGAGATCGAGTAGCTCGTCAAGGCCTGATTGGCCAACCTCTGTTTTAGCGAACCGCTCAGACGCCTCGACCATAGGCTGTCTATCTTGCGGCTTCAGGGATTTTGAAAGCGTGTTGATTTTCTCACCCGTCAGTGGAGACGGCAAAACAGCGCCCACACCGGTCTCATCGATGACTTTCACCAATGAAGGACGGTTGGCGACAATCAGGGGGACGCCAGCTGCTGGATACTCATAAAGTTTATTAGGCGTACAAAGATCATGATTGAGCGGGCCACCCTCATAGGGAATCAGGCCATACTCCGCGCCGCTGATCCAGAAAAAAAGATCAGCCTGTGGAACGGGCGGCGCAAATCGGACAACGTCACGGTTAGCTTTGGCATTGACTGCTTTCGCTTTCATTTCTAGCGCGGCCTGTAAAACGCCCCACCCCATCAAAACGAGATAGTGATCGTCGGGCAGATCTGCCGCGGTATCAATCAGCGTCTCCAGCCCGCGTTTGGGCGAAAAACCGCCATGATAGAGCAGAATTTTGTCTGAAAGGCTGAGCCCGGTCGCCTTGTGAAGACGGCCATCATACTGACCCGCGAAAACTCGCGCAGGCGCATTCGTAACCAGGGTTGGCGTTGGCCAGTCCGAGTATTTATTCGCGTAATAGTTCTGCAAATACGTGCTCGGCGTGATGACCGCGTCCAGCTTTGATGAGTGCTTGTTAAAAATTTTATCAACATAGGCCGCCACAGCAGGGCTGGCAGTCGCCGTTTCTGAAAATATTTCACATGCGTCAAAAATAATCTTAACGGACCTTATTTTTTTTACAGCGGCCGCTACATCCAGTGCGATGTAATCCATCGCATGCAAAACTCTGGGGGCGAACAAACCAATCTCTCTCACAGCCCGCCGCTTCTGAATTCGATAAGATACCGACGATGCGAGCGGCCCGCCCTTCAGGTCGGGACGGGCGATGACTCGCATATTTTTTCCGGGCGCCCTGACTGGCTTGCTAAGCGATACCGCGCCCGTCTTGATGTTTCGCATTTCGAGCGCGTCTCGAAACTTTATGAAACGCCCATTAAAAGTAAGGTCGTCCTGGCTGATAAAAACAACGGGCCGCTTGTGAGGACTATTCTCGTCCATCGGTCTCACTCCAAGAAAATGCAGCGGCCTCAGCGTTCAAGATGAAAATGGACGCCTTTCCAGATACAAATGCCCCTTAACAACAACCAGAACGAGGCGATTAGACGCCAGCCTAGGCTTTTACGACTTTGTCCTGCAATTTTGCCGGCAATGCACTCGTTACGTTTCTGGTATCCACCACTAACGGTATGTTCCTTACGAGGGCTTCATAATCAAGGTTTGTGTGATCCGTGATGATAAGGGCTGCGTCATAATTATGAAGCTCCGCCTCGCTCCATTCCACACTTTCACGCCCGGCAAGCTCGGGAAAATCCCGCAGCATGGGAATTTGAGGTATGTAACTATCAATATAATCGACATCTGCGCCCGCACCTTCCAAAAGTTTCAACACGTCCAGTGCAGGGCTCTCGCGGATATCATTAATATTTCGCTTGTACGCCACGCCGCACACAAGAATTTTGCACTGAGCAAGAGCTTTCTTGTGGCGTAAATTCAATTCCTCCATAAGTCTGTTTACGACATATTTTGGCATTTGAATGTTGACTTCACCCGCAAGCTCAATAAATCGCGTTGAGAGCCCATGTTCACGCGCTTTCCAAGTGAGATAATATGGGTCGACCCGTATGCAGTGGCCGCCAACGCCTGGGCCAGGGTGAAAAGCCATGAAGCCGAAAGGCTTGCTGTCAGCAGCTTTAACCACATCCCAGATATTGATGTTCATCTGATCAAATATGAGCTTTAGCTCATTTACCAGAGCGATATTGACCCATCTGAAGATATTTTCAGTAAGCTTTGCCGCCTCTGCGGTGCGGGTATTCGGCACCAATACAGTTTCTACAATAAGGCTGTAGACCGCGTCCGCCATCTCGCGCTCGTCGTCGCTGTCAGCGCCGACAAGCTTTGGTATGGTTGACGTTTCATAGTCGACATTGCCTGGATCTTCCCTTTCGGGCGAGTAAGCCAGAGCAAAATCCCCGCCCGCCTTCAAGCCGCTCTCTTCAAGGATCGGCTTCATGATTTCCGCAGTTGTGCCCGGAAACGTCGTCGATTCCAGAATGATCAGCTGGCTCGGACGCAAGCTGTCTTTTAACTTCCGACAGGTGCTTTCCACATAGGAAAGATCAGGGTGGTGGTAATTGTCCAGCGGCGTCGGCACGCAGATCATGATCGCGTCCGCGCCGTCGAGTTCACCGGGATCAGATGTCAGCCGGCAGATTTCGCTGTCATTTATCTTTTGAACACGCTCATCGGAAATGTGGTCCATTCCCGATCGCCCGGAACTCAATTGCTCAATGCGTCGCTCGTTAACATCAAATCCAATGACCCGAACGCCCTTTCCAACATAAGCTTCCGCCAAGGGCAGCCCGACATAACCAAGCCCGACCACGCCGACGACGATTGTTCCGTCCTCTACTTTTTTAATAAAAGGAGATTTCATGTTGATTTACCCCTCGCTCGCCTCTCGCGCCAGGCAGGCTTTTGCGGTTTCGATGATCACGTCTTGTATCTCTTCATCAAGATATGGGTGCATGGGCAAGCTGATAATTTTATCAACGCAATCTTCCGTGTTGCCAAGGCCGTTCCCCTGAACCGGATAATGCCGATAAGCCGTCTGATGATGCACGGGCTTGGGATAATAGCGGGCTGTTGGAATACCCTTTTCTTTCAAGGCCGCAGCAAAGCCCATTGGGTCTGCAACCTCGATCGTATACTGCGCCCAAGTTGACACCACGCCGCTCAATAAGGCCGGCGTGCGCAATGCGTAGCCCTCAAGCGCATCGGTGTAGCGTTGGGCGGCGATGTTGCGTTTTTCAATTTCCTCGGCGAAGACCGCCAATTTAGGCAACAAAATCGCCGCCTGCAGCGTATCCAACCTCGAATTGGCGCCGACACGAACATTGTCATATTTGTCCACTCCCTTGCCGTGAATACGCAATGAGTTGATGACGTCCGCCGTCTCATCATCGTCGGTCAGGACCGCGCCGCCATCGCCATAGCAACCGAGGGGCTTGGCCGGGAAAAAACTGGTCGTTGTCACATCCGCCCACGAAAGAGGATGTTTGCCGTCGAGGGTTGAGCCAAACCCTTGGGCGGAATCGGCAATCAATTTGAGACCGTTTTCTTTCGCGATCAATGCAATGTCTTTATAATTCGCCGCCTGACCAAAAAGATCAACAGCGATAACCGCCCGTGGGTTCAACTCCCCTTTGGCGTTTATCTCCGATATCGCCTGTTTGAGACTGTCAGGATCAATATTATACGTATCCCGATCAATATCAACAAAAACAGGCGTGGCGCCGACATTCGCAACAACCTCGGCGGTCGCGCAAAATGTAAAGGATGGACAGAAAACGGCATCTCCCGGGCCGACGCGATACGCCATCAACGCGAGGAGCAGCGCATCCGTGCCATTACCGCAGCCGAGAGCGTGCTTGGCGTCTCCAAAAGCAGCAAGCTCGCTTTCAAACTCCTTAACCTCAGGCCCCATGATAAACTTGCCGTGCTCCAACACAGCCTTTATTGCAGCGTCAATCTCATTTTCCAGCCGGGCGCGCTGTGCTTTCAGATCGATAAATTCAATACCCATAAAAAACTCCTACTCAGTTGGTCAGCCCGCCGGCAACTCAAGGGTTTGTAAAACGCGCAACACGCGAAGCGCTTCATCGGCGTCCGTGATCGGTGATTTTAATTCGGAAATGCAATCTAGAAAATGTTGGCACTCGTTTCTTAACGGCTCGCCGTAAGGGACTGCGACGTATTCAGGATCTGCCTTAACAGGAACCGGCGATGAGCCAGAAACATCGACGCCATGCCGGTACAGGGCGAGCTTTTCTTCCCAAGGCTTTGTGTCGTCAAATACAGCCATGGCCTTGTCGCCGACTACGACAAGGCGCTGCTCTTTAAACGGATGAAGCCAAGACGCGAAAACATGAGCGCGCCGCCCGCCGC
>Ga0209633_10003295_pt1 | contig 15008 bp, 13 predicted proteins | sample Cruoilmetagenom1_FD_187290 | JGI IMG/M metagenome (GOLD analysis project Ga0209633, IMG submission 187290) | Oil polluted marine microbial communities from Coal Oil Point, Santa Barbara, California, USA - Sample 1 (SPAdes) (version 2) | ecosystem: Environmental > Aquatic > Marine > Oil seeps ... | reverse complement strand
ATGGATATGTTCACATTAATGGTAGTGGTTTGTTTTTTACAAATAACACATACATAAATAATGGAACTTTAGATATAAATATTGCTGAATTTCAAGCTGAAAATTTATTAGAACTTAATGGAGGAGAATTGCAAATTAGTGATGGGGCTTTAAATATTAATGGAACATTCTTGCAAGGTGGTGGGTTTTTATATGGAGGAACTGGTGCTAAATTAAGATTTCTTTCAAATGCTGCTCCTCTTGATAATCTTCCAGCTCTTGAATTAGCAGAATTTTATTCGGAAACATCTTCTAGAATAAAAATGGGAGGTGATTTATTAGTTTATGATATATTGAATTTAGCATCAGGTGAACTTTTGATTTCAGAAGGTACTAATTATTATACATTAACTTTAAATGGAGATTTTCAAAGCGGAGGCGGTGTGCTTGAAGGTACAAATTCTTCTTCCTTAATTATAGGAGATGGTACTAATGCAAATGATATAACTTTGGCATTTTCTTCATCATTTAATAAATTAAATAGTTTAGCAATTGATAGAGTAAGTAAATCTATAGGATTTAATGAAGATATATATGTAGATGATAATATAGACCTATCGGCTGGCATGTTAGTTTTTTCTAATTCAACTTTATTTTTATCTGATGTTTCTTCAATAGTAAATAATTCTGAAACATCGTATATAATTACAGGGAATAATGGTTTTGTAAATAGAGATATTGTTGCAGGAACCTCTTTTGTTTTTCCTGTTGGAACAGATTTATTTTATACCCCGGCTAAAGTAAATCCAGAAAATAACGAAAATTTTAATATAAAAGTTAGTAATAATGTATTTCAGTATGGTAATGCAGGCACTTTGGTAACAGATGAAAGAGTAGTAAATTTAACTTGGAATGTTGAACATCCAAATAATACAATAAATTATGATATGTTATTATCTTGGGATTTTAATGCTGAAGGCATTAACTTTAATCAAATTGCATCTTATTTAGCTAATTATGATGATGCTGAAAGTAAATGGGTAAAAGCATTTTATGCAAGTAGTGATGTAAGTGTTTCTCAAGAGTTTTATGCAACAGAAATAAGTTCGCAGGGCTTGTTTTCTGTATCATCAATTCATAATATTGCACCAATAGCAAATAATCAAGAATTTACAATTAATGAACATAGTGCAAATGGTACAATTGTTGGTCAACTTGTTGCAAGCGACCCAGGTGTGGCAAATGGGCAAACATTAATTTTTTCTACTAATGTAACAAACCCAAATTCTGAAGCTTTTTCTATAGAAGAGAATGGAGAAGTGATTGTTCAGAATTCAGATTTGCTTGAATTTTCAATTACACCAACTTTTACCTATAATATAGATGTTTGTGATGATGGAAATCCTGTGAAATGTACACAATTTGGATTAACTATAAATTTAGCAGAAATAACAGATGAATTTATGGTTACAAATTTTATTTCTCCAAATGGAGATGGAAAAAATGATACTTGGATAATTAGGGGGCTAGAAAAAGGAACATATAATGTTGCAGTTATTGATGGAAAAGGGAATGTAGTATTTCGTTCTAATGATTATAATAATGATTGGAATGGCACAAAAACTGGGAACAGACTTCCTCCTGGAGTGTATTATTATACAATTACATCACAAAATAATTCTAAAAAAGGAACAATTACACTAGTAAGATAATATGTAAAATTGAATTCATTAATATGATAAAAAAAATATTTATAACATTTATACTAACAATGTTTATATTATTTGCGAAAGGGCAAATTTTAAATATTCATAATTTTTATAGCCAAAATTTATTTTATTATAGTCCTGCTCATGCAGGAGATAAAGGGCAGCTAGCAGCTTTTGCTGACTACAGAAATAGCCTTTCACAAATAAATAATGCAACAAAGTCGGCATCTGTTGGTTTACATTCTCCTGTAACAAAAAATATGAATATTGGAGGTTTAATAAAAACTGAAAGATTAGGTCTTTTAGAAACCTTGTCTGGAAGATTAGATTATTCATTTAGAACACATATAGTTGGGGAACATATCGTTTCTTTTGGTATTAATGCAGGAGCATTGCAGCGAAATATTAGTTCAGATTTAGCCGTGGTTGAAGATTATACTGACCCAACACTTGTTAATGCATATTTTAAAAAGAATGTTTTTTTTACAGGAGCATCTTTAAGTTATAATTTTAAACATTTTGAATTTGATTTTGGTATACCCGTAATGTATAAAACAAATGATGTTTCAAATTCATTTTATGCAAATTACTGGTCTTTTATGTCTTATAATATCACATCAAAAAATACTAATTGGGATTTTATGCCATCGGTTTCATTAAATTATAGTTCTGGCAATTTACTTGGCTATCATGCAAATCTCTTAATTAATTATAAGAATATTTTTTGGATTCAACCAACTTATAAAGTAAATAGGAGTATTGCTGTTTCAGCAGGAATTAATTTAAAAAAGATAGGTATTGCATATTCTTATGAAACAAACTCTGGAGCATTGTCTGTAATAGGTGGTCCTTCGCATGAAATAATGTTAACTTATGGTTTTTTTAAAGCAAGAAAACATAAAGTTGATACTGTAATAAAAGATGAAGAATATTATCATAATTTAAAGCAAAAAATTGGAGATAAAACCTATGAAGAATATGTATCTTCTAACAATTATGGTTTTTATAATAATATTATTGATTTAACAGATTCTATTCATAAAGAAGAGGTTAAGAAAATTGAAGCATTAAAAAAAGATACGGTTGAAATAGAAAGATTAGCAAAATTAGAAAAGCAAAAATTAGATTCTATAAATCAAGCAAAACTTGTAGCAATAGAACAAGCAAAAAAGGATTCTTTAAGAGCTTATCATTTAAGACATCTTTCTGACAAAGAAATGGAGGTATTGAAAAAAGGTGTACATTTTGAGTTAGGTTCTGCCATGCTTAGTGAGGAAAGTCGGGAGTATTTAAAACAAGTTGCTGACTTATTAAAAAATAATGACAATATCCGGGTATTAGTTTCAGGACACACATGTGATATTGGTACAGAGAAAGCTAATTTTAAATTTTCGAAAGATAGGGCAGAAACAGTTCTTTATTATCTTAAAAGTATTGGTGTAGACCCTAATAAGATCTCTGCAGATTATAAATTAGATGCTGAACCTATTGTTCCTAACACAAATGAAGCTAATAGGAGTAAAAATAGACGGGTTAGTTTCTCAATAATTAAGGAATAAAAAATAAAAAAACACTTTAGAATTAGCTCTAAAGTGTTTTTTTAATTTCAGAATTTAACTTACTAATCACCAAAAGTAATTCCAATACTTCTTGCAGTATTAACAAGTTCTCCTTTTGGATCAACAAGTTTGTTACGTCCAATTACATTTTCAAGATGTACATAAGACATTTCGTTGCCATTTAAAGTTACCATATTTCCGTATCTTTCATCAAGCAGTAATTCAACAGCTTTTACTCCATATCTTGTAGCAAGGATTCTGTCATAAGTACTTGGAGATCCTCCTCTTTGAAGATGTCCTAAGATTGTTGCTCTAACTTCATGCTCAGTTACAATATCATCTAGTTGTTTTGCAAGAACATTTCCAATACCGCCTAAGCGAATAGGATCAGGACTGTCTTTAACTATTTGGCTAACAACTACACTACCGCCTTTTGGCATAGCACCTTCTGCAATGCATATAATACTAAAAAGTTTTCCTCTTTTATTGCGGTCATTAATTTTATCTGCAATTTTCTTTACATCGTAAGGAATTTCAGGAATAAGAATAACATCGGCAGAGCCAGCAATTCCTGATTCAATAGCAATCCATCCTGCATTTCTTCCCATAACTTCAAGAATCATAATTCTATGATGCGATTCTGCTGTAGTATGTAATCTGTCAAGAGCATCTCTAGCTACATTTATTGCAGAGTTAAAACCAAAAGTAAAATCTGTAACAGCTAAATCATTATCAATAGTTTTAGGAACACCAATAACTTTAACTCCCATACGTGCAAAATCTCTTGCACTTGTTAAAGTTCCGTCGCCCCCAATAATAATTATTGCATCAACACCTTCCTTTTTCATATTGTCAACAGCAACTTGAGATACATCCTTTTTCACAATTTTGCCTTTTTCTTCAACATCATATTTAAAAAGATTATCTTTATTAGAACTATATAAGATTGTACCACCAAGATGCTGAATCCCTGAAACACGTTTCTTTGTTAATGGCTCAAAGTCATTCTTATACAACCCTTTATATCCAAATTTATATCCTATAACTTCTATGCCTTGTCTAATTGCAGTTTTTGTTGCAGCTCTTATAACGGCATTTAAACCAGGGCAATCTCCACCACCAGTTAATAGTGCAATTTTCTTTATTTTTGTTTTTTTCATACTTAAATATATTAATTTTAAAATACAATAGTAATAAAGAAATTTGAAGTTTTACAACACTTTTTATAAAAATAAGAATTAAAATTACATTTAGCATTTTTATTATTTATAAATTGTCTAAATAAGAATAATTTCGTACCTTTGTATCTTAAAATATTTTATTATTAATTCAAAAAAACAATTATGGCAGTTTTAACAGGAAAAAAAGCTCCTTTATTTACAGCTCCAGCAGTATCAAATGGAGGAGAAATGATAGATGCATTCAAAATGGAAGATTATATTGGTAAAAAATATGTTGTATTATTTTTCTACCCAGCAGATTTTACATTTGTTTGTCCAACAGAAATTTTAGCATTTCAAGATAAAATGAATGAATTTGATAAAAGAGATGTTCAAGTAATTGGAGTTTCTACAGATTCTCAATTTTCTCATTGGAAATGGCTTCAAACAGAATTAAACGATGGTGGAATTAAAGGAGTTAAATATCCTTTAGTTGCTGACCAAGCAAAAACTATATCTATGGATTATGATGTTCTTGCTGGAGAATATGATTTTGATGATGACGGAAACTTTGTATATAATGGTACACCTATGGCATACAGAGGTTTGTTTTTAATTGACAAAGAAGGAACTGTTCAACACCAAGTTGTTAATAATATGCCTTTAGGAAGAAGTATTGATGAAACTTTAAGAATGATTGATGCTTTACAATATTTTGAAAAACATGGTGAAGTTTGTCCTGCAGATTGGAAAGCTGGTGATGAAGGTTTGGTTGCTACGCAAGTAGGAATTTCTGAATATTTAGGAAAAAGATAAATACTTTATTGTATTATAATTGAGGCTACTAATTTTTAGTAGCCTTTTTTTTATTTTCGGAATTACTAAATAGAAAGAATGATAAGAAAAAGGCAAAAATTGTAGCTCCCATTTGTGTTTCGGTTGTATCCTCATTAAGCATAGATAGAGAAAGTGTTATAAAAGTTATTATAAATAAATAATCAGAAAATTTTCGTTCAATAATTGCAGGATAAATGTATGCAAATAAAAACCAAAGAAAACCAATTAATCCAAAAGTAATAAAAAATGTAACATATTGGTTATGAGCTCTTAGTCTATAAGGAGTCTGTAATTTAGAGTTTACTTTCTTATATTCTTCTGTAAAAACATCACCAACATCACCTGTTCCTACACCAAACCAAAAGTTCTCTTTTACGATTTTTTTTGCGATTTTTAAAAATTCAAATCGCTGTGTTACAGAATGATTTTGAGGATTACCGCCATCTAAATAAGAATCAATTTGCCATAATACTTCATATATTTTTGGGTAAATTGCAAATTTATTTTCAAAAATATAGTTAGTTAAACCATTTTCAATGTTCGATATATCTTTTTTTGATAGTTGTAAAACTCCTTCTTTATCTTTCTTTAAGTTTTTTGAACTTAAATATCTAATTAGGGTATATTTAATGTTTTGATTTTTTTTGTCTTTCTTATTGTATTTTATTTTGCTTACTATATTCCATGTTTTAGAAAGCTCTTTATGACATATATACAAATTTACAAAGTGTCCATTTTCTCTTTGGTTAGACTTAAAATTATGAGAGTATTTATTGCCACTTTTAGTTTTCATTATGATATTATCTTTGTCAACAATATCAGTTCTGTAATATCTTTTAATTGAAAACGTTAAATACAAAATAATTGAAATACTTATTATTAAACTAAATATTACACCAAGTTTTCTGTACTTTATATTTGGTTTTAAACTAAGGTAGAAACAAGTAAATATTATTAAAATAAAGAAAACAATCCAGCCTGTAACTGAGTGAAGAATAAATAAGAAAGTTGTTAACCAAATTGCTAATAACCAACGAAGTAATTTATATGTTTTTTTTTCTGCAGTACTTTTTGAAATTAAAAGATAATAGACGTTAGAAAAAATAATAATATTAAGTAATAAGGAATATCTAATATGGGACATTTTTCCTGAAATTTCCTGAAAATCAGAAACTTCTTTTCCTGTTATGCCTGTTATTAATGCTAAACCATAAAGTGTTTTAAAAAAAACAGAAATACTAAAAATAGTAATAATTATTTTTATTTCTTTAATAGATAGTTTAGAAGAACTTGCTATTACAAGCGGAAAAAGTAATAATGGCAATTTTACTCTTAAATCTTTTAAGGCATAGGAGAAATTATTTGTATAAAAAAATCCCAGAATATGCAGAAAAAAAATTGATAATAGAATAAGTAAAGCTTTGTTTTTTATTACTTTTTTAAACTTTGAAATAAAGTTAACATCTAATAACCAAAATGCAGCCAATGCAATTTGCGAAGAACTCAACAAGCCTCTCGAATGAGGCATACTTACTACAAAGATGCTTAAAAAAACAACGTATAGAAAATGATAATTGTTAATATATAAATTATATAATTTCTTAAACATTAATTAAGCAAATGAAGAATCGTTTAGCTATTAACCAAGATTACTTATCTTTTTTAAGGTATCTAATTTCTCAACTGTAATTTCTCTTCCATCAATTGAAATTACACCTTCTGAAGCAAAAGTAGAAAGTGTTCTTATAGCATTTGATGTTGTCATATTTGACAGGTTTGCTAAATCTTCACGTGAAAGCATAACTTTTATTGTTTTTTTATCTGTATCAAAGCCAAAAGTATTTACTAAAACTAGTAAGGATTCTGCTAGTCTTCCTCTTATATGTTTTTGTGTTAAGGAAACTGTTCTTTTATTTGAAAAACCAAGTTCTTTTGCAAGAAGGTTTATTATTTTAAGAGCAAAAGTGCCATTTGCTTTAATTAATTTTTCAAGCACTTTTTTTTCTAAATAACACAAAGAACAATCATCAATTGCTACTGCTGATGCAATATAATGGTCATTTGCAAATAAAGCCCTAAAACCAATAAAATTTACAGCTTTTTCCATTCTTATTATTTGGTCTCTTCCTCCAACACCTTCCTTAAAGATTTTTACTTTTCCAGAACAAAGGCAAATTAATCCACCAGGCATATCACCTTCTTTATAAATTATTTCACCTTTTTTATAGCTTGTGCATTGCTTGTGGGTATCTAATATTTCATGTTCATCTTTTGTGAGAAATTTAAATATAGAATCTTTATTCGTTGTACAATTTTGACAATCAGAATTTTTTAACATGTTTATATATATAAGTGTGTTTTATAACACAAAATTACATTTTTTTGTGTTATAAACAGCATTTTTATTAAAAAAATAAAAATTAAAGTGTTAGTTAATTAAACTAGTAGAAATAAAAAAGAGCTTTTTAAAAGCCCTTTTTTTATTATTTGTTAAACATATCAGTTGTAGTTTTATCTGCAATATAGGTGATCTTTAATGCTTTTGCTTTCCTGAGTTCTTGTTTAATATCAGTAATTATACCCATTTTAGCAGTTTTGTCAACTTTAAGAGCTGTAGTCATTTTTGCTCTATTTGCTGGATCCATACCTCCACGTTCCGCATTAACCCATGGGCCAACATCACGTACACGAGCAAACTGATCATTTAGTTGAATCATTGCTTCATTACCATATTTTGCTTTATACTTATTAATTGGAGGACCAATATTAATATATTTAACTAAGTTTTTATTCTCTAATTTCTTTACTTCAGTTGCTTTTGGTTTAGAAATTCTAACTTTTAAGTCAGTTTCTTTCATGGTTGTAACTGTCATAAAGAAAAATAACAACATGAAAACAATATCTGGCAATGATGCTGTAGAAATTGCAGGAACATTCTTTTTTCCACCTTTTGAAAACTTTCCCATTATAGTATTTGTTTTATAGGGTTATTATTTATTTGTAATTCTTCTTGGTTCGGCTTCTGATATTGCAAGAGGTATTGCTTTACTTACAGCATCTCTTTGATCCTCTGTTAAATCATCAAAACTTACACCAAATTTTTCTTTAGACTTTTCATTTCTCAATTCAGAAATAGAACGTACTAACTCATTTTGAACTTGAAGATATTTCTCGTAGCTAGTATTCCTATCTGTTTGAAGAGATACTAAACCTTTTGAAACGGGGTATTTACCAAAAAAAGGTATTTCTTTATAATCAACCTGTGGCAAATCTTCTCTACCTTGTGGATTTGAAAAAAATAACTTAGCTTTTTCCGTAATTTTATCTAAAGAAACTGGTTTCCCTTTTATTGCGATAATATTATCTTTATTAACAAGAACAACCATTACGTTACGTTCTATAACTTCTGGTGGTTTTTCATCATGTTCTTCAATTGGAGGCAATTTTCTTTGCATACCTGTATTAGTACTCATTGTGGTTGTTACCAAGAAAAATATGAGCAACAAGAATGCAATATCGGCCATTGACCCAGCATTTATTTCTGTTAATTCTCTTCGAGCCATTATATTGTATATTTAATAAATTAATTAAACATGCAGCAAAATTTTATTACTGCATGTTTAATAATTTGATCTATTTAAAAATTCTAACAATCTCAGAAACTATAATTGCAAGTACTGCAACTCCTGAAAGTATATAAGTCATAATTAAACCTGTCCCACTCCATTTTAAATTTCCAGCAGTATTATCAAGTCCATCATAATTAGGCATATTTAATATTGCATCTGATGCACTAGAATAGGCTATAATTAAAATAACCCCTAACAAAACTATTGGAATAAGCGTAATTAACGCACGTTTAGGATTATGCATAAACTTCATTACAAAAATGTATAATGCTGCTAATACACTCACACCTGCTGTTAAAAATAAAAGTATGTATGTAAATGTTAAGGTATTTTGTATCCAAGTTGTTTCAGTTTCAGATGAGTTGGTAAATAACATCAAAGCAAAGAACAGAGATAATGCTATCAATACCCACAGTAATACTTTTGTTATTTTTGCTATATTATCTGTCATAGCTGTATATTTTTAATTTTATAAAAAAAAAGTCTGTTATTTATTTTGATATTTAATCAAAATATCAATTAATGTAATTGAAGTATCTTCCATTTCATTAACAATAGAATCAACTTTAGAAACTATGTAGTTATAAAATACTTGAAGTATCATTGCAACAATCAAACCTGATACTGTTGTAATTAAGGCAACTTTAATACCTCCAGCAACAAGAGCAGCGTTTACATCACCTGCAGCTTGAATACTATCAAATGCTGAAATCATACCAATTACAGTTCCCATAAAACCTAACATAGGAGCAAGAGAAATGAAAAGTGAAATCCATGATAATCCTTTTTCTAAAAGTCCCATTTGAACACTTCCATAAGAAATTACAGATTTTTCAACAATATCAATCCCTTGGTCTGCTCTGCTTAAACCTTGATAGAAAATACTAGCAACTGGTCCTCTTGTGTCTCTGCAAACTTCTTTTGCTGCTTCAACTCCACCAGTTTCTAATGCTTCTTCAACATTAGTAAGTAATTTTTCAGTGTTTACATCAGCAAGATTTAAGTATATAATTCTTTCAATTGAAAGAGCTAAACCTAAAATTAATGCAAGTAATACAAAACTCATAAATAAAGGACCACCTTCAATAAACTTTTCTTTTATTGCTCTGTGTAATTGTCCTTTTTCTTCATCAGCACTTGTTGTTGTAACATCATTAGTTGTAACATCGTCAGTTTTGATTACATTTTCTTTAACAGGAATTGAATCTTCACCCTGTGCTAACACTTGCTGGTTTACACCAAAAACAAACATTCCCAAAATTGCTACTATTGCAAATAACTTTTTCATGTTTCTCAAATTTATTTTTAAATAATTATTAATTAATATTTTATAAAAAGCGGAGAGGAAGGGATTCGAACCCCCGGTACACTTACAATGCACACACGCTTTCCAAGCGTGCTCCTTAAGCCACTCGGACACCTCTCCTTTAGAAAGACATACCGAGATACGGTTTCCTTTTCAGATGCCGAAAATAAATAAAATTTTCTATTCAGAAAAATTATTCTTTCAAATTTGATAATATTAACGCAAAAATTTGGAAATTATTTTGTTATTTCTCCAACAATTGATTCTTGCATATATGATTTAATTTCATCATTTGAAAGTTCTAAGCCTAACAAATACATAAATTTTGTAACTGCGGCTTCTGTTGTCATATCATAACCACTAATAACTCCAGCTTCAACAAGTTTTTTGCTTGTTTCATATTTGCCAGTATCTACCTTGCCTCCAATGCATTGTGTTATATTTGAGATTACAATTCCTGAATCATTTGCTTTTTTTATTATGTTTATAAACCAATCATCCATTATTGCATTCCCAGAACCAAATGTTTCAAGAATTACCGCTTTTAAACCTTTTGTGTTGAATACTGCTTCAATAAAATTCTGGCTAATTCCTGGGAACATTTTAATTATTGCAACATTAGTATCTAATATATTATGTATAGTTGGTATTTTATTATATTCAGGGTATTTAATGTTATTTTTTCTGTAATTTATTGTTATTCCTGCTTCTGCAAGAATTGGGTAGTTTGGAGAATCAAAGGCATCAAAAAATTCGGCATTTCTTTTAGTAGCTCTGTTTCCTCTAAAAAGTTTATTGTCAAAATAAATACAAACTTCAGGAACTATTGCCTTTCCATTTTTTTGAGCAGCTGCAATTTCAATTGCGGTTATTAAATTTTCTTTTCCATCAGTTCTTAGCATTTCTACAGGAAGTTGCGAACCTGTTAAAATTACAGGTTTATAAAAATCTTGTAACATAAAGCTTAATGCTGAAGCTGTATATGCCATTGTATCTGTTCCATGTAAAATAACGAAGCCATCGAACTTATTATGGTTCTTTCTTAAAATTTGTGATAATTTAATCCAAGTGTCTGGCTTTAAGTCTGCAGAGTCTATTGGTTTTTCAAAAGATATAGTTTCTAATTCAAAACCAAAACTTTTTAATGCTGGTATTTGTTTTGAAATTTGCTCAAAATCAAAAGGTTTATAAGCACCAGTTTCAGGATTTGTAATCATACCAATTGTGCCTCCTGTATATATTATTAATACTGATTTTTTTTTCGCCATCTTAAATTGTAAGAAATAATTAATATAATTAGTTTTGCGAAATTAATAATATAAATTATGTTACTTAGTTCTTAATAAGAAATTTTTAAAAAAATATAATGTTACACGAAAATATACTTCAAACTATCGGAAATACTCCAATGGTAAAAATTAATAATCTTCATAAAAATAAAAATATTGAAATACTTGCAAAGCTTGAAGGGAATAACCCAACAGGTAGCATAAAAGACAGGATTGCATTAAAAATGATTGAACAAGCTGAAGCAGAGGGACTTCTATTTAAAGGGAAAACTATTATTGAGGCAACTTCTGGAAACACTGGAATTGGTTTAACATTAGTTGCTTTAGTAAGAGGTTATGATATTGAAATTGTAATGAGTGAAGCTGTTTCTATTGAAAGGCGAAAAATATTACAAGCTTATGGTGCAAAACTTATTTTAACAGATACTGAAAATGGAACAGATGGAGCAATAAAAATTGCTAAAGAAATTAGAGATAAAAATCCTGAGAAATATTTCTTACCAGATCAATTTTCTAATAAATTTAATAAAATTGCTCATTACAAAACAACAGCTGAAGAAATTTGGAAACAAGTAAATGGAAATATTGATTATTTTGTTTCATCTTTAGGAACTTCTGGTACAATAATGGGAGTTGGAAAAGGTTTAAAGGAAAACAATCCGAAGATAAAAATTGTTGAAGCCCATCCTGTAAAAGGACATTATATTCAAGGTCTTAAAAATATGGAAGAAGCTATTGTTCCTGCAATTTATAATCCGGAGGAAATTGATGAAACTGTTTATGTTGAGTCTGAACTTGCTTTTAGCACTGCTAGAGATATTATTAGAAAAGAAGGCATCTTTGTAGGAATGAGTAGTGGTGCTGCTATGTATGCTGCTCTTGAAATTGCTAAAAAAATTGACAAAGGTAGAATTGTTGTAATTTTTCCAGACAGAGCAGAAAAATATTTAAGTACAAAATTATTTGAATAAATTTTTTATTTTTCAGAAAACCCTTTTGGGGTTTTTATCCCCAAAAGCGGTTTAAATGTACAATTTATATTCCAAAAATTTCTTTAGTATTATTATTTGTTATTTCTTCAACTTCATGTAATGCAATTCCTTTTATATCAGATATTTTTTCTGCTATATAAATAAGGTGTGAGCTTTCATTTCTTTTTCCTCTCTTTGGAGCAGGAGAAAGATAAGGAGAATCTGTTTCAAGAACGATATGTTTTATGTCAATTTCTTTTACAATTTTATCTAATCCCGAATTTTTAAATGTTACAATTCCGTTTATTCCAATTTTAAAACCTTTATAATTAATTATTTTTTGTGCTTGAGAAATATCTCCGGTAAAACTATGGAAAACACCAGTTAAGTTTTCATCATTAAGTTTATCTACAATTTCAAAAACTTCATTAAAAGCTTCTCTTACATGGATTATTATTGGTAGTTTATATTTTTTTGCCCAAATAATCTGTTGCCTAAAGGTATTTTTTTGCTCTTCAATAAAAGTTTTGTCCCAGTATAAATCAATACCTATTTCTCCCACAGCAATACTATTGTCTTTTTTAAGTTCGTCTTCAACTAATTTTAATTCTGTTTTGTAATTTTCCTTTACATCACTTGGGTGAAGACCGTAGGCAGAAAAACAATTTTTAGGATAGTCTTTAGCAAGTTGCTTTTGAATGTTAATATATGAAGAATTTATTCCAGGAAAAATCATCTTTTTAATTCCTGATTTTATTGCATTTTTTATAACTTCATGCCTATCTTCATCAAATTGTGAAACGTATAAATGAGTATGTGTATCAATTAAATTCATTTGTTTTATTTAGTTCTGCAAAAGTAAAAATTAAATTATAGATTGAAATAAACTTATTAGTTTATATATTTGAAACTTAAACTAAATTAAACACTTATGATTATTTTAAGAAAGGCAACAATTATAATGATTTCTTTTTTTGTGCTTCTAACAGGAAATGCACAGAAGTTAAAAACAAAAAAACACAATCTTAATGCTGCTCTAAAAGTTTTAAAATATGATAAAGATTTACGTAATGCAGGAATAGGTTTTTTTGCTGTAGATGTAAAAACAGGAGAAGTTTTAGCAGAACTAAATTCTAATTTAGCATTAACACCTGCATCAACTCAGAAATTAATTACAACAGCAACTGCACTAGAAGTTCTTGGTGCAAATTATAGGTTTGAAACAAATATTGAATATACTGGTAAAATTGATAAAAATACTCATGTTTTAGAGGGTAATATTGTTATAAAAGGAGGAGGTGATCCAACTTTAGGTTCTAAATATTTTGATGAAACAAGAACTCACTTGTTCTTACAAAAATGGGCAGATGCTATTTCTGCAAAAGGCATAAAACACATTGATGGTGAGGTGATTGCAGATGCAAGGCTTTATGGTTATGATATTGTTCCACCAACTTGGGCTTGGGAAGATATGGGTAATTATTTTGGTGCTGGAGCTTGCGGATTAACAGTTTATGATAATTTCTATACATTATTCATTAATACAGGGAAAAATATTGGCGATATAACAAAAATTGTAAAAGTTGAACCTAAAATTGAAGGAATGTCTTTTGATAATCAAGTAATTTCGGATGCAATTATTTCTGATCAATCATATATTTTTGGTGCACCCTACACCTACTTTCGCTATATACAAGGACGTTTGCCTCTTAATAGAACAAGCTTTAAAGTTAAAGGTTCTCTTCCTGACCCAGCTTATTATGTGGCAACAGAATTAAAATCTAAACTTAAGTTATCCAAAAATATAAGTTCCGGAATTGCAACAACTTTTAGGAAAAATCCTGAATTGAGTGAAGTGGATAGTTTACAGCATTTTAGATTATATACAAGTAAATCTCCAGAGCTTAAAGATATTATAAAATTGACTAATTTTAGGAGTATAAATTTATTTGCGGAACATTTGTTCAAACAAAGCCAATTAAAATCATGCAATTTTAAAATTGAAAATATTGATAAAGACTTTATTGAAAATTTTTGGAAAAAAAGAGGTTTTAACCCAGGAGGGATGAATATTTACGATGGTAGCGGGCTTTCAAAATATAATACTGTTACTACAAAACAAATGGCAGCAATTTTAATGTATATGAAAACTAAAAGTAAAAATACTGAAGTTTTTTATAATTCAATTCCAACAGTTGGCAAAGAAGGAACAGTTAAATATATGTGCAAAGCTACAAGTGCTGAAAATAATATGCATGCAAAAAGTGGTTCTATTCGTAATGTTAGAGCTTATGCTGGTTATGTTACAACAAAATCTGGAAGAGATGTTGCATTTTCAATAATTATTAATAATTTTAACTGTAAATCTAAACTTGCAAGAAAAAAAATGGAAAAAGTTTTGGTAGCAATTGCTGATTTTAATTTGTAAATTTCAAATGAAAGTAAGTTGAAAATTTATAGTAATGCTAATTTTTCAGTATATTTTGTAAGTTCTATTTTAAAATCGTCTAACTTTTTTAAAGTTTCAAGAATTTGATTTAATTTTTCACCATATTCCTCTGGTTTTAAA
>Ga0209633_10003294_pt1 | contig 15014 bp, 19 predicted proteins | sample Cruoilmetagenom1_FD_187290 | JGI IMG/M metagenome (GOLD analysis project Ga0209633, IMG submission 187290) | Oil polluted marine microbial communities from Coal Oil Point, Santa Barbara, California, USA - Sample 1 (SPAdes) (version 2) | ecosystem: Environmental > Aquatic > Marine > Oil seeps ... | reverse complement strand
TACTGAAGAACTCTTAAAAGCGATTGATGAGCTGCCTTGCCTTTTCTCTGGTGAAATTCAAGTCGGTTAATTATGATTTGTAAATACTGTAAAAGCCACATGTCAAACAATAGAACCAACTGCGCAAACTGTGACGCTACGATAGAAGCTAGCTCCAATGATGAAAATGAGTTAACAAATCAAGAGCTGAATTTTTTTGAGTATCTAAAAGCACTTTGTCTATCATATTTAATAGGCTGTGTGATTACCATTATTGTAATTGTATCTATATTTGTATTTAAAAATTAACGAGGAAAATTAATGATTACATTTAAAAACTTCAAGCTAATAGAAAACAAAAATGGGTTCCTAACCGCTTCAGTTGAGATGTACGAAAGCCTGGATAGAACAACACATAAGCTAATTATTGCCAGAGACCCAGATAACAAAGATGAGTGGTATAATCCAGACACGGGCCAATACATATCAATGAAAAAAAATACACTAGCTAAATTAAGTCTACATAGAGCTATTAGAGTCTTTGAATCAAAACACAAGATGTTAATTGATGTTATTTATGTAAACACAGAAAAAGTCAAAACCGAATTAAAAGAAGAGGAAGTTAACGATGAACTGGTAGCGCTTAGACAGAAGATTAAAGAATTGACAACAATGATCTTCTTGCCTTTGCCGGTCTCATTAGATAAAAAAGACGGTTTGAGTAATTTTGAAATTATCACAAAACGAATGAGTAAACTAAAATCACTGGCTAGTTGAATAAACTATGCTAATTGTATTTACAAAACACACACGCTTACAGTTTTAGAAAAAGCAATGTTTTCAATTACCTCTTTAAAGTTACTACGGTACTATGATAAAGTAAAACCTTCATTAACTCAGCTTGGGAATGCTTATGGCAGATTGGAGGAAAAAGGTTTTAGACTTTATGCAAGAAAAAAATATATCCAGAAGTGAACTGGAACAGTTAATTAATGAAAACGGGGGGCAAATTAAGCAAAGCGGGTTAGCCCATTGGTTTAATTGGACTCCTAAAAGAAAGGAATCAAATCCAAATTTAAGAAATGGATTGGCTTTAGTTAAAATTATGGAGGGAAGGCTAGCTATAGAGGAAATATACAGCAGTGAAGACGAGTAAATGACAAACAGCCCGATTAATATATAATTTGATTTAATCAATTACAATCTGTAATATATTTACTTAAATAAAACTGGAGAAAAATATGAACATCTTAATTTCAAAAACAAATGCAATCTTATTACTTCTAATCTTAATCGCTATCGGTTTCGCTACAAAAATTTATTTACAAAATTCAATCGTAGAAAAAGAACTTGTATTAGCTGAACTTAGAGAAGAAAGATTAATTCAGAAAAAAAATGATTCAATCGCAAATGCAAGAGTAACAGCATGGTAACTTAATAATAAAAAACAAAAGGGGGACTAATGGAGGTATGGCAAACGGAAATATTAAATTACATGGAAGTAAACAACCTAAGCCAAAAACAAATGGCTAAAAAAATTAATGAAAATGGAGGGGATATAAAATCATCTGGATTCAGTCATTGGATGAAAACACCACCAAGAAGTATTCCAAGCAAAGTTAACATCATGGCATTAGAAAAAATCTTGGATGGAAAAATAAGGTTTATTTCTAATGCCTAAGTAATTATCAGATTTGCACGTTTGCAAATTGAGAGAGAAAAAAGAAAGTTCTTTGGGACCGCTGATAGTAGTTTTTTAAAAGAACTAGAAAATAACTGTTATTAATTGTTATTTAAAACGAGTGAATAATGGTAAATAAAAGCAATGGTTTTAGTGAGTATGACACTCGAAGACAAGCAAGAAATCAACTGGGTAATTTTACAAAACAAGATAAAAATTCAAGGTTAATTCAAACTGCACTTCATAATTCTAAAGGGTACAAGCAAGCAATTATGATTGTATCTTCTTTTGGTAAATCTAGCTCAGGATCGATGAGTTATGTTGACTACATCTCTCAAGAAGATAATGTTCCATTATTCGACAAAAATAATAAAATCATAGAAAAAGATCATGCCCTCAATAAAATTCAGGATTGGGTTGATGATACAAAAGAAAGAAAGGGGGTGACACGCTATACGATGCATTTTGTATTACAATCTGAGCCTAGTGCAAATGAAGAAAAAGCAAAAAAAGGTATGCAAGAATTTTTAAAAAAAGCATTCCCTAAAAATGATTATATTTATGCTTTTCATACAGACAAAGAATCTCCACATATGCATGTATCTGTTAAAATGCAGGATCAAGAAAATAAAAAAATACAGGCAATTAAAAGTGATTTAAGGAAATGGCGAGAAGATTATGCGGAATCAATGCGTGCACAAGGATTTGATTACGCATCGACATCTAGATCATCAAGAGGTAAAACTGGCAAGTCATTATCTGGGGGATCAAAAATTAAATTCGGGTATTATGATAAACAAATTAATGAAAGCAATGAAAGACCACATGACAAAGAAAACATAGAAAAATGGAATGACTTATACAATAAAATTGGCTCAATTTTTCTATCATCTAAAGACAAGACAATTAAGCAAGCAGGTAAAGGTATTTTAAATATGAGTCAACAAAGAGAAAAATAAATCATTTAGCGGCATAGAATTCTTTTTTATGGGGTAATGATAGACCTGTTAATTTTGTATATTCAGCTCTTACTTTTTTTACATAATTAATTGTTTCTTTATAAGGAGGAATTCCCTTATATTTTTCCACTGCATTCTCTCCTGAATTATAAGCAGCAATCGCATAATTTACATCGCCATATCGGTTAATTAAGAAGGCCATATATTCTATTCCTGCCTTTAAATTTTGTTTTGAGTCTTTTGGGTCTGTAACACCAAATCGTTTAGCTGTAAACGGCATTAACTGCATTAAGCCCTGCGCTCCTTTTGGTGATAAAGCTTTTTCATTGAAATGCGATTCTATCTTAATTATTGAATAAATTAATTCTGGGTTAATTTGATGTTTAGTAGTTTCTTGTAGAATTAGCTCATCATAAATATACATTTCATTAAGTAGCTCACCCGCAAAAATTTTGCTTGAAAAAATGAATAGAGCTATTAATATAAAACCTTTTTTCTTAGACATGTTGTTATTTTATTTAGTTGTATAAAGCAATTGTTTAAAAAAAACTTGCAACCTTTACAGGTTGTAAGTTATATTGTACCTGTAATATTTTACAAATAGTATATTTTTTTATAAACGAGACAAGTGAACACTATATGAAATTTAAGTCATTTAATAGCAGTATTCAAAAAAATTTATCATTAAGGATGTTAGTATCTTTTATGATATTTTCTATTCCTATTGCAGTACACGCGACTGCATTAGGCGGTATTGTCGATAATGTTTTTGATTTTTTAAAAGAAGCTTATAACGAATCATTAAAGTTGTTTGTATTGGTTATAATTCTAGCTCTTGTGTTTGGTGGTTCTAGACGGTGGATTATTGCTGGAACATTAACGGGAGCTTTAATTTTAGGCGGCTTTTTCTTTGCCGACATAGACGCTTTAATTGGGTTCTTCGAAGGCGCATAAAATGGATGAATTAAACACCAAAATAGTTAAGTCAATGACAAGACCAATTTTAAAGTGGGGTGTACCTGTTCCATTTTTGGTTGGTAATTTGTTTTTTTGGGCCTGCCTTATTTTCTTTGTATTTCCGTGGAATAAATGGCCATTAATTGGGTTGGTGTTTAGTCACATTATTGTGGTTTTTATTATGATAGAAAATCCTTCTTTTTTCTTTCAAATAGTAGCTTTTGTTAGATGCAAGTTCAGGAATTTCAGAAAAAAGGCTTATGGGGGGATTTATTATTCCCCTATAAACTATAAAAAATCACTTAATTTTTCTAAAAAATAGGTACTCGATGTTATTAAATAGCTTTAGTCATCAAAAGAAAAACATTAAAAGTTCTGTGCCAGGTTCTTTAATTATTAATATAAAGTCACATGCTGACGAAACTACCGTTAAATCTGATAGAGGCGATTATATACGATGTTTTGAGGTCACTGGTTTTGATTATAAGACTGTATCTCATGATCAATTAATCAGTTGGACTTTACTAAAAAAAAGAATGTATAAAGCTTTATCTCATCCAGATGTGGCAATTTGGACGACTCATATACATGAAAAGTATCAAGATAATGGTTTTTATGAAAATGTAGCTTTGAAGTCTAAATTTAGCAATCCAGTTGCGCAAAAAGTTTATGACGACCATGCCGCTAATGTAACAAAGGATATGTATATTAATAGGTTTTTTATTTCAATTGTAATGCGTGGATTAGACTCATTAGATGCAATAAGAAAATTATTAGACCCTGAAGGAGTAAAATTACAACTTGATAAAAACTTAACGCGATTACAACAAAAAAGTAAAATTATTGAAACAGACTTTAGTGGCGTAAATGTCAGGCCATTAGGTATTAGAGAAGAAAATGGAAAAGCTTTTTCTGAAATAGCTGAATTTTATGGACGTATTTATAATGGCAGGTGGTCTGCAATTCCATTAACCTATAATGATTTAAATGAAATTATTCCAACATCAGGACTTTTATTTAACAAAGAAACAATAGAGCAAAGAGATGTCAATGAGTGTAGATATGGAGCGCTTTTAACTGTAAAAGATTACGATGGTGATAATAATTTAAATCAATTTAATGATTTATTGGGATTACCTTTCCCATTTATTATGACCCAATCATTTTCTTTTTTATCACAATTAAAGGCTGAATATGTCATAAATAATGTAAAAAAGGAGATGGTAGCCGCTGGTTCAGGTAGTGATGATTTTAAAGAAATCGAATCATTACTTAAACAATTAAAAGATGGAGAAAGCGTTTTTGGTAGTTTCCATGCAACATTTTTTAGTTCATCTGATGATATAAATAAAACCGCTGATAATTTAAATATAGGGGAATCAATTTTAAGAAAAGGGGGGTTAATAACAGTTAGATCATTATATGATGCTCAGTCTTGTTTTTTAGCGCAGTTGCCGGGGAATTTTAAAGAAATAACGTTTGCTGTTCCTGTAACCAATGACAATTTCTCCCTATTTTCACCACTGTATAACGTTCCGATTGGCAATAAAGATTCCAATTATTGGGGTGATGCAAGTTTCTTAGGTAAAACATCATTAAATACCCCAAAATATGTAAGCTTACATGAAGAAGATGTTGGTCATGCTATGTTTCTAGGTTCGACAGGCACCGGTAAAACAGTTTTACAAAACTTTACTATTTTATGTAATGATAAAGTTAATCCATCAATAACATTTTTTGATTCTAAACGAAATGCAGAAATCTTAATCGATGTGTTAGGTGGTAAATATTACAATATAAGCCTAGGTAAACCCACAGGTTTTGCACCATTTCAAATGGAACCTACTGAAAAAAATAAACTGTTTATGAAAGATTTAGTTCAAATGATGGCTGAATTTATTGAAGAGGGTTTAACCTTAGAGCAAGTCAATGATATTAGTTGGGCCATTGAATCTTTAACATCAAATGACATTGCTGTTGAGGATAGAACAGTAACAACACTACATAAAATTGTTCCTAATCAAGGCAAAGGGAATTTAGGTGATAGGTTAACCATGTGGATGAAAGGTTATAAATACGGATGGATTTTTGATAATAATAAAGACACTCTAGACGTTAGCCATAAAAAGAATGGCTTCAATATGGATGAACTTATCGATAAAAATAATCATATTTCTGCGTTAATAACTGCTTATTTATGGCATAGAATAGAAGAAAAAAAGACAGGTGGTAAAGGCATTATTATTTTTGAAGAGTATCATCAATTGCTAACCCATCCATTTATGGTAGAAAAAATGGGTAGAGGTTTAAAAATGGACAGGGATAAGAATTTTAGTTACATATTCACTTCTCAAAGTGTTTCTGATGCGCTCAATTCGCCTATATCTGCTGCAATAAAAGAACAAATAGGCACTTACTTTTTGCTTTCTAATCCACGCGGAGTTTTAGATGAATATAAAATTATCAATGTAACTGAAAAAGAATTTAATATTATTAAATCACTTGATAAGAGTTCAAGAAAAGGAATTTTCAAACAAGGCCATGAATCAACTGAAATGAATTTTGATTTAAGTCATATTAAGAAATTCATACCTATACTTTCAGCCAATAAAAAATTAATAAATATCTTTGAAAAATGTAAAAAAGAACATAACAGAAAATATTTAATTCCTTATTTAAAAGAGGCTCAAAATGTTTAAAAAAACAACACTTATTTTTCTATTTATATTTTCTAGTCAAGCAGCCGCAACTGGATTGCCTGTATTAAGAATATTGGCACTACCTCAAGAAATACTAACAGCTATAGATTCAGGCATCTCGGCAGTATCAGATGGAATACAGGAAGCTCACCAAGCCATTGTAGCAACCGAAGCTATTCAAACAACGATAAACACTTATGATAACTTAATGGAAGTCATGAAGGTATATAACAAGACCGTCCAGCTTTATAATATTGTTACTGGAAACCCTGGATTTTCAAGTTTTTTAAGGGTGGCTGGGGATCGTGATGTTAGAAATGTAATGGGTGAATCCTGGTCTAATTCCATTGATTCAATTGGCGGTGCCGCTAACACCTTCTCAGGTACAGATAGACGGATACGTGCGGCTATGAGGCGATTTGAAGATGGTAATGTTCCTTATAACTCAGACCTTGTTTATATTGATCCAAAGTTTTTTAAGGAAAAAGAATCTTATGATGAAAAACTAAAAAGAAACAAAACTTATGCTGTTTTAGCGCAAGCAAGTTTAGATAGGGCTGAGGAAAATATAGAGGCGTTAGAAAGAATGGAATTAAAAAACGATATTATCACTATGCCTAAAGAAAGAGATTCGCTTAGAAATGCTATTTTAATTCGTCAAAATCAAGCGCAAATAGAAACCAACAATGCACTAGAGCGGCTTAACTCAATGCAAAATGACATGATAATAGAAGAAACTCAGCGACGCGCACAAGACATTATGATTGCAAATTCTAGAGTTACAGCGTGGTAAGTTATGTTTGATATAAATCCTGTTGAATACATGATGGCGGACATTAATACGTCCATTGCGTTAGTTACTACGTTGATTTTTGGTTCTGTTAGTGATTGGATTCTTGCTAATTATGCCCCTATCGTAAAGTTAGGATTAACCGCACTTATATTTCAATGGATTATGAATATGTCAGGTTCTGGTTTTGCTACAGACATTTATAAATATGTATGGAAAATTGCTTTAACCTTAATTGTTGCTACATCCTGGGCTTATTACAGTGTGTTTGTTGAATTTATAACTGAAATAGCTAATGAGTTAGGTGTTGGGGCCTTAAATGCAATGACAGGACAAAATGCAGCATCAATGGACCAAGCAATGGGAGAGTTTTTTATGCGTGGGGTTGAAGCGACATCAAATTCATTCACACTTAGAGCGGGTGTAATGGGAATATTGACTGGCTTAGTTATCGCTGCAGCGACTTTGTTTATTTCTGGTGGATTACTAATAATAATCGTTCAAAGTAAAGTCATGCTTGCTGTTTGGTTGGGGTTTGGTGGGCTTTTCATAATAATGCTTATATGGGGATTCTCTAGTGGTTTATTTAAGACTTTTGTAATGCAGGTTGTAAACTGGTCGATTATTCCCATGATTGCCTACCCTGTCGCTAGTGTTTTCCTTCCTCAAGCCGATAGAATCTTAGCAACGCCAGGAATTGCTGAAAAAATGGGTCAATCTGTTGTTCTATTAGTATTGGCTTTTATAACTTGGGTAAATTTAAAGCAAGTACCTAACTCAGTGGCCGGTGTTATTGGTGGGCTTGCATTAGGTGATGAATTTAGAGCAAGACAAGGCGCAGGCAGAGGATTTAGAGGTTTTTTTAGTAGTGGTAGTCAAAATACAGTTTCTAAATTATGAAAAATTTATTCCTTAAATTCCTATCTTTAATTACATTACTTTCATTTATTGGAATGATTATTTGTTTGTTTCGTGAAAATATTGTTCTAATTGACTTTATATGGAATGCATTTCAATTCATTGTTTCAATCTTTCTAAGATATGCAATTACAGGGAGTTTTTTTAATATATCGATTAACTTTCAAGGACTATTATCACTATTATCTTTCAATAAAAATTATGATTCATATGAACAAGAGGATTTTATAAAACATCAAAATAACGTTATCAATAACCGTAATAACCATTAATATCATTTATTATCAATGCAAATTTGCATAAACGAGGAAGCTACATGTACAAATTAATTATCTTACTTATTTTTTTATCGGGATGCTCAACAGCAATCAAAGACCCAGTACCACCTTGCGCTTGTTTTAATCCTGAACCAATTAATCACACAATTAAAGGTTAATTTATGAATATATTGCCTATTCTTAAACGCCTAAAATCACTTACAGAGAAAAACATATCAGTTCAAGAATACCTGGATTTAACCAACGTCTGGGAAGCTAACTTTATAATTCATCTTAATAATTCACTAAACAAAGCTCAATCCCATTTAAAACTTGCTTTAGTTTCATTAATAATGATGGCATGTGGCGTAATCTATATGGCTGTTACTGAAAAACACTATATTCAAATTGAAGAAATTGATGTTAAAACTGGCTATAGAAAAATAAGGGACTTGTATGAAGTTGGAAAGCCTTTACCAATTGACCAACAAGAGGTTTTTTTAAAAGCTGATCTAACTACTTATATCAATTGTTATGAAGGGTATACGCTCTCTATGAGACAAGAGAACATGGCTTGTGTTGGCGCATTCTCTACTCGTTTAGTCACCAAAAAATATATGGACTACATAGATAAAAATAATGAATTAGGCCCTGCTAGTATTGTAAAAGAACTAGGAAAAGTTAAAGTTAAAATTATTGATATAACACCACTTAAGCTTGATAAAAAAGAGATGAATACTGTGATTGCTAATGTTGTATTGCTGCCTCAAACAGACAAAGAATATGAGCCAATTTACACAAATATAACAATCACATATAAATATAAAAATGTCCCATCTAATCCTAAAATCAGACACATAAATCCTCATGGATTATTGATTGATAGCTATTTTTCTAATCCACAAAGTTAACGAGAAAACTATGAAAAAAACTATTTTTTTACTTTTAATGTTTACATTTAGTAATGTTATTGCAGAACAAACACCAATGTCTAATTATCGTGATGGACGATTAAAGGTATTTGTTTATTCTGAAGATGAAATTTTTCATTTGCATACACATTTCGGCTTAAGCACTAAAGTCTCACTGGCACCTTATGAAAAAATTGATTTACAAACCGTTGTTATAGGCCATAGCGGAATATTTCATTTCCATCCAAGAAAACATGGCTTTACGTTAACACCAAGAACATTGGCACCTAAGCAAATAACAGAAACTAACTTAGTTTTTGATACTAATTTAAGATCTTACACCTTTAAGTTATATCTTCCGAAATATTTAAAAAATAAAAATAATGCTAATTATGGTGTTAAGTTTGAGTACCCTGGCGACGACCTCAAATTTGCTATGGAAAAAGCAGCAAAACTAAAAGCTGAAGAGGCAAAAGAGAATATAAAACTAGCACGTAAAGAAAAAACACAGGCTAATTTAAAAAACTGTGAAAACATAAATCTTGAAAACATTAATTATGATTATGAAGCGGAAGGAAGCGAGGAATTAAGGCCATATGATATGTTTGATGATGGTGTATTTACTTACATTAAACCAAATAAACAAGCATCAATAACAACATTAAATAAAAACAATAGGGAAAGAAATGTCAACTCACATCCTGGTTGTGGTTATACCATTGTTGAAGGTGTTTATAGGAAACTTATTTTAACTGTAGATGATGGAGAAAAACGTGAAGTAACCTGCATAACCAATCATTCATTTAATAAAAACAAACCTAAATCTAACGTTAAATTTTCTGGATAAAACTATGGCATTTACTGAAGATATTAATCATCAAAAAGATGACGATGAAAATAAGCCTGATGAGAACCAGACATCTGATAGAAAAACACAAATAATAAAAGGCTCTTGGATAAATAATCTTTCACTTGGAGCTTTCTTTCTATTGATCGCCATTTATTTTGCAAGTGACTTTAAAATGGACCTTAATAAAAAAAAGGCTGTTATAAAAGAGGATTGGTCGATACCTGTTGAGGGTGATGAAGACTGGCAAAGATACAAACAAAAACCTAAAACTATTATTGAAAAGATGGAGCAACAAGTCACTAATAAACAGGATGATGACATTCAAGAATCAAAAGATAAACGTGAAAAAAAGGAACCTGTTTATGAGCCATTCATTTATAAAGCTTACTCAGAAAAAAAAATAGATAAAAAAACAAATAGTAGACAAGTTGCTATGAATCGCACTGAACCAAGTCAAGCTAGCAAATCAGACTATGTTGATAAGGTAATGGATGGTGTTGCAAAGTTAAATAAATCACCAGAGCAAAATAAAGAAACACTGAATGAACAGCTTGAGGTAAAGTTATTAGAAAAAACATATGCTATCCAAGAAACCAATCTTGATAGGAAGGTTTTACAAGGCAAGTTAATTCCAGCCATACTTGATTTTTCTATGCACACAGCGCTGCCTGGAAAAGTAAGGGCGTATACCTCAGAAAACTTTTATTCTCAAAATGGAGCTAGATTGTTAGCTAATTCAGGGAGTTTACTTACAGGTAGTTATCGTGGCGGAATGGATCTAGGCATTGAGCGCCTATTTATTATCTGGGAGAGATTAGTAACAACAGAAGGGCAAATTGTTGAGCTAGGTTCGCCAGTGATTGGTAATTTAGGCCGGTCGGGGCTTAATGTTGAAATTGACTCTCATTTTGCAGATAGATTTGGCGCTTCTATTTTCCTTTCAATTTTAAATGGTGGCGTGTCTGTATTGGGCGGCATTGCATCTGATGGTAGCAATCAAACTGTACAAGACATTCAAGCTAATTTAAACAAATCATCAGAAATGGCGCTAGAACAATCTTTAAAAATCAAACCTACTGGCCATCGTTATCACGGCGCTGAAATTATGGTTTATGTTGCCAGAGATATTGAATTTCCTGAATCTATTTTTGAAGGTACACAATGATTAAAGTAATTATTATAACTATAGAAAAGGGTGGTGTTGGTAAAACAACAATTGCCACTCATTTATTCTATCACCTTATTTTTAATGGTTATAAAGTTGCTTTTTTAGATGCAGATGGACAAGGTAATTCCTCTATATTCTTAAAGCCTTTATTATCTGACATAACGGCAATTGATTTCTTTACAAGAAAATTAACAAAATTAAGCAATAGGGATGTTGTTTTTTCATCAACAAGAGATATTTTTGCTTTAAAAGACATTGACTTAACAACTATTAATGAAAATAAAGAATTTTTAAATGAGCAGGGATTTGATTTTTTGATAATTGATACTAATCCTGCATTAAGTAATTGTTCAGTCCCTTGCATAATTTTATCTGACATAGTTTTTTTACCTATAAATATGAGTGAGTTTGCATATAAAAGTGTAAATAACACCATCCAATTTATTAAAGATGTAAAACAAAAACATTCACTTAATATCGATATTGGTGGCTTGATTCCAAATATGGTTAATACAAAATCACCAGAGCAACTAAGAGCGCTGGCAAATTTAATTGATAAATATCCAGACAAAGTTATGCCATTTCTAGGCTTTAGAGCACCTTACACGGCTACTATGAATAACACTACTCCATTATGGAAAAGATACCCCATCGCAGGTAATGTTAAGGTGGCTGCTAATGAAATGAAAAAACTTTATCATCATATGGAGGCGGTATTAAATGGATAATATAGGTAATTTAGATTTAGATTCATATCTTACACCCAGTGATACAAGGGATGAGACATTAATTACACTACCAACATCTAAGATAATAATTAAAGCTCAAGCTAGAAAGGAATTCAAAGAGATTAATGAGCTTGCTCAAACCATAAAAAAGGAAGGTCAGCTTCAGAGAGTAATTGTTTCTCCTAGTGATAAAGATGGCAATCATGAATTAATTGCGGGAGAAAGACGCGTTAGGGCGTTAAAATTATTAAACAGAGACGTTGATTGCTTAATTAAAGACACCAAAAATGCATTAGTGATTCAATATGTTGAAAATGACAGCCGTAAAGATTTAAATTATATTGAAAATGCTGAACACTTAAGTGCTATGCAGCAATACTATCAAGTTTCAAATAATGATCTTGCAATTATGGTATCTAGAAATGTCAGTTACATATCACGTTATCTTAAGATAGCCAATGCCAGTGATGATTTTAAAGATTTGTGTAAAACAGCAAACATTAAGTCTATTTCTGTTGCAGATAATCTAAATAAAGTTTTTTCTAAAGATGAAAAATTAGCTAAAAGAATTGTTAAAAATGGTTTAACTAGAGAAATATTAGACAAAGCCATTAAGAACATAAAAAAAGGCAAAAGCACTCGAACTAAAAAAACTGAAAAGCCAAATAGTCCAATTTTGGGATGTAAAGTTAATGGAGAAGTAATAGAGGTAAATATTTACAACGGCAATGTAATAAAAGATGGTTATGGTAACGTCATAGATGCATTATTTAATGACTTAGTTGTAACGGGTGCTAAATGACAGTTAACGCAGCATTAAAGGCTTTTAGTGGCCCTATAGATAAAATACTTGAAATTCCTGATTTAAATGAAATTATGATTAATGCGCCTCATGATGTTTTCTATGAGGTTAATGGTAATATGAGGCGTTACGATGATTCAGAGAAGGTGTTTAATCTTGAATATTTAGAGCGCATTACAAGAGTAATTGCTTTTGATGGTAGTGATGATTTAAATAAAAACAAAAGCATTTTATCTGCGACCATGCCGCTTCAAGAAAATCATTTGGCAAGAGTTCAAGTTGTAATTCCACCTTCATGTGCAAAAGGTCAATATGTTATATCAATTAGAAAGCCTTCGACCAAACAGTTTACTTTAGAGGAATACAGTGACCTTAATTTTTTTGATGTTGTTAATGAAACATGTAAAAAGAAACAATTAACTGAAGAAGATCAATTATTGAATTATTACAAAGAAAAGCACGACTGGATTAAGTTCATGAAGCTTGCTGTTTCTTCAAAAAAGAACATAATTATATCGGGTGGAACGGGTGCTGGAAAAACAAGGTTTACAAATTGTTTACTTGGTTATATAAAACCTATTGAGCGATTAATAACAATAGAGGATGCCCGTGAATGCTTAATTCAATCATGTGATAAAAAAAGGAATATGGTTAATTTATTAACCAGCACTGAGGCACCAAGTAAAAGTGCTGTTGGCTTTGATGAATTAATAAAGGCTTGCTTACGACTAAGGCCAGATAGAATACTAATGAGTGAGTTGAGAGGTAAAGAGGCTTATGATTTCTTAAATGGAATAAACACAGGGCATAATGGCTCCATCACTTCCCTACACACTAACTCTGGATTATCCGTTTATGATCGGTTAGTAACTATGATTAAAATGTCTGAATCAGGTAAAGGACTATCAAAAGAAGATATTTATGATTACTGCAAAAATAGTATAGATATTATAATGCATTGTGGTAAATCATTGGGTAATTGGAGACTTGAAGAGGTAATTCTTCGTGATTAATTATTTAAGTTTTAATCAAAAATTCTTATTATGCATAATTACTCACCTGATTATTGCTACCATTGTTTTTAAATTATTTGTATCATCATCATTAGGTGTTCCAGGCGACACTTTGTTTTATCTATTTATAACTGATGAATGGTTTTTAAAACAAAAAATTGCTTATTCACATGGTATTGCCATATTGCCTTTTATAGCTTTATTAATTATTCATTCCAACAAAGAACCTGGAATATTCGGTGATGCTAGATTTTCCTATGAATGGGAAGTTAAAAAACACATACAAAACAACAAAACTGGTTTGTTTTTATGTTATTTGGGCCGTTTAAAAGTCATTGTTAAAGGGCCGTTTCATCAATTAATTAATGCTGAAACAAGAGCGGGAAAAGGAATTAGCTTTGTTATACCAACAATATTCACTTGGCATGATTCCGCTGTTATTTTTGATTTAAAGGGTGAGCTATACAAATTAACATCTTGGTTTAAAAAAGCGTCTGGTCATAAAGTTTATTACCTTAATTTTATGTCAAGAGATGGCTTTAGTGATTGTAATAATATTTTTGATTACATGCCTGATGATAGAAATGAGCGAATTAGTTTTGTGCAAAAAGTTGCAGAATTTATTCAACCAACGCCATCAAGTGGCGACCCCATGTGGTCAGGCGAAGCTAGAAGCTTATTCACTGGCTTAAGCCTTCTGGCTTACTCAATTCCCAGCTTAAACGCATCATTTGGCGAGATATATCGATTATTACATACAGAAGAGGCCACACATATTTTTGTTCAAAATATGATTGATGAATACTCTGATATTCTTGATCCCATTTGTAAAATGGAACTATGGAGTTACATACAAACACCTGAAAAGACAAGAGGCGGAATAAAAAAACAATTAACAGCATCGCTCAAAATATTTTCTAATCCTACAGTAGATGCTGCAACAGCCAATAGTTCTTTTGATTTAAGGCAATTAAAAAAACAAAAGATGACTATTTATGTCTCCACCCCAGTTGATTATTTAGAAGCAGTAGCTCCTGTTGTTAGGATGTTTTATCAATTTGCTATTGATTTAAACCTTAAAGAACCGGTTGAACATGATAAAAAAAGTAATTTTCTTATCAATTTGTTTTCTAAAAAACAAAACAAAAAAGGTCATAACTGCCTTTTCTTATTAGATGAATTCCTTGCTATAGGGTATATGGGTGTTATTGCTAATAAAATTGCTTATATGGCTGGCTATGGGCTTCAATTAATGCTTATAATTCAAAGTCGCGCACAACTTATAAGAGAATACAAAGAGGC
>Ga0209633_10003293_pt1 | contig 15014 bp, 16 predicted proteins | sample Cruoilmetagenom1_FD_187290 | JGI IMG/M metagenome (GOLD analysis project Ga0209633, IMG submission 187290) | Oil polluted marine microbial communities from Coal Oil Point, Santa Barbara, California, USA - Sample 1 (SPAdes) (version 2) | ecosystem: Environmental > Aquatic > Marine > Oil seeps ... | reverse complement strand
GGCGCCTTTGTCGGCGAAGGGGCGGCCCTTTCGGCACGTCACCAACAGCCAGTGCTGTTTCGCGGCGGCATCGGTCAGGAAGGCGCTGCCGAGGGCCATGTTTACCTGCACGAACCCCGCGTGGTGATCACCAATGTCATCGCGGATGATCCCGTCACCGAAAAGGCCCGCATGCAAGACGCGGTCGACCATTTGCGTATCTCGGTGGACGATATGCTGGCGGCCGTTGGCAATGGCACCGGAGCAGAACACAAAGAACAAATGCAAGTGTTGGAAACCTACCGGATGTTCGCTAATTCCAAAGGCTGGATGCGCCGTATGGAAGAAGACATCGACCGCGGTTTGTCCGCTGAATCCGCCGTGGAAAAAGAACAATCCACCGCCCGCACCCGCATGGGTCAGGTGCCCGACGCCTACCTGCGTGAACGCCTGCACGACCTGGACGATCTGTCCAATCGGCTGTTGCGTATTTTGACCGGCCAAGGCGCGTCCACCGGCGCTGAAATGCCGCTTGATCCGATCCTTGTCGCCCGTAATATCGGCCCCGGCGAATTGTTGGAATATGGCCGCAAATTGCGTGGCATTGTGCTGGAGGAAGGCTCCGTCGGCAGTCACGCCGCCATCGTTGCCCGTGCGCTGGCCATTCCGCTGGTGATCAACGCACGCCGCATCACAACCGAGGCCCTGAATGGCGATCACATCATGGTTGATGGCGAACAGGGCATCGTACATCTACGCCCTGATGAGTCCGTGGTCGAAGCCTTCAAAGACAAAATCGCCATGCTCGCCAAGGATCAGGAACGCTATACCTCGATCCGCGAAAAGCCCGCTGAAACGCTGGACGGCGCAATGCTGACCTTGTCGATGAACGCCGGGCTGATGGCCGATCTGCCATCACTTGAAAGTTCGGGGGCCCAAGGCGTTGGCCTGTTCCGTACCGAACTGCAATTCCTTGTGCGCAACAAAATGCCCAAACGCGCCGAATTGGCCGCGCTCTATAGCCATGTTCTAGAGGCCGCAGACGGTCAACGCGTGGTATTTCGGACGCTCGATATCGGCTCGGACAAAGTGCTGCCCTACATGAATTCCCAAGACGAGCCGAATCCCGCCATGGGCTGGCGCGCGATCCGTGTCGGGCTGGACAAACCGGGCGTCATGCGGATGCAGTTGCAAGCCCTAATCCGCGCCAGCGCAGGCCGCCCCTTGTCAATCATGTTCCCTTTTATCGCCCAATCCGAAGAATTCTATGCCGCCCGCGATTACCTCGACAAAGAACTGAAATCCGAGGCCCGGTTAGGCCACACAGTGCCCCAAACCGTCGAAGTCGGCGCAATGCTGGAAACGCCGTCTCTGGCTTTTGCCCCGCGCAAGTTTTTTGAAAGCGTGGATTTCATTTCCATCGGCGGCAACGATCTAAAACAATTCTTTTTCGCCGCTGACCGTGAAAACGAACTGGTGCGGCGACGTTACGACACCCTGAACGTCAGTTTCCTCAGCCTGATTGAGCAAATCGTCAACCGCTGCAACGAGACCGGAACACCTGTGTCATTCTGCGGTGAAGACGCGGGCCGTCCGGTAGAAGCCTTGTGTTTTGCCGCTATGGGATTGCGCGCACTGTCGATGCGTCCGGCCTCGATTGGCCCCGTCAAAAGCCTGCTGCGCCGTTCGAACTTGGCCGAGGTTAAGGCGGTGATCGAAGACGCACGCGCCCGCGGAGATCAATCCGTGCGCCCGGCCGTTTTGGAATGGATGCGGAGCCGCTAACACCATGGAAAACAGCTTCATCCTTGCCGCTGTTGCTCTAGCATCCGCCTTACTGGTCTGGCCCCGCCTGTCGCACAGGGTCAGCTGGCGTGCGATGATCACCCCGTTGGCCTCGATCATCGGCAGCGGGTTCCTGGTGCTCGGCCCGATCCTGAACACTTCTTACGGTAAATACGCGCCGCTGGTTATGATCGCGCTTTGTGGCGTCGCCTATCTGTTCGGCCACGCCATTCGTTACAACATCGCGATGATTGCGACGGATGTATCGCGACCAAAATCGGCGACCAAAATCGAAACGCTGGCCTCATGGATGCTGTCCTTTGCCTATGTGATTTCAGTAACCTATTACCTGAACCTGTTGGGCGCTTTTGGAATCCGCCTGACCCCGTTTGACACCCCCGCCAACGCCCGCATCTTGACCTCTGCCGTGTTCATCGTGATCCTGATCATCGGCTGGACACGCGGGTTTTTGGCGCTGGAAAAACTAGAGCAAATCAGCGTCGGTGTGAAACTGGCGATCATCACAGGTCTGCTGGTTGGCATGGCGTTTTACTTCGCCGAGCGCACCGCGCAAAATGCCCTGTTGTTGAACCCGTCAACGCTCTCGGGATGGTCCGCGGTGACACTGGGTTTTGGCCTGCTGATCACGGTGCAAGGTTTTGAAACATCGCGATATTTGGGCGACACCTACACAGCCGCAACACGCATCCGCTCAATGAAACATGCCCAATGGCTGTCGACGCTGATCTATATCACCTACATCCTGCTGCTGGCCTATGTGTTCGCCCCCGATGCGCTTGATCTAACTGAAACCGCGATCATTGATATGATGAAAATCGTCGCACCGATATTGCCTGCCCTGCTGATCATCGCAGCGCTGAGCGCCCAGTTCAGCGCTGCCATCGCTGACACAAGCGGTGCGGGTGGTTTGATCGAGGAACTGACCGCCAACCGTTTGCAGCCACGCCATGCTTATGCGGCACTGGTCGCGACTGGATTGGTACTGACATGGGCGGCGGATGTGTTCCAAATTATCGCCTACGCCTCGCGCGCATTTGCGCTGTACTATGGGCTGCAAGCGGCAATTGCCGCTGTCACAGCCGCCAAGGACAGCCACAAAAACCTGGCCAGCTGGTGGTTTGGATTTCTCGCGCTCGTTGGGTTTACCATCGCGGTGTTCGGACGTGCCGTCGAGGGCGGCTAGGCCGTATGCAATCTGGTTTTCAGGCGGGGCAGGATGATAATCAGCACCACGATGGTTTGCCCCGCGTAGCGCGCCCAGAGGGTTTGCATCAGTCCGGCCCATTCGGTCAGGACTTTGGCGGCGAGGTCCAGCAAGGAAAAAGCAAAGATCGCGGCGATCATCAGCAGGATGCCACGGGTCTGTGCGGGGATGGTATTGAAACGGGTCATAGGGCTGGCGTATCGGAAAAGTTTCCGCAGCCCCTACCCCGAGAATGCTACGCGGTGGCTTAGCCCAACACGCGCCCGGCCACGGCATCGAGTTTAGAAATCAGCGCCGGATCGCGAGCGTCTGGCGCGGTGAGGATGGCATATTCGAGGGCGCGGTCACAGCCGTGCGCGCAGGGATCACGTCGGGTACCCAGCAAGGCTGGCAAACGAGCGACCAGATTGCGCGCTTTGTCGGCGTTGCCCATCAGGGTTTTGATGATCTCGGCAACGTCGACTTCGCCGTGATCCGGGTGCCAGCTGTCATAATCGGTGATCATTGCAACCGAGGCGTAGCAAAGCTCGGCCTCGCGGGCGAGCTTGGCTTCTGGCATGTTGGTCATGCCGATGACGTCCGCGCCCCAGACTTCGCGGTACATTTTACTTTCGGCCAACGTGGAAAATTGCGGGCCTTCCATTGCCAGATAGGTGCCGCCGCGATGCACGGTGATGTCGGCGTCTTTGGCGGCTGTTTCGCAGGCATCTGACAGGCGCGGGCAGGTTGGGTGCGCGACCGATACATGCGCTACGCAGCCTGTGCCAAAGAATGATTTTTCACGCGCGATTGTACGGTCGATGAACTGGTCTATGATCACAAAATCACCGGGGGCCATTTCATTACGGAACGACCCACAAGCCGAGACCGATATTACATCTGTGACGCCCAGACGTTTGAGTGCATCAATATTGGCGCGGTAAGGAACGGTGGTCGGGGAATGGACATGGCCGCGCCCGTGGCGGGGTAGGAATGCCATTTTGACGCCGTCCAGCGTGCCAGTCAGGATGTCGTCTGAAGGATCACCCCACGGGGTTTTGACGCTCTGCCAATTTGCGTCCTGTAATCCGTCAATGTCGTAAACGCCCGAGCCGCCGATGATACCGATCACTGTGTCTGTCATGATTTTTCCCTGTTGGTTTGGCGTGGATAATGCACCAGACCAAAGGCAGGGGAAAGTGGAGAAACGGCGGCTGCGGCGCGTTTTTGGGCACTATACGAGGTTGTGATGACCGCGTTTGTGCCTGAGTTTACCTATGCGAAAGCGCCCAGTCGATGGCATGCTCCAAGCGATCATTCCCCCAGAATAGTTCTGCCCCGACTTGAAAACTGGGGGCGCCAAAAACGCCATTTTTGATAGCATCCTCGGTTTGTTGACGCAGGCCTGCGCCCTCTGGGCCGTTTGCACGTTCAAACACCTCTTGGGGGTTTAGGCCCATGCTGGTTAGAATTTCAATGAGGGTCTCGGATTTTGAAATATCCTGGTTATGTGCGAAATTGGCGGTGTAAACGGCGCGCGAAAAGCCGGCGATCCAGCCGTCGACCCCACCGACCATAGCCAGTTTTGCGGCCAGCACGGAATTGGCTGGGAAAATGCCGGGGCGTTGAAGGGGGATATTTTCGCGCTCGCAAATACGGGCCATATCGCGCCACATATTGGCCCCTTTGATCGGGTAAATATTGAAGGGCGAATCCGCCAAGCCTTGAGCCGCGAACACGGGGCCGAGCAGGAAAGGTTTCCAGTTTACGGTGACGCCGCTGACCTTGGCCATATCCTCGATTCTCATGGCGGCGACATAGCTGTAGGTGCTTGCGAAATCGTACCAGAAGGACAGGCTGGGCTTTGAATTTAGACTCATTTTAGGTTGGCTTTCTTAGTGTGCATAAGTGTTGCGCAGCCTGCCACAAGACCCTTTTAAAAGTCAAAGCCCCGGGATTATTCGGGGCGCGTTAGACTGAACACCTCTTTCACGTGGACGTAATCACGGTACCCTAGACGCGCAAGATGTTGGGCTTTGGTGACGTCGTAAATGCCGTCCACCACACAGTCGTCATGCAGGTGAACGCCGGTGACTTCACCCATTACCATAAAGTTGTGTTCGCCCGCCAAGGTGATGATTTGTGTCACCTTGCATTCCAGCGCGGCGGGCGCGTTGGCGACCTTTGCGCAGGCGATGGTTTCGCACTCGACACGGGCAATGTCGGCGTGACTGAACTCGTCCTCGCCGGGGGGATTGCTGGCCGAAGTGGCGTTCATTGCGTCGCGCATCGCGTAAGAGACAATGTTGACGCAAAACACACCGGTTTCGTCAATATTGGCGACGCTGTCCTTGCCCATATGGCGGCCCGGTTTTTGAGCGGTGGAGGCGAACATCACCTGCGGTGGCTCATAGGCGATGGCGTTGAAAAACGAATAGGGCGCGAGGTTATCGACACCGTTCGCGCCTCGTGTCGAGATCCAGCCAATAGGGCGGGGCGAAACGATGGCCGAAAACGGGTTGTGGGGCAATGAATACCCGTCATTGGGTTGGTAAAACATGGCGCGTGTTCCCTGAAGTCTGTTTGCGAATTGGTGCATCGCATTGGTGACCACAAACGTCAACTGCTGCCAGCTGTTTGATCCGGCGATTGTGCTATGCTAGGGCGGTGAACAGCAAAGGTGAGGCGTGCGGCGTGATTGGGCTTAAGCAAGAGACATTGGACGATTGGTGGGAGGTTGAGGCCCTGTATGATCTGTGCTTTGCCCCCGGTCGTGAAGCGCTGTCGTCCTATCGGTTGCGTGACGGAGTGGACCCTGTGGCGGCGCTCTCTTTGGTGGCACGCGACACAGATGGCATTTTGGGTGGTGCGATCCGTTATTGGCCGGTTTTGGTCGGTGGGGACGCGGTCTTGTTGCTGGGGCCGGTTGCGGTTCACCCGACACGCCAAGGCGAGGGTTTGGGTGGCTTTTTGATCCGCGAAAGTTTGGCGGTTGCGGTTCAAGCCGGCTGGCAACGGGTTATGCTGATTGGCGACGCACCTTATTACACGCGGTTCGGGTTTGATCCGTTAATTGGCGTGGTGATGCCGCCGCCAACCGATCCGGCTCGGATTTTGGGGCGTGCATTGGTTGAGGGGGCCTGGGACAACGTTTCGGGTGATGTGAGCCGTTGGGTGATGACCCCATGACCGATGGCTCCGTTATATCTGTTCGGGCTGCCGTGGCTGAGAACGCCCCCGCCATGAGCGCCATTCTGTCGGAAATTCTGACACTGTGGGGAAGCGATCGCGCCCGTGATCCTGACCATGTCCGCGCGTTTTATATTGAGCATCCAGACCAGATATCTTGTTTGGTGGCAGTGAATAGGGCTGGGGATATCTTGGGATTTCAATCCTTAAAGTTGGCGGTAACCGGCAATGCTTATGACGTCACGCCTGGTTGGGGTGTAATTGGGACCTATGCGAAGACGGGTAAAGGGCGCAGTGGCATAGGCCGCGCCCTGTTTGCGGCCACGTCAAAGCAGGCGCAACAGCATGGCGTTAAAAAAATTGACGCGACGATCAGCCAGACAAATAAAGGCGCGATTGGGCATTCTCGAGGCCATCGGCAAACTTGACGGTTCCCTCACTTCGCCAATGGTTTTTGCCATATCAATCGCCTTTGCGACATTAACGGCGTTGTATGCCCGCGCTTGGTTGCGTATCAACCGACGGGGACCACTGGAATCCCTGATGCCCATGCTCACCGAAGGACAGCCGAAATGAAAACCGTCAAAGACTACATCCGAACCATCGTTGACTTCCCCCATGAGGGCATCATGTTTCGCGATGTCACCACGCTGTTTGCCGACCCGCGCGGTTTTCGCATGGCGATCGACCAAATGTTGCACCCCTACGCGGGTATGCAAATCGACAAGGTTGTCGGGCTTGAAGCCCGCGGTTTTATCCTCGGTGGCGCCATTGCCCACCAACTGACTGTCGGCTTTGTGCCGATCCGCAAAAAAGGCAAATTACCCGGTGCTACGATCTCCGAGGCCTACACGCTGGAATATGGCGAAGCCGTGATGGAAATGCATGACGACTCTATCAAAGCAGGCGAACGCATTTTGGTGGTCGATGACCTGCTGGCCACTGGTGGCACCGCGGCGGCAGGCATCAAATTGATTGAACGTCTGGGTGGCGAGATCGTCTCGACCTCTTTCATCATTGATCTACCAGAACTCGGCGGGCGCAAAGTGCTTGAGAACATGGGCATGGATGTGAATGTCCTATGCGAGTTCGAGGGCGCATAGCGCAATCTGCACTTCACATTAAAAAGCACCATAACTCGCCCACTTTCGGAGTGCGCTATGTTTCCTTGAATGCAAATTGCGCCACCTTGACTGCCAAACCAGGCCACAACTTTGACTTGTAACCCTTCCTTAATCAGAATCACGCTAAACAGAACTTGTCTGCTGGGAGCAGACTCTGTTTGCAAAACAAAGAAGAGCGTCCCGTCACCCCCGACGGGGCGTTCACTTGTTTAGCGACAATGTTCCTTTGAAAACCGGCGGCGTCCAAACGCTCACCCAAAGCACCACGACCAATGGCACCGCCAAATTGACTGGATCGCGTGATCCTATGCACCTGCATTACGCCGCGTTGCGAGGCACGTCTGGTTTGGGAGACCTAGACAAATTGACCTGCTCGACCCAACATCATTCACCAAAACCAAATAGGTCTCTCAATCTCGGCAATGCTCCACAGGCTCGCCAAATTGTGACCCGAAACAGGCGGCCCAGGCCAGCCGATCCTAGACATCCTACGCCAATGGGGTTACCCATTTTCAAAATCAGTTTTGTAGCGCGTTGACTGGAGCAATGATGTTTAGAAAAGCCACAAGCCTATTGTCCGTATTGGCCTTCCTGATCATCGCCGGATGCACCTCTGTGCCCGCAAACGGTCCACCCCAAGCCTCTCAGGCCCAGATCAACGAATTGGCCCGCGCCATTCAGGCGCTTGGCCCCAATGTGGACCCGGCCGAGGCCGCACGCGCCGCCGATATCGCCTTTAATTATCCTTTGCAGTTGGCCCGCGAGTACCAGATTACCGATTCCCCTTTGATCCACAACATCAAGGTCAACCGCGGCAGGCGCCCGCGTGGGCTGTGCTGGCATTGGGCCCAAGATATGGAAACACGTCTGGCTCAAGAACAGTTTGTAACGCTTGACTTACATCGCGCCATTGGCAACTCCGAAGTCGCGCTTCGGATCGACCACAGCACCGTCATCGTCAGCGCCAAAGGTGATGCAATGAATGACGGATTGGTGCTGGACCCTTGGCGCAACGCGGGTCGCCTGTTTTGGGGCAATCCGTTGGAAGACACCAAATATGAGTGGATCTCACGGGCCGAGGTGTTTGCCCTCAAAGCCGCACGCGGCGACACTTAAGCGTCGAACAATACGCCTGGGTTCATGATCCAGACCGGATCAAATGCGCCCTTAATATTGCGCATCATTGTCAGTTTAGCCGGAGGCCCAAAGCGCGCCAAATCTGCTACCTTCATGCGGCCAATGCCATGTTCGGCACTGAATGACCCCCCCATATCGGCCACCAAATCATGCACGACTTCAGTGATTTCCCCACGCATATCCGCGAAATCATCACGGCTCTGCCCTGCATTTGGGAACATGTTGTAATGTAGGTTGCCATCACCCAAATGCCCAAAGCAATTGATCCTGAAATCCCCAACCCTCGCCAGCAACGCACCACCGCGTGCAACAAACTCGGGCACCGCGGACAACGGCAGCGAAACATCATGCGATGCGATCGAACCGACCCGTTTGTTGGCCTCTGGAATGCTCTCGCGCACCGCCCAAAACTGCGCCCGCTGCGCTTCATTGTGCGCCACCAACCCGTCCAGAACCAAACCGCGCTCATGTGCATCGGCGAACAGCGCCTCCAGCATCGCGCTGGCCTGCTGCCCACGTGCCACACCCAGATCAACCAGCACCATCCATTCCGGTACATCCGCGAATGGCAACCGCACGCCCGGCATCGTCTCTGCCAAAAACTGCAGCCCCATTCCGTTGATCAGCTCAAACGCTGAAACCGCCTCGCCGCAATGGTCCTGCGCCAAGCCCAGCAACGCCAGACCCGCCGCTGGATCAGGCACAACCATCAATGCCGCACCTTCATCTGCCGGTCGCGAAAACAACCGCAAAGAGGCCGCCGTGATCACCCCCAACGTCCCCTCGGCCCCGATCAGCAAGTCGCGTAAATCATAGCCGGTGTTATCCTTGCGCAGCCGCTTTAACCCGTGCCAAATCTCACCACTTGGCAACACCGCTTCCAGCCCCAAACACAGATTGCGCGCATTTCCATAGCGCAACACATTCACACCGCCCGCATTGGTCGCCAGATTGCCCCCAATCTGGCACGACCCTTGGGAGGCCAAAGACAACGGAAACAGCCGCCCCACGGCCTCTGCCGCGCCCTGAACATCTTGTAAAATTGCGCCGGCTTCGGCCACCAACACGTTCTCATCGGCCCAGACATCGCGCACCGCGTTCATCCGTTCCAGCGACAATATCACCGGTGCTGGCCCCGCAGGCATCACCTGCCCGCCAACCAACCCCGTGCCGCCGCCATAGGGCACAACGCCCACCTGCGCCGCGGCACAAGCTCGTACAATATAAGCAACCTCGTCCACATTCGAAGGGGTCAACAACAGTCCCGAAACACCCGCATACCGCCCGCGCGGTTCTTCCAAGTATTTCGCAGTCAGCGGTCGAAAAACCGCTCTGGGCAACGCCTCACGCAGCCGCGCCTCAAATTCGTCGCTTACAGCATTCAGCATCAGCCCACATCCGTTTTGCCACGTCGATCACTGCGCAGATTGGCATAGAGAACGTGATTGCGCCAGCGCCCGTCGATTTGCAAATAGGATTGCGCCACGCCCTCGTATTTGAACCCCGACTTTTCCAACACCCCACGCGAAGGTTTATTTTCGGGCAGACACGCCGCTTCGATCCGGCTCAAATCCAGCGTCGTAAACGCGTAATGCGCAAGAGCCGCAATTGCCTCGGACATGAACCCTTCGCGGGCAAAGGTTTCGCCGATCCAATAGCCCATCGTTCCAGCCTGCGCTGGCCCGCGCCGAATATTGTCCAGCGTGATCGCCCCCAACAACACACCATCACGCCGTCGCTCCAAAAACACCGGCATTGCCGAGCCCGCGTTCAACGAGCGATGCGACCAATAAACCCGATTGCTAAACCCCTTGCGCGACAGATGGTCCTTGCTCCAGGTCGGTTCCCACGGGGTTAAAAATCCTTGGCTGGCTTTGCGCAAGGCAACCCAACTGCGAAAATCTGAGTGCTGCGGGGCGCGCAAAATCATCCGCTCGGTCTGAATGCGAATTTTGCGCCGCCGGTTCAGCATCAGGCCACCAGTCGTGCTTTTAGGTCTGCCAGGCTTGGTGCGTCCTGCACCGGCCCATATAGCGCCATCGCGACCTCGGCCTTTACCAACCCGCCCGCGAAATCACGCACTTTACGGGTGTCCACCGCCTCGATCATTTCCACGGTTTCCGCCAATGGCGGTACGCGATCCCAGATCGCCACCAGCCGCGCCAAACGCTCGGCCCGATTGGCAGGGCTTTCCAGCCCCATCAACAGCCCGGCTTTCATCTGGGCGCGTGCTCGCTCGACCTCGGCGTCGGTCATATCGTCACTGGCGCGCTTGATTTCATCCACCGTAAGGGTGGCCAATTCGCCCAATTGCTCGCCGCTGGTGCCCGCATAAATCGTCATCATGCCACTGTCGGCAAAGGCGCCTGCCTGTGCGAAAATCGAATAGCACAATCCGCGTTTTTCACGCACTTCCTGGAACAATCGCGATGACATACCGCCACCAAAAGCCGAGGCAAAAATCTGCGCTGTATAAATCTCGGGGTCGCGATAATCCGGTCCCTCCAACGCCATAGTGAAATGCGCTTGTTCAAGGTCTTTGACCTCGCGCCGCTCGCCCCCTGTGAACCGCGCCAGATCGACTGGCGCGCTGGGACGTGGGGCCAGATGGCCAAACAGCCGCTCAGCCTCGGCCACAATTTTATCGTGGTCCACGGCCCCTGCGGCAGACAGTATCATTTCCGACGGGCCGTAACGCTCGGCCACAAATCCTTGCAAATCGGTGCGGTTAAACGCCTTAACGCGCTCATCCGGCCCCAAGATCGTGCGCCCAATGGATTGCCCCGCATAAGACACCTCTTGCAGCCAATCAAAAACCACGTCGTCCGGTGTGTCCAACGATTGGCCGATTTCTTGCAAAATCACGCCGCGCTCGACTTCGATTTCCTTTGGATCGAACACAGGGTTCAACAAAATGTCCGAGATCACGTCCAACCCCAGCCCAACGTCCTGTCCCAAAACACGCACGTAATAGGCGGTCATTTCGCGGCTGGTGTAGGCGTTGATAAAGCCGCCAACGTCTTCAATAGCCTCGGCAATTTGCAACGAGCTACGGGTCTTAGTCCCCTTGAACGCCATATGTTCCAAAAAATGCGCAATGCCGTTTTGCTCTAGCCGCTCGTGGCGGCCGCCCGCTGTAACCCATATCCCCAGCGACGCAGATTCCAGGCTCGGCATGTTTTCCGTGACGATGCGAAACCCGTTGTTCAGCGTGTGAAATTCAACGCTCACTGTTTTGTACGCCCGCGGATCAAAGTGGTCAGCTCATTCAAGTCATTGGCAACTTCGGTAAACCGCTCGGGCCGCTCAAACAAGTCCTGCATACGGGCCGGCAAAGCCGGGTGCAGGCCGCAGGCTGCTTCCACAGCGGCCGGAAATTTGGCGGGATGTGCCGTGGCCAGCGTGATCATCGGCTCGGCGCCCAAGTGTTCTTCAGCGACCTTCACGCCAACGGCGGAATGCGGGCATAGCACCTCGCCCGTACGCATCAGCATGTCCTTGATTGTGGCAGATGTTTCAGCTTCGGAGGCACGACCCGAGGTAAAGGTCTCGCGCAGCACGTCGATCGCCCCCTGCGAGATTTTGAATTCGCCGCCGGACTTCAATTCATCCATGACTTGGCTCACAGCCCCGCCGTCGCGCCCATAGGCATCAAACAACACACGTTCAAAATTGGACGACACCTGAATGTCCATCGACGGGCTGATCGAAGGCGTCACACCCTTGGTGCTGTAGGCCCCCGTTTGCAGGGTGCGGTGCAGGATGTCATTTTGATTGGTTGCAATCACCAGCTTGTCAATCGGCAAGCCCATTTTGCGTGCAATGTAGCCCGCAAAGATATCACCAAAATTGCCTGTCGGCACCGTGAAACTGACGCTGCGAAGGGGTGCGCCCAATGCGGTCGCCGCGCTGAAGTAATAAACCACCTGCGCCAAAACGCGGCCCCAATTGATCGAGTTCACACCGGCCAGTTTTACCCCGTCGCGAAAGTCAAAATCGTTGAACATATCCTTAAGGCGGGCTTGGCAATCATCGAAATCGCCATGCACGGCCAACGCATGAATGTTGGCGTCAGTCGGTGTTGTCATCTGGCGGCGTTGCACCTCGGACACGCGGCCATGCGGATACATGATGAACACATCGACCGCGTCCAATCCGGCAAAAGCCTCGATCGCGGCGGACCCCGTATCGCCCGAGGTCGCCCCGACAATCGTCACCCGCTCATCGCGCTTTTTCAGGGCTGCCTCAAACAGTTGCCCTATCATCTGCATGGCGAAATCTTTGAACGCCAAGGTCGGGCCGTGGAACAGTTCAAGCAGGAAATGGTTTGCCCCCAATTGCACCATCGGCGCGCGCGCATCATGGCCAAACCCGTCATAGGCCCGCCCAATTATATCCGCAAACTCGCTGTCACCAAAACTGCCCTCAACAAAGGGGCGCATCACGCGGTAGGCAACTTCTTCATAGGACAAACCGGCCAATGCGGCGATATCGGCCTGCGACATCACCGGAACCTCGGCAGGCACATAAAGCCCTCCGTCACGCGCCAACCCCGTCAGCATCGCCTCTTCAAAGCTCAGATCGGGCGCTTGGCCACGGGTCGATATATATCGCATGTCAATTTGCCTTTATTGTTCTTTGCGCCTGATACGCCAGATCAGATACGCTGTCATCCCCAACCATACAAGCGCCAGTCCAAACCATGTCACCACATATTCCAAATGGCGGTTCGGAATGCCACTGCTGGTCACCGGAAACGGGCTGGTCACGAGATGGGCCTCACTGCTTTCACGCTGCACAATCAACAGGGGTTCCGTCCTCAACGCCTTTGCCATCGCCACAACATCACGAGCAAACCAAATCCCCGCGTCCAGATCCGGTACAGGCGTCGCGCTGTTGATCTCGTCAGGCCAATGCAAATTGCCAACAATCTCGGCCGCAACTTCGGGTCGCAACGCATTCTTGGCCGTGATCGCTACAAATCCGCGGTCCAGCATCACCCGGCGACCATCCATCCCCACAAAGGTCGAGATGATACGAAACCCCGCCCCCATCTTTTTCACCGAGGCCAACACATGAATTTCCTCAGGCAGTATCCGCCCTGTCATGCGCACCGGTAAATACTGATCCCGCACCGCATCAACTGCCACAGGCACCGGCACAGCTGCGCTGCCAATCCGCGCCTCAATCTGCGCCAACATACCAGCTTTCCACTGCATCCGGCTCAGTTGCCACATGCCAAGGCTTGCCAAAATGCCAGCCCCGACCACCCCGAACAACAGCGCTATGATGATGCTTTTCCTCAAGTGACCTCTTTCAAAAACAAAAGCGCGAGACACAGGCCCCGCGCTTTATCATTGTTCTATAAATATCCCCGCGCGGAGCGCAAGAAATCTTTACTTAGCCACCCCAGATGTAGACGGCGCAAAACAGGAATAGCCATACAACATCAACAAAGTGCCAATACCATGCCGCGGCCTCAAACCCGACATGCGCCTCTTGCGTAAAGTGGCCTTTCTTCAGACGCAAATAACAGATCGCCAAAAAGATGGTCCCGACAATCACGTGAAAGCCGTGAAAACCAGTCGCCATAAAGAACGTCGAGGGGTAGATCCCATCGGTAAACCCGAAGGCTGCGTGGCTATACTCATAAGCCTGAAATACGGTGAAAATCGCACCCAAACCAATCGCGACGGCAAGACCCGTTGCCATATCCTTGCGGTTGTTCTCATGCGCCAAAGCGTGGTGCGCCCATGTGGCCGCCGCCCCAGACAACAACAGGATTAGCGTATTGATCAACGGCAAATGCCAAGGGTCAAACGTCTCGATGCCAACCGGTGGCCAAACCCCATCAATCTTGGGCGAATCTGGTCCCATCGGATAAAGCGCCGACTTAAAGAACGCCCAGAACCATGCCACAAAGAACATGATTTCTGACATGATGAACAAAACAAACGCATAGCGCAGCCCGATCCGCACAACAGGGGTGTGATCACCTGTTTGGCCCTCATGGACAACTTCAGCCCACCAGCCATACATGACATAAAGAACGGCCACAAAACCGGCGAAGAAGACCCAAGGGCCACCGTCAGCAAGGTAATAAACCGCGCCGCCCATCATGACGAACGCAGCCAGAGCGCCTAGAAATGGCCAGATTGATGGTTCCAGAATGTGATAGTCGTGGTTCTTTTCGTGTGCCATTCGGCGTCCCCCTGTTTTCGGGATAGTTACTATTGGCCTAGTGTCTCGGGCATCAAACGCGCCTCGACCTTTGGCAGTTCAGTTTCGTGGAATGTATAAGACAGCGTGATGTGGTGAATGTATTTCGCATCGCGGTCGTCAACAATTTCGGGATCGACATAAAACGTCACGGGCATTTGTACCCGCTCGCCAGGTTGTAGCACCTGTTCTTCAAAACAAAAGCAGTCGATTTTCGTGAAAAATCCGCCAGCATCATAGGGCACAACATTATAGCTGGCCGTGCCTGCGATTGGGCGGTCGGTCGGGTTGTAGGCCTCGTAAAATGCCAGCCCAGTCTCACCGATCTTCAATTCCATCTCGCGCACCATGGGTCTGAATTCCCAAGGCATGCCGCG
>Ga0209633_10003292_pt1 | contig 15018 bp, 13 predicted proteins | sample Cruoilmetagenom1_FD_187290 | JGI IMG/M metagenome (GOLD analysis project Ga0209633, IMG submission 187290) | Oil polluted marine microbial communities from Coal Oil Point, Santa Barbara, California, USA - Sample 1 (SPAdes) (version 2) | ecosystem: Environmental > Aquatic > Marine > Oil seeps ... | reverse complement strand
ATATATGGGTCGTACTGAAGAGATTATAGGCAAATGGCTCAAAGGGAAACAAAGAGATAAACTAATCATTGCTTCAAAAGTAGCAGGAGCAGCAAATGGGTGGTTTGTGCCACCTACAAGACATGGAATGACTGCTATTGATAAGTTTCATATTAAAAAAGCTATTGAGGGGAGTTTAAAAAGACTTGGGACTGATTATATTGATTTGTATCAAATGCATTGGCCAGATACTTTAGTGCCAATAGAAGAGTCAATGAAAGCTTTTGAAGAGTTGGTGCAAGAGGGAAAAGTGAGATACTTGGGAACTTCAAATGACAGTGCTTATGGATTAACAAAAGCAAATGAAACATCAAAAAGATTAGGAATAAGTAGATTTGAATCTATTCAAAATAATTTTTCTTTGAATAATCCACGATTTTTAGATGAGTTAGCAGATGTGTGTAAAAAAGAGCAAATATCATTATTGCCATATTCCCCAATTGCTGGAGGAGTTCTTAGCGGAAAATATAATGGGAAGTTTTATCCAGAAGTTGCTAGATATTCAGATTATTTAAAAAGTGATAATCCTAGAATAAAAGGGCAAGCAACACGATTTGTAAATGAAAAGTCACTTTTAACAACAGCTAAGTATATGGAATTAGCCCAAGAATTAAATATCTCACCAGTAACACTTGCTGTTGCGTATTCAAAACAATTTGATTTTGTAGCTTCTACAATCATTGGTGCTAGAACTACTGAACAACTTGATGATTCATTTGCTGCATTTGATGTGAAATTAAATAGTGAAATTATGGAAAAAATAAAACAGATACAGTTAGAAATTATGTATCCAATGGGATAATTTTAAAAAATATATCCCATAATCCATCCAAGAGCAAAACCAATAAGATGTGAATACCAAGCAATTGGCATTCCAAAAAGTAGAGGTGCAAAAGAGATAAGCAATACCCACACTATTATCCCTTTTCGTTGATAAGTGTCTTTGAGTGCAAACCAACCAAGAAGTACACTAATAGCACCACTAGCTCCCACTAAGTTTGCCCAATCTCCCGTGATATACATATACGCTAAACTTCCAATTGATGTCAAAATTCCACCTATAAAATAAAGAAGTAGATACTTCGGAATACCAATAATTCTTTCTATAACATTTCCAAATTGATATAATACAAACATATTCATCATTATATGTGCAATACCACCATGAACAAACATAGTTGAAAGAAGTTGATAATATAGTGAATTGGTAAAAAAGTAGATATTTAATCCAAAATATAAAATACCATTATGAATACTATTTTGTACAGCAAACATAATAACATTTAAAAGAATAATTATGTTAGTGACAGTTAAAATTCTATTTTGCATCTTCTACCTCTTTTTTTGTTGGATTGAGTTTATGGGAAAGTGCGATTTGTTTGGCCCGTAATTCTAAATATTCTTGATGTTGTTTGATTTTTCGTTCTTTTTGCTCTTTTGCTTTTTGTGCAGGGATAATATATACATTGTAGAAAATTACAGAGATACAGATAGTCACAATAGTTACGATAGCATAAAGATTACTTAAAACTATACTTTGGTTACGTTCTACTTTGTAACCTTCTATTTGTAATTTTTTTATCTCTTTTATTCTATCTGTATTCATTTTATACTAAACCGTGTTCAAGTACCTCTTCAACTTTTTTTACAGCTATTATTTCCATATTTTCTTTTACTTCAGTAGGAATATCTTTTAAATCTCTTTTAAAGTTTTTTTCTGGAATTAAAACTTTTTTCATCTTAGCTTTATACGCTGCAATTAACTTTTCTTTAAGTCCACCAATTGGAAGAACTTTTCCTGTTAGTGTTACTTCTCCTGTCATTGCTAAAGTTGAATCAATTTTTCTATTTGATAGAATTGATGCAATAACTAAACTCATAGCAATACCAGCACTTGGTCCATCTTTTGGAGTAGCACCTTCAGGGATATGCATATGGATATCATAGTTCTTAAATGTTGCATTTTTGAGTTTTTTCTTATCTATCAAACCTTTTACAACACTATGTGCGATTCTGGCACTCTCTTTCATAACATCACCCATATTTCCTGTAAGTGATAAGTTCCCTTTTCCTGCAAATTTTACAGTTTCTATTTTAAGAACATCGCCACCAACACTAGTCCAAGCTAGACCATTTACAATTCCTACATTATTTGTTTTATCTGCTGGGTCTATTTCAAATACTGGATTGTCTAGATATTCTTCTATGTTTTTTGTATTTATTGATACTTTTTTTAAATCATGATTATATACAAGTTCTTTAGCTACTTTTCTATAAAGTTTACTAAATACTCTTCGTAAATTTCGTACTCCTGCTTCTCTTGTAAACTTTTCAATGATAAGTTCAATAGTTGGATTACTTAAGTTTACTTCAGTTTTTTTCAAACCATGCTTTTTTAACTCTTGAGGGATAAGATAGTTTGAAGCTATGTGAAATTTTTCATTTGGTGTATAACTACTGATATTTATGAATTCCATTCTATCTCTAAGAGGAGCTGGAATTTTACCCGCATTATTTGCAGTAGCTATAAAGATACATGAACTTAAATCTATCTCAAAATTTAGATATAAGTCTCTAAAAGCATGATTTTGTTCAGGATCAAGAATCTCTAACATTACAGCACTAGGATCTCCCCTATGATTTGCTCCAATTTTATCAATCTCATCTAACACTATTACGGGGTTCATTTTTTTTGCCGTTGTAAATCCATGTACTATTCTTCCTGGCATTGAACCTACATAAGTTCTTCTATGACCTCGTAGTTCATTGACATCTTCCATTCCACCTAAGGCTATTCTTACAAGTGGTCTATCAAGTGCATTTGCTATTGAGTTTGCTAATGAAGTTTTACCAACTCCTGGAGGACCTACAAAACAAAGAACTGTACTATTATCTTTACTTGTTTTTATCTCTCTTTGCTCAAGAAGTTGTTTAACTGCAAAGTATTCTATGATTCTATCTTTTGGTTCTTTTAGTGCATAGTGATCAATATTTAGTTGCTCTTCTACATGTTCTACATCAAACTTTTCTTTTGCTTTTTGACCAAATGGTATCTCTAAAACTGATTCAATATAAGATTGAAGTGTAGAAGCATCACCACTATCTGGATGTATTCTACTGAGTTTATCTATTTGTTTTTTTGTCTCTTTATATCCAGCTTTTGGCATATGAGGTTTTAAAGCTTTGAGTTTTTTTCTAAACTCTAAAATCTCTTTATCTTTACTGTTATCTCCACCAAGTTCTTTTTGGATAGTTCTTAGTTGTTCTCTTAAAACATAATCTTTTTGATGTTTATCAAGGTTTGTATTTACTTTTTTATTAATCTCATTTTTTAATTTAAACGTTTCTATATCTTGTTTGATATGTTCTATTATTCCTAAAAGTCTTTTGTTTATATCTGTTTCTTTAAATAATGTATAAGCATCTTGATTTGAGATTTGTATTACAGATGAAACTAAATCTGCAATTCTAATTGGGTCACTACTTTCTTGTATTGTTTTGATTAAATCTGCTGGAAATTTTGGATTTAATTTTGAAAGTCTATTTACATTTGATTTTAATACTTCTAAGAGTGCTTTTATCTCTTTTTCATCGTAAGAAAGATTTGGTAATACATCAACAATACCAATTAAAGGTGAACCACTGACAATCTCTTTTATTTCTACTTTTTCTAATCCTTGAAATAATACTTTTACTCTACCATCTGGTAAAGTGATTTTTCTCATAATATTTCCTACAACTGCTACATTGTAAAATTCATTTGCTGTTTTTTCTTTACTTACAGCTACTGTTATAAGTTTATTGTTATTTATTGCATATTCAACTGCATTGATATTTTGTTCATCATCAATAAAAATAGGTGCAATCATAAAAGGATATAAAAACATAGATTGCTCTACAAGAATTGGTAGTCTATCTGGAAAACTGTCGTAATCTGCTAATTTCATCTTTTGTAATTCCTTATTCAAATATAGCTCTGTACCAAGGTACATTTATATCCTCAATACTCTCTATATCTTTCCAGTTTTTTGAAGCTTTCTTTTCGTAAAACTCTTTTGCAACTGGTTGGTCTATTCTTCCATACAGTTCAGCTATCTCTTTGTCAAATAATGAACGAGCCATAAGAAGTCTTGCTTTCATTGTTTGTACTAAATGTACATATTCAGAATGAGGATATTTTTGTAAAAACTCATTTGTTTTAATAAGTGTTTCATCCAAAAGATTTTGTTCTCGATATTGACTTTTAAATGCTAAAAAATTTGATTTTATTTTCAGGTATCTAATATAATCAGCATCTCTTTTTAAACTAAATCTTTTAAGGTATTCATCAAGATAATAGTTTGCCATAGCATACTCTTCCTCTTCCATATGTGCGGTTGCTATAATCATCATAGCCCCAGGAATAAAAGGAGAATTTCTGTGTTCTGATTCTAGTGATGTAAAAGTATCATCAGCACCATCAAGGTTGTAGTTAGATATTTGTTTTATCATTTTGTTATACCAGTAAATTGCTGGTTTATTGTATTCTTTGATTTCGTTTTTTTGTCCACATCATATAAAACTATATGTAATTGTAGCTAATAAGATTAATTTAAAAAATTGTTGTTTCATTATTATCCTTTTAAAAATAAGATTTTATCCAATAAATCCAAAATGAAAGTTAAAATTGAAAAAATAATTCAATAAGATTAATCTGTTATAATACTTTTATGACATTAGAAGATAAAATAAAAAACAAAAAAATCAAATTAACAAGTGCAAGAATAGCTCTTATTGAGATATTTAAAAATGCAAAACAACCTTTAAGTTATGAAAATATAAAACTTCATATCTCTATGGATAAAGCTACTTTTTATAGAAATATATCACTATTTGAAGAGGAAGGGATTATAAACTCTTTTGAATCAAATGATAAAAAAAGATATTTTGAATTAAAACTTAAACCCCACGCGCATTTTGTGTGTACAGAATGCAATAAAGTAGAGTGTTTAGAAAAGTTAGATATTAAACTAGATGGATATTTAATAAATAATGTAATCGTAAATGGCAAGTGTAAAACTTGCCTTTCTTAACTAGATCTCTTCGTCTAGTTCCATCTCATCAATCATAGCTTTAATTCCTTCATAAAGCTCTTGACACTCCTCTTTTTCTAATTCTCTATTTTCAATATCTTTTAAAATTTCATTAAAATCATCTCTCATCTCATGCATCTGTGCTAACTCTTTGTTCAACTCTTCACTAGCATCTTTCTTTTGAGCAATTTGTTCAAATATATAATCAATACTATCTTCAATATCAGGTAATACTACAGTTTCTATCAATTCTTTTAGTTGTACATCACATTTTTTCATCATTTGCCTTTATATTTTATTTGGTGGGATTGTATCAAATATATTATAATATTATGGTATAATTATTACAATTTAGAGAGAAAAAAGGATAGATTATAATTTCGATAGATCAAACACTACAAGAACAATTTTCAACATTTTATAACAAAAATAATTTTAAAGATATAGAACAAGCTATCGAGTATTTTACCGTGTTTGGTGGAGTTGATGAACAAATAGATACAACTATTCTTATAGAAAAACTCATAGAAGAGTTGATTTTAGATGAGTATAAATATTATAGAAACCAAGTAGCTGATCTTTGTACTTCTGACCCATTACTCCAAGCTATTTTAAGCGGAGTTGCTTTAGGGGACAGAAGAACAAATTCTGCATTTAGAAGAGCACAAGTCTCTTTTAAAAATGGTATGGAGTGTGTAGATGAACTTCGAGATATGGGTGTATTAAAAGTAGAATCAACTATGCACCACCTTACAAATCAATCAAATCAAGGGGATATATCTAAAAAACTTATCATCTCTATACCTTTTTTAAGATTTTGGTTTGCTTTTGTATCACCAATATTCAAAGGGATACGAGATGGAGACTACAAAGAGTTTTTTATAAACTTTAAAAATCAAAAAGAGGAGTTCCAAAACTATATTTTTGAGCAACTTTGTCATGAGTATTTAAAAAAACAGTTTAATGAAGAAGATACTCTTTATTTAGATGGTAGATATTGGGATGATGAGGGTGAAGTGGAATTAGTAGCCAAAACGACATCGGGGAAAATCATAGCAGGGTCTTGTAAATATACAAATGCAAAGATGAAAAAATCAGTTTTGACAAATCTCAAAAAAAAGTGTGAAAATATTCAACTCCCTGTAGATATTTTTGTACTTTTTGCAAAAAGTGGATTTAGTAATGAATTAAAAAGTTTAAAAAGTGAAGAGTTGAAACTTTTTACAGCAAAAAGTTTGAAAGGACTTATTTAAAATATGGAAGATTTAATAGGTATCATTGGTGTATCGTTTGTACTTGTAACTTATTATCTTTTACAAGTTGAAAAAATAGATGCAAAAGGGTTTTGGTACTCGTTTTTAAATCTTTTTGGTGCAGTATTGATAATGTATTCACTTCTATATAATTGGAATTTAGCTTCTGTTATTATTGAGATATTTTGGATAGCTATAAGTGTTTATGGTGTTTGGAAATATTTGAAGAGAACAGTTTAAATGTTCTATATTTATAAATATTTTGCTAAAATAAATTTATATGAAACTTATAGGAGGATAGTATGCAAACTGTAACATTAGAAGTTCAAGATAGTTACATTCAGAGTTTTATGAACTATGTAAATGAGCATAGCTCTAGTATACAAGTCACAAAAGATAAAAACTTGGAAGTAGACCCATACTTTTATGAGAGACAAAAAGAACTTCATCAGATACGAGATGATATTAAAAGTGGAAAAAGTGAATTAATATCATTTGAAGATTTTGAAAATGGGAAGAATACTTGACAAAACCATTAAATACAAAAAATTATTCAATATCAAAATATAAAACAGTAGATTTATTTTGTGGTATTGGTGGAGTAAGACGAGGATTTGAACTTACAAATAAATTTTCTAACTTATTATCAGCAGAAGTTGATAAATATGCATGTATGACTTATGAACATTTATTCAATGAAAATCCATTAAATGATGTTACAAGTGAAGAATTTAAAGAAAAAGTACAAAGTTTAGATTATGATGTTTTATTAGCAGGATTTCCTTGTCAATCATTTTCAATAGCTGGTGCAAAAAAAGGTTTTGAAGATCGTACCCGAGGAACACTATTTTTTGATGTTGCAGATATATTGAAAAGAACAAGTCCAAAAGCATTTTTATTAGAAAATGTGGAAGGACTTTATAGACATGACAAAGGTAAAACATTTAAAATAATTATAGATACATTAGTTAATGAATTAGGATATAAAATTGTTGGAGTAAATGAAACTAATGGAATTCTAGAATATGATTCAAAATCATTCTTAAGAAAAACAGTAGATTTTGGACTTCCTCAAAAAAGAACAAGAACTTATATTATGGGATTTAGAAATGATTTAGTTACCAATAATTATAAATTTAACGAATTACCAACTAAAAAAGATAAACCTATATTTAGTAATCTGTATGATTTACTAGAAGAAGATGTATCAGCTAAATATTATTTATCTGAACAATATATTAAAACACTTGAGAAACATAAAGCTACACATAAAGCAAAAGGTAATGGCTTTGGATATAAAGTAGTGAATGTTGGAGAAAGTCCAATATCAAATACTATCTTAGCAACAGGCGGTTCAGGTAAAGAAAGAAATTTAATATTACAAGAAAAACCAGAATATTATGGGATTATGTTTGGAAGTAAAAAAACACCTATCAATGATAAAGGTATCAGAGTGATGACCCCTAGAGAATGGGCAAGATTACAAGGATTTAAAGATTATGCTTTTATAGAAAATAATAAAGATACTTTTTCATTTCCAGATACTGTAAGTGAGACACAACAATATAAACAACTTGGAAATAGTGTATCAATACCAGTTATTGAAGAATTAGCAAAATATATGTATAAACAATTAGAGGAGTTTGAAAATTATGGGATTTAATAAAGGTGAATGGTCGGAATTATATACTTTTTTATATTTAATTGATAATCCAAATTTAATTATTGTTGATGAAAATTTACAGCAAAAAGACACTACAACATTTAAAGTATTAGAGTTTTTATTAGCAAATAAAACTAAATATAAATTATTTGATAAAGATAAGGTTATTAAGATTCTATCTAATGGAATTAATAAAGAATATGAAATTAGCTATATTAATAGTCAACATAAATTATTACTTCAAAAAATAATGGCACATAAAAGTGCAAAAGGGACATTTGATATTAATGAAATACAACCATTAATTAATGATTTATTAGATGGCAATAAACTGAAAGGAAGTTCCCAAGTTAAAGGAGATTTAGAAGCCATTGTATTTGATAGCATAAGAAATAACAACTTTAATATTTCATATAACATAAAATCAAACTTAGGAGCAGGTGCTACTTTGTTAAATGCATCTAGTCATACAAATTTCATATATGAAGTAACAAATATTAATGATTCTATAATGACTCAAAGTAATAATATTAATACAAGAACAAAGCTAATAGATAAATGCAAATTTTTAAAAGACAATGGAGCAATATTTAATTTTATTAAAACAGAAAGTACTGTGTTTGGTAATAATTTACAATTAGTTGATTCTAATTTAGATAAAATATTAGCAAAAATGCTTATTTTATCTTACGAAGAAAATATAAAAGATATAAATGTAATGTTATCATCAATTATTGATGATACAACTTCTGAAATTTATTATAAAAAGAAAATTGGTGATTTTGCAAATGCTGTAACATTTGGAATGAGAGCAAGTGAAACTTGGGATGGGATAAATGAAGTAAATGGTGGGATAATTATAGTCACAAAAACTGGTGAAGTATATTTGTTAGATTTAATTTACTTTAAAAGTATTGTAGATAAATATTTAATTGATAATATAAAACTAGATAGTCCAAGTTCATCTAGATATAAAATGTTTGAAATCTATAAAGAAAATAATAAATATTACTTTAAATTAAATTTACAAGTTAGATTTAAATAGCAATTTAAAAAAATATAGAAAAGTTTAAATTCCTTTTTTGTTTAATGAAATAAAGGCTTAAAGTTTTAATAATGAATAACAAAATAGGTATTCCAATTCCCATTTTATCCCATTGATTAGTATTGTATAACCAGATGGATCGTGCTACTCTTTCCTCAAATAAATAATCCTATACAACATAGGAACATAATACAAATTCAAAATCGTAGCCCAAAGTATTCCAAATCCTAAAGCTACAGCCATAGGTTGTAATATCAAAGATTGACCAGAAGCAAAAAACATCAAGGTGCTAAGTCCTAAAATAGTTGTAAGTGAAGTAAGAAGAATAGGGCGGAGTCTTAAAAGGGCATATTGTTTCATCTCTTCTAGATTTTTTGCCTTTTGGATAAAATCCATCATAATAATTCCATCATTTACAATAACTCCAGCAAGTCCAACAATACCTATAAGTCCAGGCATAGTGATATTTAATCCCATGATAAAATGTCCCACAAGTACACCTAAAACAGAAAGTGGAATAGTGCTTAAGATAATAAGTGATTTAACCAAACTATCAAACATCCACACTAGTGAGATAAAAATCAAAATTAAAGCTATTATAAAAGCTTCTCCCATCTCCATTTGTATCTTTTTATTCTCTTTCTCTTCCCCTTTGATATCTATATTTACTTTATCTCTTAGCGTATCTAATACGGGATTTAGTTGTGTATACAATTCTGTACTTGTAGTTCCATCTAGTGAAGCAGTAATAGTTTGTATAGCAGTTCCATCTTCTTTAAATATTTGACTTAAGCTTGATTTAGTTTTAAATGCAACTATATCATTTAAAAGTACTTTAGTATCACTATTTGGCACATTTACTTCAAAGGTATCAAGACTTTGTTTTATATCTTTATTGACACTTTGAAACACAATATCTACTATACCACTATCATCATACATTTTAGAAAAACTACCTTTAAAATAGTATGGTTTCAAAATATTTACAACATCAGTTTCACTAAAACCAAGAGCTTGACCATAAGGATTTATAGAAAATTTTAAATCAAGATTTCCAAGAAGTACATCATCTGCTACATTTGTAATACCTTTTATATTTTCTAGTGTATCTTTTGTTGTTTTAATAGCATCACTTAAAGCTTTGTCATTTTTGCCACTAAAACTAATCTCAATATCATACTTTACTATTCCTGCACCTGGAACATATACTTTTAGTTCATCAAACTCTTTTTTTATATCACTATTATCTATAAGTTTTGAGATATTATTTGAAATTGTTTTTGCTGATTCAACTCTTGTCATATCTGTATCATCATATTTTGGGCTTAAATATGGGTTGATAAATTTATCAAATACATTTTGAGGTGCTCTTTCTTGAAGATTTACAAATATTTGGAAATAAAACTCCTCATTTTGAGGGAGTTGTTTCCCATCTAGTTTCATACCTATAACGGAACTAATACTATCTATCTCATCTCCAAGTTCAAAGTTTTCGAGTATCTTTTTCTCAAGTTTATATATCTTTTCTTCTGTTTCTTTTATATCGTATCCCACACCGACACTTCCATTTATATACACTTGTGTTGTATCAAATTCTGGCATAAATTCAAATTTTAGTAGTTTTGCAAAACTTATTGTTGTAATAATGATAAATATAGTCAAAATAAGAGGAGATAGGTATTTCCACTTTAATACAAAATCAAGAATTTTTTTATATAAGTTTTTATTCCATTCCCAGATAGTTTCTGATTTCTTTTCATTGTGATTTACTTGTAAAATATGTTTTGCATGAAGAGGTAAGAAAAAAAATGCTTCTACTAAAGAACTCAAAAGAAGTATAGAAATCATAATAGGTAATATCCTCATAAATACACCAGTTTCGCCACTCATAAGCAATATTGGTAAAAATGCAAAGATAGTTGTAGCTGTTGCTGTTAAAACAGCTGGATACATCTCAACAGCACCATCTAAAGCTGCTGTCATTTTATCTTTTCCCATCTCTAAATGTCTATAGATATTTTCCCCAACAACAATAGCTTCATCCACTAGCATACCAAGAGCAAGTAAGGCTCCTAAAAGGGAGAGCATATTTAAACTAAAGCCAAGTTGTTCAGCTCCAATAAGCCCTATCATAAAACTCGTTGGTATTCCAACTGCAACCACAAAAGCAATCCGTGCATTGATAAAGAAAAATAGGGCAATAGTAAGTAGTATTAGACCAAAAAGGATATTAGATACAACAGTGTTTAGTCTGTTTTTTATCCAAACAGAGGTATCTGTATATGTATCAAATTTAATATCAGAATATTTTTTTTGTTCCTCTTTTAATATTTTTTTTATCTCTTTAACTAAAGCGATACTATCGCCTGTTTTACTTTTATTGACACCAATTGAGATATTTTTTTGTCCATTAAAATGTGAGATAGTATTTACATCTGCTAGTTTATATTCTACTTTTGCAATATCTTTTAAATAGATAGTTTGATTGCCAATTTTTATGATCATCTGTAGAAGTTTTTGAATATCTTTTTCACCATTTTGACTACTAAGATAATAGTGAGTTCCCTTATCTTTGATAATTCCAGCAGGAAAGATAGAACTTGTAGAGGCTATGGCATTTATTACCGCATTTTTATCTAATTTAAACGCATCTATTTTTGCTTCATCAAAAGTGATAAGAAGTTCCTTGTCACTATCTCCCCAAATTGTAATATCACTTAAATCTCCAAGCGTATTTATCTTGGCTTTAATATCATCTGATATTTGAAGTAACTCTTCATTTGATTTATCTCCAAATACAGCAATAGTAATAAGTGGAAATGAAAAACTTACCTCTTTTACAATTGGTTCATCCATGTCGCTTGGCAGGTCTGAACGAGTTTTTGTTACGATATCTTTTACATCATCAAGCAGTTTTGAAAGATCATTTCCCTCTTTTAAGTCTATCTTAATAGTAAAATAACCTGTTTTTACAACAGTTGTAATACTATCTGCTTCACTTAAATTTGCTAGTTCATCTTCTATTTTAGAAACAGCCATAAGGTCAAGTATATCACTACTAGCCCCAGCATAAGTTCCAGTAATAGAGATAGCATCAAGATTTGATGGTGGAAATATCTCTTTTGGTATTTTTAAGTATGAAAATACAGAAAGGATAAATATAAAAAATAGGAGCATATAGTTTAAAATAGGTTTTTCTAAACCAAATTTTATAAGTGATTTTATCATGTTACATTATACTAGATATAATCTTATCTATATCTAATTTTTCTTTCATAGTTTTTATAAATGTATCAATTGTTTTTTTCTTATATGTTTTGAAATTTTCATCATCAAAAATACCATGTACAAAAGTTCCTTTGATATTATCTTTCTCAAAAAATAGAGGATATTTTTCACTAATACCTTGGTGTATCTCAAAACCTTCGTAATCATTCTTAAACATTCTGTATAATTCTCTTTTGAGCACTTTGTCATTTTGAAACAGTATATCATCATCAATAAAACCTAATCCAACTTCTATTGTAGGAGTAGTATTTTCAATACAAAGTTCATCAATAAGCTTTTCAAACATCATCTCATATCCACCACAAATACCAAAAAGTTCTACTTTTGTGTTTTGAAGTTGTTTAAAAAGACCATTGTTTTTTAACCACCGTAAATCTTGAATTACTAGTTTTGTACCAGGGAGTATTACTAAGTCAAATCTATTTAAATCTATATTGGAAGTTACAAACTCTAAAGAGATAGTTTCATCTGCAATTAATGGTTCAAAATCATTATAATTACTCATATGTGGATAGTTAATAACAGCTACTTTTTTTGTAGCATTTTTACAGTTTTGAGTAAAGTTTTTTAAACTAGCACTATCTTCAAATCCTAGATTAAAAGGGATATAAGGTAATACTCCTAAAACAGGTATTTTAAAATCCTCTTCAATAATTCTAACACCCTCGTCAAACAGACTCATATCTCCTTGAAATTTATTAACAATAACACCTATAACATTTGAGCGTAATTTTTCTGGAAGTAGGTTATAAACACCCCAAATAGAAGCAAATACACCACCTTTTTGTATATCTGCAACTAGAATTATTTTTGTATTGTAACTGTCTGCTATATAAATATTTGACAAATCTTTATCCATAAGATTGAGTTCTACTGGGCTTCCAGCTCCTTCACATACAACACAATCATATTTTTCATCAAGATATTCAAAACATCTTTTTACCACTGGCTTAAGTAAATCTAAGTCTCTATAATATTCTCTTACATCTTTGTCGTGAAGTACTTTTCCTTCAACTATAAGTGAAGCTGAATTTCCATGACCTGATTTGAGTAAAACTGGATTTAAGTGATAAGAGGTTTTGACACCTAAAACTTCTGCTTGAAAGTGTTGTGCTATTGCTATCTCACTATTGTCATCACAAACTTTTGAATTGTTTGATACATTTTGTGCTTTAAAAGGGACAACACTATATCCTAACTCTTGGATAATTTTTCCTATAACAAAAGTAAGTGTTGATTTTCCTGCATCTGAAGATGTTCCAAAAATACTTATATTTTTCATAATATCCTTATGCAGAGTTGATTTTTGAAAGTTTACAATATTATCTGTATAAATATACTTATAGTTCCTCTTGAGGTATTGGTTTTGCAAAATAGTAACCTTGATAATATTCACAACCTAAAGTTGAAAGTTTTTCATACATCTCTTTTGTTTCTACACCTTCAGCGATAACTTCAAAACCAAACTTACTTCCAATACCAAGGATTGCTACTACTATTGTTTCATCATTTTCATCTGTTAATATATCATCTATAAAGGATTTATCAATTTTCAGTTCATCAATTGGAAGCTTTTTCAAGTAAGATAAAGAGGAATAACCAGTTCCAAAATCATCAATAGAAAGGGTTAAACCTAATTTTTTAAGATAATGTATCTTTTCAAGAGCTTGATCTGTATTTTTGAACAGTAAGCTTTCTGTAAATTCTAGTCGTAATCTATTTGGTATAATATTATATTTAAATATATTATTTTCAATATTTTTTGCAAAATTATCTTTTTCAAATTGTTTAATACTTATATTTACAGATATTCTCCAATCTTTTTTTATTGCGTCTTTTTCCCAACTACTTATGAGTTTTATTGATTCTTCTATCACAAAGTTACCTAATTGTAAAATAAGATCACTCTCTTCTGCTATTGCTATAAACTCAATAGGACTTATATATCCTAAGGTTTTGTCAGTCCATCGCAATAGTGCCTCAACGCCAGTTACTTTTTTATTATTATTAAGCTGTTTTTGGTAATGTATCTCTATTTGATTATTGGTTATTGCTTTTCGTAACTTTTCTGTGATGATTGTTTTTCTTTCTATCTCTTTTTGAAGTTTTGGGTCAAAAAAGCTAAAGTTGTTTTTTCCTTTATCTTTTGAATGATACATTGTATTATCTGCACGCTTCATAAGCTCATCAAAAGTGATAGTATCATTAAATATTGATATTCCTATACTTGCAGTTAGTTGATATTCTATATTTTCAATCATAAGTGGTTTTGATAATCGTTTTAAAACATTATTTGCAACAGTTCTTATACTTTTGACTGCTGTATCTTTATCACTGTGTTGTGTATCAATAAGAATAATAAATTCATCTCCTCCAAATCTTGCTGCTGTATCGTATCTTCTTATTGTTTTGGATAGTCTTTTAGCACACTCAACTAATATCATGTCTCCTATAACATACCCTTTTGTGTCATTGATATTTTTAAAATTATCTAAGTCTATGAACATTAATGCACCAAAGTTTTTATTTCTACTATTTTTATTGATAAGTCTACTTGCTCTATCTTCTAGTAAAGCTCTATTTGGAAGATTTGTTAAAGAATCATAATAAGCAAGTTGTAGTATCTCTTCCTCTTTTTCTTTAATCTTTGTTATATCC
>Ga0209633_10003291_pt1 | contig 15020 bp, 14 predicted proteins | sample Cruoilmetagenom1_FD_187290 | JGI IMG/M metagenome (GOLD analysis project Ga0209633, IMG submission 187290) | Oil polluted marine microbial communities from Coal Oil Point, Santa Barbara, California, USA - Sample 1 (SPAdes) (version 2) | ecosystem: Environmental > Aquatic > Marine > Oil seeps ... | reverse complement strand
CGGATCGCATCGAAAATGGTTTAACCCAGCTACAGAAAGAGGAACAACCATTCCGGATTGGGGCCAAAAGGATTTGAAAGCAGGCACGATCTCAGCAGTTTGCAGACAGCTTGGGATTGATAAAAATTCCTTGTGATAAATGGAACGTGGGCAGAAGCAACAAAAACACCAACGTCCCTACGGTCTTCCCAAAGATGGAAAAAAAGATAAAAGTGTGAAGAATGAAGACCTGACCCCTATGTCTTCCTTGAGCTTAAAGTAAAAAACGCAAGAGAATTCCTTGATGAAATTGAAAAAGCATAAGATAGGATTAAGGAAAAGGTAACAGACTCAGATCACAGTTAAATACTTGCTATAGGTAGACTAAGGGTCAACCGTAGACTTGACCCCATTTTCCCCTTGCTATAGGTAGACTAAGGGTCAACCGGAGACTTGACCCCATTTTCCCCATTTTCCCAAAATTCTTGACAACGGCGAAATCATACGCCATTATTTTTTTGATATCCATAATGTAACCATGTCCCCTACCAGCACTTTGATGAAGGAGGTCATAATGAGTGAGAGAGAAGTATTAATAAAGGAAATTAAGGGCCTTCCTGATTTTATAATTGATCAGCTTTTAGGAATTGTTCGTTACATAAAAATTGGAATTGAGAACGAGTATATTTCTAAAACCAATAATGACTTTTATAACAGCGCTCGGTTTAAAGACATCGTATCTGAATCAATAGCAGAGTATCGGAGTGGGAAAACTGAAGATATGGATATATTGTGAATATGGTTTCGAAAAGGACAAAAACCTTTAAAAAGCTGTTTAATAGCTTGCCTGACCATATTAAAAAAAACGCGCGGAAGCAATATAAAGTTTTCCTTGAGAACCAATCTCATCCCTCATTGAGAAAAAAACCGGTAGGTTTGATAAGATGCAAATATTGTAACGCTCAACCCCAAAATTTATTGAAAAATGCTGTAGCGCATAAATTTACTTAAATTTCAGCGGGATAGCGGGGTATTCTTTTAAAATTTTATTTTTTTAAAAAATTGCAATTTTGTTCTTTTTTTGCTGATTTTTAATTTCCAATATCAATTAAATGAGTTAGGTGCGTTACAATATTTTGTCATGAAATTCAAAAAAAGCGTTACAATTAATGCATCTTATCAATCATCCTGACGGAGCTTGCCATTATTGATAAGAAGATCTTTCTTGTTATCGTGGAGGACATGAGCTGCTTCATGAAAGAAGGCGAACCAGAAAAGGTCTTCCGCTTTGCCGCGTAGATTGAGCAGAATCATAGCTTTGCTTGGCGAAAGCCATTTCGTAGCACCGGACCACGGTGCTTTTTTTATCTCAGTAATAAAAGCCATGGCAACGCCTGCTTCGGCGCAAAATAACTGCATTTGTTTTATAAAAGTTTTATGAAATTTCGAGCATGGCTTTAAATGTAGACGGAATACGCTGAAGGATTTGTTTTATCTGCTGTGCCGTAAGATCATTGAATTCAATCCTGGCGGAGTTAATAACCTGCGTTGAAGAAACGCCCCATTTTTCAAAGCTTCCTGACAGGTTTATGCCGGTTGTGGGCTCATCTGTTCGGTTTGTTTCTAAAATATTAGAAATGTGTGGTGGCTTTGCCGCCTCTTCACTGTTTCCAGTACCATCATTTATAAAAAATTTATTATTCTTGATTCCGTCTGGGTACAATGGCGGTACTCCATCTCCAAATAACTATAGTGTATACCGTAATACTTGACCCCATCCTCCCGCAAACAAGTAAACCGTTTCCTTTTTCTTTGGACATGGCAGATAACTATAATCATTTGTTTCGGGAAGCTTTGATTTGACAAAACAGTACGGTTTATGATAGTTGAATTTTCAATATTCAACCTACATGGTGTCTATTATAATTAAACGGGTATAATTAAACGGGTATAATTAAACAGGTATAATTAAACGGGTATGATTAAACGGGCTCTTGAAAATAAACTGATAAAAGCGGCAACACAGTACCCTGTTGTAACTATAACCGGACCGCGTCAGTCAGGAAAAACAACCCTGGTTCGTTCAGTTTTTAAGGATTACGATTATGTCTCTCTGGAAGATCCGGAACTACGTTCTTTTGCCCTTGAAGATCCGCGCGGTTTCCTGCAGCAATTTAGAAAAAATGTCATTTTTGACGAAGTTCAGAGGACACCTGAACTTTTTTCCTATATCCAGACAATAGTGGATGAAGAAGACAGGACAGGGCAGTTCATTCTCACTGGTTCTCAAAACTTTCTTTTATTAGATAGTATCAGTCAGACCCTGGCCGGCCGTTGTGCCATTTTGCATTTATTACCATTCTCTCGGGATGAACTTGCCGGGATTCCATCTTTGCCGGTGAATCAGATAGGCCTGACCCTTCCGACTGACCGGAAAATTCCGGATGTAGACCTGCATAGTCAATTGTTCCATGGGTTTTATCCACGTATTCACGATAAAAAACTTGATCCTCAGGATTGGCTGAAAAATTATTATCAAACATATCTTGAGCGTGACGTTCGTGAAATAATTAATGTTGGTGATCTGGAAACGTTTCGCAGGTTTACTGCTCTTTGCGCCGGCCGCACCGGACAGTTATTGAATTTTTCTAATCTCGCATCGGATTGTGGTATTACCCATACAACAGCAAGACGCTGGTTATCTGTTTTGGAAGCAAGCTTTCTCGTCGTTCTTCTTAGACCACATTATCAGAGTTTTCGAAAAAGACTGGTTAAGGCTCCTAAGCTCTATTTTTTAGATACAGGCCTGCTTTGTTACCTGTTGCGCATCAGGAAACCTGATGAGTTAGCATTCCACGCTGCACGAGGCTGTATTTTTGAGACCTTTGCAGTTTCAGAACTTTATAAAAGGGCTTTTAACGCAGGACAGGATCCTGATTGTTTTTTCTGGCGAGACTCAGCCGGGCATGAAGTTGATATAATTATTGATCTGGGCAGCACATTGGTTTCCATAGAAATAAAATCAGGAGCCACAATAAGTAAAGATTTTTTCAAGGGTCTTAAGTATTGGCAAAATCTCACCGGGACTAAAGTCAAAAGTAGGGCTGCATTAATATATGGGGGCAATAATTCTGTGATACGCAATAAAATTCACGTATATGCCTGGTGGAACTTTTGAAGGACGTCCATTTATAGTTCCCACGCTGGAGCATGGGAACCAGGCAAGAACCAGCATCTAAAAAGTGCAAACTAAATTTGAGGGATGCCAACAGCTCCTTATTCCTGCAACTTTTGTACTTTGAAATCAAACAAAGCGGACATTAATCTGTGCGCCTGCTTGTTGTAGAAGTTATTTTGTCCCCGTTCCTATGGAGAAATAGAATATGAAAGGATTAAGGCTTGCCGAAGAATATTATAAATCTTTCGGGGCTCCCATGATAAGGGAAAAATTTGCTGAATTCGAGCATAAGATTGCTGCAGGCCTGGTGGGGGATGGCTCTGAATGTTATGGATTTGATGATAAAATATCAAAAGATCACGATTGGGGCCCAGGTTTTTGCATCTGGCTTGATGACGAAGATTATCAAATAATAGGCGCGGATTTGCAACGGGAATATGATACTCTTCCGGATACTTTTCATGGGTTTAAAAGATTAATGAGCCAGTGGGGCGGAGGCAGGGTAGGAGTCTTTACAATAGAGGAGTTTTACACAAAATTTATTGGGACAGGACATGTGCCTGCTTCTTTTGATGACTGGCTTTATTTACCAGAAAACAATCTTGCAAAATGCACTAACGGCAAGGTTTTTTCAGATCCATCCGGCAGCTTTTCCCTGATCAGGGAAAAGTTGCTTGAATTTTACCCGGAGGACGTAAGGTTGGTCAAGATTGCGGCCAGATGTATGGCTGCTGCCCAGGCCGGTCAGTATAATTATATAAGATTGATCAGGCGAAAGGAATATTTTGCAGCTCTATACTCTGAAACCAAGTTTTGTGCGGATATTATTTCTCTTGTTTTCCTCTTAAACAAAAGTTATACACCATATTATAAATGGTGCCACAGGGCTGTGAGCAAGCTTCCTCTTTTGGGGGAGTTCATCCATCAAAAAATCAATGAGCTGGTACAAAACCATGATCCTGCACTTAAAAACAGAATCATCGAAGAGATCAGCGCGGGTGTTATTATAGAATTGCATAATCAAGGTTTAAGCCATTCTGAGAGTAATTTTCTTTTGGATCATGGCCCGGTAATTCACGATAAGATAAAGGATGATAACCTGAGACAGCGAGATGTGTGGGCAGGGTAATTTTATATGAAAATGAAAAACATTCTGATTATTGGGGGCAGTTATTTTGCCGGCCGTATTCTGGTAGAAGAGCTGCTTCAAAAAAAAAATTATAATATATATGTTTATAATCGAGGAAATATGCCTCTCAACAGGGGTGATGTTACGGAACTGGTCGGAGATCGGGACGATGAGCAGCGAATCAAAAAGGTTATCCCTGATCGGGACTGGGATGCCTTGATAGATTTTTGCGCCTATGCCCCTGAGCAGATAGAAAAAATGATCAGAGCTGTTCCCGGAAATATCAGGCATTATATCTTTATCAGCACTACTACTGTAAACGAAAACGTGCTGAATCTGCCAATCAAAGAGGATGCTCAAAAGCTTTCAGCTATACAGCCTGAGTTGGGGCAGTATGCAGATTATGGATACAACAAGTGGCTGTCGGAGTGTAAACTTGAGGAAAAATGCGTGCAAAACGGGATTCCATATACATCCCTGCGACCGGCAATAATTTTTGGGGAATATAATTACGCTCCCCGTGAAACATATTTTTTTGATCTTATCAGAGATAACAAACGTATTTTTTTGCCTGATAATGAACTTGCTCTTTTTAGTTTTGTCTGGGTCGTTGATTTGGCCAGGATTATTGAACAATGCATCGGGAATGGAAAAGTTTTTAATCAGGCATTCAATGTTGCAGGAGAAGAACTGGTTTCGTATAAACGCCTTATGGAAGTCTTTGAGGAGATTTGTGAAAAAAAGATTAAGACCTCAAAAATGAGCATAGCGTTGATAAATAAAAAGGGTATCCCCTTACCATTCCCCCTTGATAGTCATCTTGTTTATTCAGGCAGGAAGATTGAGAAAGTATTAGACTTTGAATATACGCCTTTTGTGGCAGCTATGAAAAAAACCTACGAATATTATCAGCTTGTACAGCAATCCTGATTGCAATAAGCCCCATGAACTGACAATTCGTCCTCGTTCTTTACTGAACTTCTGTCACAAAAACAAGAAGTTCATTGACTGAAAAACTCAAAACCTAAAACTCAAAACTGCGGCTTTGCCGCTTTAGAATAACGGAGAGATAACTTGAACATGGCTATTTATAAAGAAGAATGGGTTTTTGTTGTAATTCAAAATCCAGGCGTGAATGAGCATATTGCAGGTATGCAGGATCAGGAAACAAATGTTGATTTTATTCCCACTTTTAAAAAAAAGGAAGAAGCTGCGGAATGTTTTATAAATATGCCGCGTGAAGCCGGGAATAAATATGAGGTTCAGGCTATTATTTTTGAAGACCTTAAGGCTTATGCAGTCGAAAATAATTTTATAATTTTTTTTCTGGATAAACAAGGAAAGATACTGGAAAGAGTCAAGCCATGAAAGATTTATCGTATATAGATTATACTTTTTTTGACAAGCCGGAGATTCTTTCCTGTATATTTTATCCCAGGGAAGAAAATTGTCAAATCAAATCTGTTGGAACTGAGGAGTTGCTTATACCGGTAGAGGACGGTTTTTTTGTAGGCGCACGATTACATCATATTGATAAAAAGGCGCCTGTTATACTCTATTTTCATGGTAACGGAGAGATCGTTTCGGATTATGATGAAATTGCTCCTTTATATCTTGACAAAGGGATGAATTTTTTGCCCGTTGATTACAGGGGGTACGGTCGTTCCACTGGTAAACCTACCATAACCGCTATGATGCGTGACGCACATATTATTTTTGAATTTGTTAAAAACTGGCTTAAAGAGTACTCGTTTACAGGGCATTTGATCATAATGGGAAGATCACTCGGAAGCGCATCTGCGCTTGAAGTAGCCGTAAATTATGAAGATCAGATAGACGGATTGATTATAGAGAGCGGCTTTGCCTATACTCTCCCGCTCTTGAATACCCTGGGCGTTGACGTGAGTAATCTGAAGATTGCAGAAAAAAAAGGTTTTCAAAATATTGATAAGGCCGTCAAATTTAAAAAACGTTTCCTTGTAATACATGCCGAATTTGACCATATAATTCCCTTTAGTGAAGGAAAAGCTCTGTTTGACGCATCTTTTTCAACAAAAAAAAAGATGCTCATGATTCCGAATGCAGACCATAACTCAGTTTTTGTGGCAGGCTTCAATGATTATATGAAAGCAGTAAAAGAACTCACTGATTATCAGGATTAGAAACGGTGGCGAAATAACTAAGAAAATATAGTTTGTTCTGTTCTGTTCTGTTTGGGGCAGGCATGGTGCCCGCCCCTACGATTGTTTTTACAGTGCATTCGAATTTTTCTAACTCGGCATAGCTGGAACCAAAAAAAATTATCACAAAAACACAAAAATCTGAATGTTATTCTATTTTGTGTTTTTGTGATTCTCTTTTAGGTTTTTTGCCGAACCCTAAAGGTGAATCAATGAAAAAAATTCTGGCTGTCCATGGGCCAAATCTTAATATGCTGGGAAAGCGGGAGCCTGAAATATACGGTCGTAAAACTCTCGAAGATATAAATATTTTTTTAAAAAAACGGGGGTTGGAACTTGGGGTTGAGGTAGAGACGTTTCAGTCTAATTTTGAAGGTGCGATTGTGGAGAAGATTCAGCATGCGCTTGGTCAATCTGATGGTATTATAATTAATCCTGCTGCTTATACTCATACCAGCGTGGCTATTCGGGATGCTCTTTTATTGCTTGATGTTCCGATTATAGAAATCCACCTTTCAAATATATACAAACGCGAGCCATTTCGTCACACGTCGATGGTATCGGATATAGCCACAGCCCAGCTTGCCGGATTCGGTGATTACGGTTATATTATGGCTTTGGAGGCATTGGCCAGGATCTTTCAGGATAGAATATCAATATGAAACAGTTGGAAGAAACATCTTTATTTTATGAAATCAGCAAAGTTCTTAACAAGTACCTTGATTTAAAAAAATCTCTTTATGCAGTTCTTGATATCCTGTCTGGTTCTATGAATATGGTGCGTGGTACAATATCAATTCTCGACCCGCTGCGCAATGAAATAACTATTGAGGTTGCTCACGGACTTTCCGTAAACGCCATGGAAAGGGGAAAATATAAATTAGGCGAAGGTATTATAGGAAAGGTTATTCAGACTGGAAAGGCTGTTACAATTGCCAAAATAAGTGAAGAACCACGTTTTCTCGACAGAACGGCTTCAAGAAAAACCGCCCAAAATCAGGAATTATCATTTATATGTGTACCTGTTATCAAAAATAAGCATGTGATAGGGGCTCTTAGCGTAGATAAACCATATGATAAAGCGTACAGCCTTAGTGAAGGAAAAAGGCTTCTGCTTGTTATAGCCACCATGATTGCAAGACATGTCGCCAATCTGGAAAAAATCCGTCTGGAAAAAGAACATTTAAGACGTGAAAACAGACGATTAAGAGACGAACTTGAAAATAAATATAAAATAACCAATATTATAGGAAACAGCAACAAGATGAGAGATGTTTTTCAAATGATTTCTCAGGTTTCCAGAAGCAATGCAACTGTTCTTATCCGCGGGGAAAGCGGAACGGGCAAGGAACTTGTAGCCAACTCCATCCATTACAACAGCCTGAGAGCAAAGCAGCCTTTTATCAAAGTGAATTGTGCTGCATTACCTGCCAATTTGATTGAAAGTGAACTTTTTGGGCATGAAAAAGGAGCCTTTACCGGCGCTTTAAATCAGAAAAAAGGGAAATTTGAATTATCGCACAAAGGAACTCTCTTTCTTGATGAAATAGGCTCCGTTGATCTTAATACGCAGGTAAATCTTTTACGTGTGCTTCAGGAAAAGGAATTTGAACGTGTTGGGGGCGAGAAAACAATCAAGATTAATGTGCGCATAATGACGGCAACCAACAAAAATCTTGAAGATGCCGTTGAGAATGACACATTCCGGGGAGACCTTTATTATAGGCTTAATGTATTTCCGATTTATATTCCTCCTCTCAGAGAGCGAAAAACGGATATTTTGCTTCTTGCAGATCATTTTCTGGAAAAATATACAAAGGAAAATTTTAAGGAAATTCGAAGATTTTCAACTCCTGCTATAGATATGCTTATGGATTATCACTGGCCGGGGAATGTAAGAGAACTCGAAAACTGCATTGAGCGTGCTGTGTTGTTATGCGAAGAGGGCGTAATACATACATATCATCTGCCTCCGACACTACAAACAGGCGCAGAATCTAATACACTGACCGGACTTTCTCTTGAGGATGCTGTTGCAGCTCTTGAGAAAGAGATGATAATTGATGCTCTCAAGAATACGCGCGGGAACGCAACCCTGGCTGCTCAGATGCTGAAAACTACGGTTAGAAAGTTTAATTACAAATCTAAAAAAAATCTGATAAATTACCGTGATTACCGGTAGTTTTTATTCCGCAACAATAAAAACATCGTGAAAGCCATGCTGTATAAGTATATCTTCATATTTTGCGGCCTGCTCCAGAGTAGTGCATTTCCCCGCTCTTACCCGGTAAAGGGACTTATCTCCAGCATCAACGAGAGTAATATGGATATTTCTGTAAATTGGCTCCAGCTCTTTTTTTAATTTTTCAGCATTGTTTACATCGCTGAATGCTCCGATTTGTAAAGTAAAGTTGCCATTGTAATAGTCTACCGGAATAAATTCGGGACCGGATTTGATTTTTGCTCTATTTTGCCGTGCATATCCGAGTGCAACTATCTTTACGCGGGCAGTACCTGGTCCGACTATTCCGATTTTTTTTGCGGCTGCATATGAAAGATCTATTATCCTTCCTTTTATAAAAGGCCCTCTATCGTTTATTCTTACATTGATTTTTTTATTATTCTCCAGGTTAGAAACAGTAACCCAGGTACCCAAAGGAAGTGTTTTATGCGCGGCTGAGATTGCATACATGTTATAGCTCTCTCCGTTTGCGGTTTTTTTACCATGAAATTTTTTGCCATACCAGGATGCATGGCCGCTCTCGGTGAAGCCTCGGGCATGCGTTAATGGCTGGTACCAGTTGCGGCCTATCCTGTAAGGTTTGGTATAATGTTTTGTTTTGCCGGCCGTTGCCGGAAGCTTGCGGTCAGGTCTGAGGAGAGGTTCCACAGTTGTACAACTGTTTATTAAAAAAATAGATAATAGGCAGGCTGATATAAAATATTTATACATTTTTCGGCATCCCTCATTTATAGTTTACACTTTTTAAATCCTGGTTTTTGCCTGGTTCCCATGCTCCAGCGTGGGAACGAGAATTGTAATTTTACATTAAAAAGTGTAAACTACTTTTGAGCATTAATGAAGGATGCCCATTTTTCATTATTTTATCCCTATTCCTTAACAAAAGCAATTTTTAAAACATCCATCATTTTTTCGACAAAGATAAACTTAATATCCTTTTGTACTTTTTCTGGTATATCGTCCATATCTTTTTTGTTCCAGGCTGGCATTATAATTGTTTTAATCCCTGATCTGTGAGCTGCCAGAACCTTTTCCTTGATGCCGCCAACTGGAAGAACTTTTCCTCTTAGAGTAATTTCACCTGTCATTGCCAAATTTTTTTGAATTGGTTTGTTGGTCATCATGGAGACCATTGCCGTTAACATGGTTACTCCGGCTGAAGGTCCGTCTTTCGGGGTCGCTCCGGCCGGTACATGAATGTGGATATCATGTTTTTCAAAAAAATTTTCATCAATGCCAAGCCGTTTTGCATGTGTTCGGATAAAACTCAAAGCGGCTGTAGCGGATTCCTTCATAACATCACCCAACTGCCCTGTAAGGGTGAGCGCTTTTTTCCCCTTCATTGCTGTAGCCTCAATAAAGAGCAATACCCCTCCGGCCTCTGTCCAGGCCAGACCCAGCGCCACACCAGGAGTTAAAATTCGGGAACGTACCTCTGTAGAAAAATGGACAGCTCCAAGATATGCAAAAAGATCCTGCTTTTTAATTGTTGCGGTTTCTAATTCCTCCTGTGCTACCTTTACTGCAACTCCGCGGCATATAGTTGCTATTTCTCTTTCCAGATTTCTTAATCCGGCTTCTCTTGTATAACCTGAGATTATATTCTTAACTGCCCCTTTGGTAAATTTTATATTGCTGCTTTTCAGTCCATGGGCTTCTCGTTGACGCGGTATGAGATATTTATTTGCTATTTTGATCTTTTCATCCAGAGTATAACCGGAAAGCCGCAATACTTCCATCCGGTCAAGTAAAGCGGAAGGAATGGTGTCGAGAATATTGGCGGTTGTTATAAACATTACCTTGGACAGATCAAATGGAACATCAAGGTAATGATCTGAAAAAGAAAAATTTTGTTCCGGATCCAGCACCTCAAGCAGCGCAGATGATGGATCACCCCGAAAATCACTGCCTACTTTATCTATTTCATCCAGCATAAAAACAGGATTGTTCGATTCAGCCCTTCTTATCCCCTGTATAATTCTTCCAGGCAAAGCTCCCACATAAGTGCGCCGGTGGCCTCTGATTTCAGCCTCATCCCTGACTCCCCCCAGCGATATGCGTATGAATTTGCGGCCAAGCGCTCTTGCAACAGAACGTCCCAAAGATGTTTTACCTGTGCCTGGAGGGCCGGCAAGGCACAAAATAGGCCCATTTGATTCAGGTTTTAGTTTTCGTACGGCCAGGTATTCAATAACTCTTTTTTTTGGTTTTTCAAGACCAAAATGATCATCTTCAAGAATTTTTTTCGCTTTATCAAGATCAAGATTATCTTTAGTGCTGCTATTCCATGGCAGACTCGTAATCCAGTCAAGATAAGTAGAGGCAACCGTATATTCAGATGAAGAAGGATGCATGCGGGCAAGGCGGCTGAGTTCCCTTTCTGCTTCTTTTAAGGCAATTTCCGGCAGTTTGATCTTTGCAATTTTAGCTCTGTATTCATCAATATCTACAGATGTCCCCTCCTTTTCGCCGAGTTCTTCTTTTATCGCTTTAAGTTGCTGCCGCAGATAATATTCCCTTTGGCTCTTGTCCATATCGCCTTTTACCTGGGTCTGAATTTTGTTGCCCAGTTCCAGAATTTCAATCTGATGATTAACAAGGAGTGTAACTTCTTTTAAGCGTTTTTTTATATCATGGGTTTCCAGAATTTTTTGTTTTTCATCCCTGGTTGAATTTATTATGGAGGAAACCATATCAGCAAAAACGCCCGCTTCCTGAATTGATTGTGCCATTAAGCCAAGTTCCTGAGGCAGACCGGGAGATAGTTGGACAATTCTGGTGAACAGGCCGGAAATATTAGTCATTAACGCTTCTATTTCCTTATCTTTTTTTTCTTCATCCTTAATATGAACAACATTGGCAAGAAGATAAGGATCTGTTTGCTTATATTCCTTGATTCTGAACCTTTCAAGTCCCTGAACCAGTAATTGGGCCTTGTTGTTTTCTGTTTTTGCCATTTTTAAAATAAGGGCGCTTGTGCCTATATTATAAAGATCGTCTTTTGATTCTGCTTGAGGTTCTGCTTTGATTTCTAATTTACCCGTCTGTTTGGATGCAACAAATCCTATAATACGATCTTTTGACATTGCATCATCAATAAGCTGGATAGAATTTGTTTGCATTACCACAAAAGGTAAAACCATTTTTGGAAAAAGAACTGTATCAAATAATGGAAGAATAGAAAGGGTTTCAGGAATTTTTTCAGTGCCGATGTCCAAGGGCTGGTGAGGCTCCGCCATTTTAACCTCCAGTTTTTTTTAAATCCCAGTTTTTTTTAAATCAAGGACAGGAATTATTTTTTTGAAGTTTGGATAGTCTGACTTGCAGTATACCGTTTGAACATGATGCCTCTGCTGTTTCGGGATCTATAACAGCCGGGAGAAAGAGCATGCGCTCAAACCTTCCATATTGAATTTCTGCAAGCCGGTAAACTGCACCTTCCACTCGCTGTGCAACTGCCCGCTTACCTGAAATTTTAACGGCCTTACTACTGATTTCTATCTCCAATTCTTCATTGTTTACTCCTGCAATCTCAGCCAGCACGATTATTCCGGAGCCGGTTTCGTAAATATCCATTTGAGGTTTCCACAAAGGTTCTGAAAGCGTAAAAACAGGATTTAAGGATCGAAACATTCCATCTATTGTTCCTCCTAAATTTGAACCTGTCCGCTCAAAATCTCTGGTAAACCTTATTTTGATATAGTCCATCATTGACTCCTTAATATAGGGAGCTATTTATAAAAATGCTAAAAAAATAATTAGATCAACCTGTAAAATTTTATGGCAAGAAATTTTTTTTTTAAAATTTTAGTATATAAAAATATGAATCAAATTGTAAAGGAAAGTTTTTGGATTTTCATATTTTTACTTGACATTTTTATATAACATGCTAAATTTCCATCATTTTAAAATAAAATAAGGAAAAACTTTTCTATGATTAACAAAATCTTTCCCTTTCTTAACTGGTTTAAAAATTATGGTTCTGACAGCCTGAAAATAGATGCTATTTCAGGACTTACAGTAGCCCTGGTCTTGATTCCTCAATCTATGGCTTATGCACAATTAGCAGGATTGCCGCCATATTACGGGCTTTATGCCTCATTTTTGCCGCCCATGCTCGCAGCATTGTTCGGTTCAAGCCGCCAGTTGGCTACAGGGCCTGTAGCTGTAGTGTCTCTCATGACGGCCGCTTCTCTTGAGCCTTTGGCTGCTGCCGGAAGTGAAGGATATATAGCTTATGCTATTTTACTGGCCTTTATGGTTGGCTCCTTCCAGTTTATCCTTGGTGTCTGCAAGCTGGGCCTTATTGTTAATTTTCTTTCCCATCCTGTTGTTAATGGATTTACAAATGCGGCTGCCATTATTATTGCCTCATCACAATTGTCAAAAATATTTGGTGTTTATGTTGACAAGGCTGAACACCATTATGAAACTATATGGCGGGTCTGTGAATCAGCATTTCATTACACGCATTGGCCGACTTTAATATTAGGCCTGCTGGCTTTTGGTATTATGTACGGTCTGCGTAAAATATCACCAAAAATACCTAATGTTCTCGTAGCAGTAGTGATAACGATACTCATATCATGGGCAATCGGTTTTGAACATAACCTGATTGTAGATATCAAATCTATTCAATCTCCTGATGCCCAGGAATTGGTTGCTAATTTTAATAAACAAATAGAGGTTGCAAATCAGCTTGCTTATGAAAGATCAGAGGTTAATACTGCTCTGGATGAGGCAGGTACGTCCCACGATATAATGGCTTTGCTTGATGCTGAACATAATGCACGGGTTCTTGTTGAAAATATAAATATTGTTAAAGAAAAACAATACGATTATCGCAGGAATATCAGAGAGTTGTTGTTTGAGGGCGTAAAACAGCCGGATGGAACCTTGAAATTTTATCCAAAAAAAATGCTTCCACTTGATGTCAAAGGCGATGAACGGCAATGGAGACTTAAAGCAGGCAACGCTCTTCTTGATCCCGAGAAACTCTTAATGACCGGCGGCGGAGCTGTGGTAGGAGTTATTCCCAAGGGACTGCCGGAATTAACTGTTCCCGAATTTAACTTTAAAATTATTTTGCACCTTTTACCGTTTACGGCTATAATTTCACTTCTTGGTTTTATGGAAGCAATCTCTATTGCAAAGGCGATGGCTGCAAAAACAGGGCAGCGGCTCGACCCCAATCAGGAATTAATAGGACAGGGTATAGCTAATATTATCGGTTCAATCGGGAAAAGTTATCCTGTTTCAGGATCTTTTTCCAGATCCGCAGTCAATTTGCAGGCAGGGGCAGTTTCCGGCTTATCAAGTGTCTTTACAAGCATTGCTGTTATTATTGCACTTTTATTTTTCACTCCTTTACTCTACCATTTGCCTCAGTCTGTTCTGGCGGCTGTTATTATGATGGCGGTTATAGGGCTTGTTAATGTTTCCGGTTTCATTCATGCCTGGAAAGTTCAATGGTATGACGGAGCTATTTCAATAATTTCATTTATCTGTACCCTTATGTTTGCGCCTCATTTAGAAAAAGGAATTGAAGTTGGAGTTGTACTTTCGTTACTCGTATTTTTATTGAAAAGTATGAGGCCGACTCTTTCAACCCTTTCAAGGGCTCCGGATAAATCGTTACGGGATTCCATTGAACATGGCCTCGAAGAATGCGAATTTGTGGCCATGATTCGTTTTGAAGGTCCCCTTTTCTTTGCCAGTGCCAGCCACCTTGAAGATCAGGCACTGGAACTTCTGCTCAGGAAGAAAAAACTTAAACACATAATTTTTGTTTCCAACGGAATTAGCGATATTGATGCATCTGGTGAGGAAACATTATCGTTGTTTATTGACAATGTAAGAAGTGCTGGTATAGATATTTCTTTCAGCGGTGTGAATGAAGCGGTTATGAAGGTTATGAAGCGGACCCATTTGCTGGCTAAAATTGGTGAAAATCATATCTATTCGACCATGGAAAATGCTTTAAGTGTCATCCACAGTCAGGCTCATGCAGATGAATGGGAAGATTCCTGTCCACTTCTGAAAGTATAAACTTACGGAAACCCAACCCATCCTTTTTTTATGCCATCCATGCTGATTTGAATCTCATACAGCGGGCTGGTTCTATCCAAACCCACCATTGCAGGGGCCGCCGTGCCTCTGCTTTACTAAAGAACGAGGACGAAATAACTTTCCCAACTATGCATCACAGCTTCAGGCCATCTTTGCTCAATATAAAAGTACAAAAATCTTGAAATAGCTCACTATTCCTGCAACTTTTGTACTTTTATATCAAACAAATCTGACCTAAATCTG
>Ga0209633_10003290_pt1 | contig 15023 bp, 11 predicted proteins | sample Cruoilmetagenom1_FD_187290 | JGI IMG/M metagenome (GOLD analysis project Ga0209633, IMG submission 187290) | Oil polluted marine microbial communities from Coal Oil Point, Santa Barbara, California, USA - Sample 1 (SPAdes) (version 2) | ecosystem: Environmental > Aquatic > Marine > Oil seeps ... | reverse complement strand
GCCCACCCTGATCGTCAACGACAATCTGAGAATCGCGCCCCGGAACACGGCCGATAACACCGGTCTGCTGATCGAGAACCTCAAGGAGATCCTGGCGGATATCCAATGCCGCCAATCTGGAATATGCCAAGGACACCTCAGCGGCAAGAAATGAATCGCCGCCGCAGGCGCGACGCGAGTCCCGCATCGCTTTACCATACCGACCATGCGCACCGGTCTTGCCCAACTTCCTTTGCACGGCGGCAAGGCGCCGCGATGGCTGTTCACGCGCATGGTGCGTCTTGCGCGCGAGGTCGTATGCCAGCTCACGGCCGTGTATGGGCCGGGCGGGGTGACGATCACCACCTGCAGCGCGGTCAAGGAAGGCATCCGCGGGTTGGGGCACGAACTCGGGTTGTATGCCGCCGGCGGCAAGGGCGCCGCCTCGCGCAAGACCCCACAGGAGATCATCACTGCCTGTAAAAGGCTCTGGTATGAGCCCGATACCCTGGTCTACGCCAGCCGCTTCTCGGCCAAGGGCGACAACTCCGCGGTGCAGGATGATTATCAACTGTATCATTACTGCTTTTTCTCCACCCGCAAGGGACAGTGGTGTGTGGTGCAGCAGGGGGTACCGCACGCCGTTACCACTGGCTGGGACACCGCCTCAACAGCTTCGTCAACGAGCCCTGCGATGCCCGGCGAAGGACACTGAACCCAGCGGGGCGTCGCGAGCCGCCATCACCGAGCTCTCCCGCTGGCCGTGATCTCCTGGAGCGGCTGCCGCAACTGGTGCTCCCGCAGCGCCACGGGGTCACGGCCGCCGATATCAATCCGCGGTATGTGAAACGAATTCTGTTGAAGACCTATGAAAAGGCGTCCCCGGATTTTGAGGCGCTATTCGGCATCGAGGGCGTGAGTGCCAAGACCCTGCGGGCGCTGGCGCTGGTCGCGGTGTTGATCTACGGCACCCACGCGAGTACCCACGACCCGGCGCGGTTTTCCTTTGCCCATGGTGACAAAGACGGCACGCCGTACCCGGTTGCCCGGTCGACGTACGATCGCACCATCGACGTGCTGAACGATGCACTCAAGCGCGCAAAGGTGGATCGCAATGACAAACTCCAGGCCCTTAAACGCCTGGCGGCATTCGGTCAGACCATGAAAGGCCGGTGACTGGCGGAAGTCGTCAATCATTTCACTGGGAGAGGAAAACAATCTCTAGGGTAGCATCTAAACCGTTGGCGTCAACACTTAGCCGCATGATGACAGGTCTCACTTTGCTGCCGTGACACTTCTCCCTCACTCAGGTCGAGGCTGTGTGGCGGATGCTTCAGGTTGCCCGGAATCGTTGTCGCGACGGAACAATCGATAAACATCGTGGCTGATCACATAGAGGCAGGGTACCAAAATCAGGGTAAGTGGTGTCGCTAACAACAGGCCGTAACCCAACGCCAAAGTCATGGGGCTTATGTACGGGTCAGCCCCACCAATACCGTAGGCCAAGGGCAACAGCCCGACAACCGTAGTAACAGTCGTGAGCCCGATGGCCCGCAAGCGGTCGGCGCTGCCCGCAGCAACCACTGTGACTACATCGTCACCAGGTCGTGCTTTTCTCAGCATGTTCACGTGATTGACCAACACTAACGAGTCATTGACCACAACTCCGGCCAGGCCAATTACACCGATCATTGCCAGGAAACCGAATGGTTCGCCATGCAGGGCAAAAGTAATAATGACCCCGGTTATGCCGAAGGGAACAGCGGCCATCACGATGAAAGGCTGAGTCAACGAGTTGAACAGAAGGATCAGGAGAAAATAGATCCCGATGACGGCCAGCAAGAAAGTGATTAACAAGTCATTGGTGGATTTCTGTGTCTCTTCCGCCTCCCCACCGACGACAATGCGTACACCTGGGTATTCGCGGTCAAGATCAAAGTGTTCGACTACCTTTCGGGTTACTGTTAATGGAGTCGTCAAGTTCTTTTCCACATCAGCGACGACAGAGATAGCCCGCTCTCCATTAAAGTGAAAATAATTCGCCGCACCAGGCCCAATTTTGGGTTTGGCCACCTGTTTCAGCGGTACCAGTTGCCCATCCCGGTTGGGGATCGACAATTGACTCAGATATGTGAAATCCCGGCGTGCTTTTTTCGGAAAAACAACCCTAAAATCAACATCTTCCTCGCCATAACGTACGCTCGTGACCACCTCGCCATCGTAAGCGGCGCGGACGGTGCGCGCGATGTCCGCGACGCTAAAGCCCGATCGGGCAAGCTGATCGTAATCGATATCGAGTTCGATTTGTTGCTTGCCCTCCTTGTCGTCACGGTCTATATCCTTGACGCCATCGATGGTATTCAAGAGTGCCTCGATATTATCTGCCAGCTTCTTGCGCAGCACGTCATTGACCCCTACTGCTCGAAGGGTGATCGGCCGACCGACCGGAGGGCCACCGGTCTTCACGAAGTAGTAGATGGCCTGAATCCCTTCAAGTTTGCTTGTCTGCTCGCGAAGGTGCTCGATGACTTCGTCCGCGGTCCGGTCACGCCGGTTGAAAGGTGTCAGATTAACGGTTAACGTAGCAATATTCTCGCTCTCACTAACGCCACCGCCAACGCGCGTAGTGTACGACACAAGTTCTTTATCCCCCAAGTCGTCAACGACCCGCTCGATCTCACGGACCTTGTTGGAGGTGGCATTGAGTGACGAGCCCGCGGGCAGCACGATTGCGGCAGAAAATTGGTCAGCGGCAGTCGAGGGAAACAAGACAAAGTCCATAAATTTGTAGGCGTAGCCAAGTGATCCGACCAGGAAAAAAATGAAAACGCCGACGATGACATAGCGAAAACGTAATAGACGGTAAACAAATACCTGATAACGCTGTCGTAGGGCCGTAAACCAGTGTTCCTTTGTGGTTTCATCGGCATCCTGCTTACGGCGGCGTAGCCCCGGGATAAGGTGTGCAGGTAATGCGAGGGTCGACTCGATGAGGGTAACGAAAAGCGCGATAGTAATGACCAGTGGAATTACGAATACAAATTTCCCCATCAGCCCCGGCATATAAAACATAGGTGCGAAAGCGACGAAGGTCGTGAGGATTGTGGCGAGTACTGGCAGAAATACTTCTTTTACACCTTCAACGGCGGCAATCAGTGGTGGATCACCGAGTTCAAAACGCCGGTAGATATTTTCCGAGATAATGATGGCGTCATCCACGATAATGCCAAGCACTAAGATCATGGCCGTGAGGGTAACACTATCCAGGAAAGCGTCGAATGCAGGCAGCATGAAGATAACACCAAGGAGCGCAATGGGAATACCCAGGGCAACCCAGAATGCCACCCTGATGTTCAGAAGAGTCGCCAGAACTACCAATAATAAGAATAGGCCAATTGCGCCGTTAGAAAGTACGCTAGCAAAACGGTTTCGCACGTAGCGTGACTCATCATTGGAGTAAAGAATCTCCACGCCTTTTGGCAATCGGGCCTTTTCCTGCTCAACGAGAGATTTTATGGCATTAACCGTGCGGATGATGTCGGCACTGGCAGTCTTGTGGACCACAAACGAGATGGCGGAGCGGCCGTTCATTCGCGACAGAACCCGCTCGTCCTCAAAGCCGTCATGCACGACACCGAGATCCTTTATCTTGATCAGCGGTCCATCAAATGTGCCCCGTACTACCACTTCTTCCACTTCCCGGGGGTCACGAAACTGGGCAAGCGTCACAATGTTCTTTTCGCTAGTATAAGACTCAAAGGTACCGCCTGTAGAACGGACATTCCTATGCTGAATGGCACGGATGACATCCCGCAATGGGATTTCATACTCATCAATTGCTTCCGGAAAAATCTCGATCTGGACTTCCCGGTCACGGTATCCGAAGCGATCCAAACGCGCAACTCCCGGTATGTCCTTGAGTTTCTTCTCGGCCAGTCGCGCGATCTCCCGCAGCTGAGAATAGGGGATATCGCCCGCCAACCCCACCTCGATAATGGGGAATATCGACGTTTTGATTTCGGTGATTATGGGCGCCTCGGTCACTTCTTGCGGAAAGTCCGCGACCCGATTGACCGCGTCTCTCACTTCCTGTTTGATTTCGTCCTGGTCGTCTTCGTCCGGATCGATTGTCACGTGAACAATGGAAACATTCTCGACAGAATGCGAGACGAATCGCTTGATTCCGGTGACCGCCTTGAGCTCATCCTCGATCTTGTTGGTCACCTTGAGTTCCACATCCTCTGGCGACGCGCCGGGATAACCCGTGGTGATGAACAGCTCGCCGAATTCTACCTGTGGGAACTCGTCGCGCTTGATATGAGTGAGTGTGCTGAGACCCAGAAGGATGACAATAATCGTGATGAGATAGGCAAGCAGATTACGCTCGGCGAAGAAGCGGAAGAAGGCAGTCACCAGATACACTCCCTGGAATGGGATATTGCAGGGTGTGGCCTACCCATTGGTATCGGCGGGTGCAGCGGCGGACACCGGCAGCAACTGATCCATCAGCGCCCGGTATTCCAGCAGTAGTTTATGGTAATCCGCCGCAGTGCGGGCATAGGCAAGCCGGGCGATGGCCTCGCTGTCGCGGCTCTGAATGACAAACGTCAGCTCCGTGCGGCCCTGATTATGCAAACGCTCTTCCTCCCGGGTTTTGGCCCTCCCAATGTTGATCTGCTCGCGATTCAAGGCCAGGGTACGCTCGAGTTTTTTTAACTGCACCAGCACGTTGCGCACATCGGCCTCTAGATTCACCGTCTGGCTTCTTAGCTCTTCGACCACCTGCTGACGTTCCAGCTCGGTTGCGCGCACATCGGCGCGCGCGCTGCGATTGCGCAGCGGGTATCTAAACTCCAGGGCGACCTGATAGTCCGTTTTATCGAAATCCTGCGCATCCCCAGAGGACTCGGCACCGCCTTTTCTTGCCCCTGAGAGTCTCAGGTCAAGTTGTGGCCGGGCGGCGTTTTTCAGCCCGTCACGCTGATGCGCCAGCTGGCTGGCCTGCACTTGTAAGGCCTGCAGGATGCGGGCGGTGTGCTTCATTTGCGCCACCGCCTGTTCTATCGGCGGTAAGGCGACCGTCGAATACAAGTCGTATTCCGGCGCCATCTGATACAGCCTGGACTCCTGGGCGAGCGCCGCGATCTCCGCCTGCTTGGCTTTCCAACGGGCCTCGACACGGCTGACGTTGGTCTCGGTACTCAACACCGCGTCCTTAGCGCGAAGCACATCCACCCTGTCTACCAGGTTGGCCCTGAGCTTGCGCCGCGAGCGCTGGAGTTCTTTTTCTGCCAGACGCAGCCGCCCAGCGGTAATACGGCGCTCTTCGCTCAACAGCGCCCAGTCGATAAAACGTATGCCGACCTCTTTAAGAAAACTCTCCTGATTCTCCTGTGTGACAAAGGCAGTAATGCCGACGGTGTAACCTTGCAGTTCATAGCCCAGGCGGTCGAGCAAACCCCCGGCGTTTCTCAGAAGGGGCTGTGTATAGGAAAGTATGACGCTGTTTTCATAAAACTTGCCCGGACCCACTGGAATAACGATGGGGCCAATGCCCAGATCCTCGATGACCAGATCCTCGAGTTGCTGGTCGGAGAAATCATACCGATAGGAAAGCCCCACACGCCCACCGGTCTGCCACAGCTTTCGTTCCAGCGTGGTTTCGATATTGGTCGCCTGTTCTTCGCTGGGCAAACCGATCGCCTCGCGCGCCTGCTCCTGGTGTGTGTAGCGCGGCGTCGCGCGTAACACCCAGTCCTCGTCGCCGAGCAGCCCACTCTGCCGTTGCTTTTCAATATCCGTTGACAGCGCTTCTTTTTTAAAGAATGGGTGGCGCTCCCGGACAACCGAAAGATAACGCTCAAGGGTGATTGTCTCCGCATAGATCGATACAGGGTAAAGTACAAGCAGAACAAACCATGCGAGCAACCGGTACAATGTCAGATTTCCTTCTTTGATAGTCATTTTTTGTTATTGCCTGTTGCTGCTAAAGCAATATACCTGGGACTTACGGACAATATACTTCCTTCAACGGCGACCGCGGCTACATATTCCTGCGCCGGATCGAACTCGAAAAACTCCCACATCGCCGTGTCTTCAACGTTAAACAAGTATGGTATATCGTCTTGTCCTTTTGAAATATCGAAACTGCGTAACGGTAAAGAAAGTCCTTCGCCACGCGCCTTTATATAAGCCTCTTTGAGTGTCCACTGCCTAAAAAAGGCAGCGCGCTGAATCTCCTCTGGAAACGAAGTAATAGTCGCATACTCTTTATCTGAGAACACCCCACGCGCTATTTGCCTCCAATCTAAGTCTGATCTAACTAATTCGACATCGATACCAATTCTGCCATGAAACGTTACTGCACACAGGGCCAAGTCGTGGGAGTGCGACAAATTGAAACTTATCTTTTCATCGTATGCACTACCAATCAATAACGGCTTTCCATAGGCATTGTAGCAAAACCGTACGTCTTCAGGCTTACGCTCCAAATAAATACTAAGGACTGTTCTCAGGAAACCTCGCGCGGCTACAAATCGTCTTCTATGCTTTTCAAAATAGTACCGACCAGCACGCCGCAATTCATCCCCTGATAGAATGTTCTGGATAACAGAGAATGTTGCAGACGACACGTCCAGTTTTGACCTCCACACGTGCACATGCCCGCCATCCAGTTGCGGTGCAGACCTTGACTGTGGCCATAAAAACTCTGTAAATGCAAAGCGATGTTCCATGGATTAATACTGAGCACCTGGCAGGATTGAATGAAACTTATAACGGCTCGTAGCTGGACACTAAATCTAACCCTTGCGTCCTTGTATCTTGCAGACTCTCAGACTCATATGCCAGAAAACCCTGTAGGTCTCGACTAAGTGATACTATGGTAATCAAGAGGATCATGATCATACTACATTCAATATAGATTACGGGGATATTTTTCCCAATAAGACTCGCCACGACACCAGTCATTGCCGCCGCGATTGTACTTGGGCCGTCTGTTAACATAATTAACAACCTCATAACTCGCCCTCTAACATTTGACTGTATATGTTAGTTATATGGCAGTTAATGATATTTATACCAACAAACCCGCTCCCAAGATAAACTGAAGAATGCAGAAAGGTAATTGGATCTTTCATTAATGCCACATAGGTATTTAGCTTTGTTTTACAATTTTCATGCGCTCAGCTTATATTCGAATGGAATATCGTAACGTTCGCGATAGAGCTCAGCGAGCTCGTCAATTTGTTTGGCAGAAATACCAAACTCTTCCAGTGAGTAACGATGACGCCCATGTTTATTTTGCGGATTAAACTTCAACCAAGCCTGTATGTTTGTTTCATGCAGGTTGGAGAGTTTCTGACCAAAGTGGGCATAAATATTCCGTATCGCTTCAGTGGGATTTTCCATAAGGTCGTCATAGCGCAAATGGTAAAATTCCCTATTTCCAATACGATCTTCATCAGGGATGGGCTTGGCCAGATGTGAGGAAAGGATCGATAACCATTGTGCTGCTATCTGTTTAGGATCTACTTTATCACTGTGCATACGGCGTATTACTGTTGTAATACTTATTAACGATGGAATCACTTTATGTAAATTACGGTGGATAATCACGATCTGAGCAGAAGGATACGTCTGTTTTAAATATTTTATACCATATAGATGTTGGGGGTCCTTTAATAACCATCTCTGTGTAGGAACTCTTGACTGTAATAGCTGTAGTAACAACTTATGGTGCGAATAAACTGAGCTTAAATCACTCTGCAAGACCCACTCTAAATAACTAGTAACATTCACTGAAATATAAAGAGTTACATTTTTTAATTCACTAAAATAAGCATTAAAGCATTCTGCAGGTAAAGTTGCCCCCTGGGGATGCAAGGTCTTAATAACGGGAAATAGTCGGTCTATTTTTTCAAAATTCTTTGCACATTGGACAATCCGAGGATCTTCATAGCGAGTCGTTATCTCAGGAGGAGGGACAGGATTTCGTTTTTCCCACTCCAATAAAGGACGATTTTCCGGATCCAACCCTAACAAAAAACTTAAAATGGTCGTACCAGAACGCGGCAGACCGAGGACCATCATGGGAGATTGGATTTTCTCGTTGAGAACCTCCGGATGCTCTTTGATCCAGTGTTGAACTTTTAACCGGCCGATCAGTGCTCCCAACAAATTATTATGGATAGATAGACGCCCTATTGTATTCAGATTTGCTTCTTGATTAACTGATTGACACAACATCTGCAACCCATCTTGAAATGTCATTGAACCAAAATCCGTTAGGCCCGTTTTTTTTTGGGCCTTTTCAAGCAATTCATCAGGATTAAAAGATTCTTTTCTATGAGGAATAAATTTTCCTAAGATATTAATCCCTCTAATAATATAAGGAATATTATTTTCGATCATTAGAAAACCCCTTTAAAATTTGTCAATTCTGAAATACCTTATTGAAAGAATAACTCTAGTCTGTAACGTTACTTAGTTTGCAATAATGTATATAACATTTGACCTCAGAGTGAGACTGGTCTTAGTCTTTCAGTTACTTTAAGAATGATGAAAACTTGTAGAAGGTTTATTGGAACTCCGTCTAAACAATCCAAGGAGTTCATTCGAAAGTTTGTCAAGAAGAAATGATTGAGCCGAGTTGATGAAAAAATGATCGCCCGGAAGCGGATGCATTACGAAACGCTTCTTGGTATGCTCCTGCCAGGCAACGAGATGATCTACACTCACCTCGGTATCTTCTGTTCCACCAAAGGTGGTAATCGGGCAACTAAGGGGCGGCAAAGGTGAATAGGTATAGTTGTCGCAAATCGCAAAATCGGCTCGGATGATCGGCAAAACCATTGTCATCAGCTCAGCATCTTCAAGTATTTCCGAGGGTGTTCCGTTTAATTCGCGTACTCTTTCCAGGAATTCAGAATCTGGCAGCATATAAGTCTGTTTATCGTCTTGGAACGCATGAGGCGCTCGACATCCAGAGATAAAAAGGTGGGCCGGTTCTAGACCATAGTGTATCCGTAGGTACTGAGCAAGCTCATAACTCAACAGGCCGCCCATGCTATGTCCAAAAAAGACAAATGGCTTGTCCAGAATACCAATGATAGCCGCGGCAATTGACTGGACAAGCGGAGGAAGCCGAAGAAACGGAGGCTCTTTCCAACGAGCACCTCTCCCGGGCAACTCGATAGGATAAACCTCCACAGTCGAAGGCAACCTGTCCTGCCACGAGCGAAATATCGCAGTCCCACCCCCGGCATACGGGAAACAAAACATTCGCAAGCTCGCGGCGGGATTTGGCTTGTGACAGGCATACCAGCACGGGTCCACGGCCAAGGCCTGATCTAGCCTCACGCCCGTAACGTTCGTTGCATGGGCAGCATATTGAAAAGATTTATCCATTGCCTTTCACTCCATACACCAGATACGGTATAGCTCGAATTTGATCAAATACCCACATAGTAAATTCTGGTATATCCCAGTGTGTCCACCGAGTATCGATTGCTCTACCCTGTCCTTCTACGCGAGGTAACCCTGGGTTCGCGACCCTTGCAAACAAGCTCGATGGGGTGACAATCTGCGTGATCGTGACCTCGTTCCGTCTCGCTCCTGCGCGACATCCTCTCAGAGTATTTCTCTGCACCGAGCTATATAGTGCTGTATCGCTGATAGTTCACACCCGCCTTACGTTTTCGTAGCAGAACTCTCCATCTCCTTTATTAAACTGATTGGCCTCATATCTATCCATACTTCCTTGATATAGGCTAAGCATTCTTCTTTGGTACCATCCTTGCCGGCATCCTTCCATCCAATGGCGTTCTCCTTCTCGACAAGCCATATGGAATATTGCCCTTCATCGTTAACTACAGCCTTGTACTGTTGGTCATTTTCTTTCTCTTGCATGGTTGTATCCTCCTATATCAAGTAGCTATGGTACTTTTAAAGTGAAGCAAGGCGCCCGACGCTCCGTCTCGGGCTGTAAAATATATGATCGCACTAAATCAAAAGTCCAAAAACCAAGCGAGCACTACATCGTTTCGCAATGTCATAGATTCAAGCAAGCGGTTCCATACAACTTCAGGAGATAGCATTGATAAAGACATTAGGCGGCCACTCCATTTATATATGTGTCCAACTCTTGAGACAGTATACGAAGAAACAATGGCTCAGAACTATGCAGAAAAAAGTGATTACCAGGAATAGTATAATGCCGATAACGACTGGTTGTTTGTTCTCGCCAGGCTTCAACACTTTTACGACGCACCCCATAATCCTTTGACCCTGCGAAGGTTGTAATCGGGCAACTTAGGGGTTCGGCATGCAAGTACGTGTAAGTGGTGCACAGTGAGAAATCTGCACGCAGCGTCGGCAACATCAGTTCCAATAGCTCCGCATCTTCAAGTATTTTCTTGGGGATGACGTTAAGCCAGCGCAGTCTTCTAATAAGTTTCTGGTCTGACAAGGTTTTTGATGGCTTAATAAAACTAGAGAACTGAGGTGCCCGGTATCCCGAGATCAATAAATGTACAGGGCTAGGCGCGCGATGTTTCCGTAGATGACGGGCCAATTCAAAACTTATTAACGAACCCATGCTATGTCCAAACAAGACAAAAGGTTTTGTCAAATGTGGAAATATGACGTCCGCCAAGACCCTTACCAGTGATGAGAGTTCCTGATATGTTTTTTCCCCAAGTCGTAGACCGCGGCCCGGTAGTTGAATTGGGCAAATTTCCACGCCTGCAGGAAGTGCTGTTTGCCATTTGAAAAATATGTTGATATCACCCCCCGCATACGGGAAACAAAATAGCCGCAAGCGTGCGTCGGCATTTGGATTAAGGTACTTGACCCATAATTCCAAGTTAGATGTGTGGGCTGTCATTGCTTATTACCTTAGCGCTTGTTAAACAAACAACGCGAATCCAACTTCGGGACTCAATAAATATGATCAATTTCTGCGCGCTCTGTTGTCATCAATTTCTCGTCAAGTTTCCTTGTTAAGACTTCCTATTTCTTGACATCCATCGCAGACTTCCTCTCACCTGATCCAGTCTTATTTGTGTGGCGTGTCTCGTGCGAAACTGGCATGATAGCCGGTCCCTCGGATCCCGCGCTGCTTGCCTTCGCTTGAGCAATGACCTCGGCAAGATCTGCGACCGTTCGCGCCTCAAATAGACTGCGCAGCGGCAGTTCCACTGCAAACACTTTCCGGATCCGCGTGATCACTTGTGTGGCCAGCAAAGAGTGCCCTCCTAACTCGAAAAAGTTGTCATTCACTCCTACTTGCTCTAGCTCAAGGACTTCGGCAACGATATCCGCTAATACTTTTTCGGTCGGGTTGCGCGGGGCCACGTACTCGGTAACCCGTTGAACGTGGCCGCCCGGTGCCGGCAGCGCCTTACGATCGACCTTTCCATTGGGGGTTAGCGGCAGTGTATGCAGCATTACAAAGGCGGAAGGCACCATGTACTCAGGCAGCTTTGCTTGTAGAAAACTCCGCAGCTGAGTAATCTCCGAGGCACGCCCCTCTTCCGGCACGACATAGGAAACCAAACGTTGATCACCTATGTTGTCCTCGCGGGCCAGGACCACTGCCTCACGCACCGCCAGGTGCTGGACCAGCGTGTTCTCGATTTCACCCGGCTCAATACGAAAACCCCGGACCTTCACCTGATGATCGATGCGCCCCAAAAACTCTATGTTGCCATCGGGCAGGTAGCGGGCGAGGTCCCCCGTCTTATACAACCGCGCACCGGGGTCCCTGCTAAAGGGGTTTGGGATGAACTTTTCCGCCGTCAACGCCGGACGGCTGAGATAGCCCCGGGCTAGGCCCACGCCACCGAGATGGAGTTCGCCAGAAATACCGATAGGAGCTGGATTTAAGTCTGGATCAAGAATGTAGGCCTGGGTGTTGGCGATGGGACGGCCGATGGGTGGCGTAAAGGGACTGTCTCCTTTGCCTGCACTCCCGCTATGTTCGTGGAGTGTCGCAGTGACAGTTGCTTCAGTTGGGCCATAGGTATTGATCCAGCGCGTAGACTCTGCTGTGTCTTGCCAAGTATCAAAGGACTCCGCAGATACCTTTTCGCCACCAACGACTACCAGACGAAGACAGGCCGGCAATGGGTCGTTCGACAATGACAATTCATGTGCCCATTGCCGCCAGTAAGAAGTTGGCAGGTCCAACACCGTCAACCTTTGTTTTTCTATCAACTGCCGGAACTCGCCAGCCGAAACCAATGATTGATAGGGAAACAGGACAACACTAGCGCCCGTCAACCAGGACGGAAATAGCTCTTCCACGGCTATGTCGAAACTCACGCTAGCAAACTGCAGAACACGGTCATCGGATCGAAGGTCGAATGCTCGTGCTGCCGCAATATTGTGGTTAACCATGGCCCGGTGCGTAATGGCGACCCCCTTTGGTTCCCCGGTAGAGCCCGAGGTATACATAACGTAAGCCAGGCTCTCCGGCAGGGTATAGTTGATCGGATTGTCCCGACTGTAACGGTCGATTGCTTGGTGATCGGTATCCAGGCATATCACTTTGGTATCGTTGGTGGCAGCCAAGGTCTGTTGCGACAGGCGTTGCTGAGTCAATAATACTGACGCCTTGCTGTCGGCTAGCATAAAGGCCAGCCGTGCCTTCGGATAGGCCGGGTCTAGCGGCACATAGGCACCCCCAGCTTTGAGAATGCCGAGTAGTCCTATTGCCATTTCCAGGGAACGCTCAACACAGATCGCCGCTGGGACATCGGGGCCCACGCCCAGGTGACGCAGGTGATGCGCCAGTTGGTTAGCCCTTGCATTAAACTCGGCATAGGTAAGTGATGTGTCTTGAAAGACTACGGCGGTCGCGTTGGGCGTCTTCTCCACCTGAGCCTCAAATAATTGATGGATACACTGGTCATGGGGGTAATCCACTTGGGTGTCATTCCACGCCACCACTAACTGTTCCCACTCCTCCTCGGTCAACATTGGCAAGTCCACAAGCCTGGCATCCGGGAAAGCAGCAATACTTCCTAAGAGAGTGTTAAAGTGTCCCACCATGCGCGTGATAACAGTGTCATCAAAAAGATTAGTGTTGTATTCGAGAAACCCTTTGATTTCACCTTTATCTTCTCCCATGAAGAGCGACACATGGTAGTTATCCTGGTCATAGTGCCGAACATCACTGATTTCCAGATCATTTATCTTTTGCTCATCCAGGGCGGGATCTACCGGAAAGTTTTCAAACACCATGAAGGTATCAAATAATGGCGCTCCCTTAGGCACATCAGCCCATCCCTGCACGTCCACCAAAGGAGTGTATTCATATTGGCGCAAATTCACGTTCTGGGCCTGCAATTCGTTGAGCCAATCTAGCACTAGGGTTTCAGACTCAAACTTAGCCCGTACTGGCAAGGTATTGATGAACGGTCCCACTATAGCCTCCACACCGGCCAACTCCGCTGGCCGGCCAGAGACCGTGGCGCCGAACACCACGTCCTGCATGCCAGTGTAGCGACTTAGCAGCAACGCCCAAGCCCCTTGCATAAGAGTATTGAGGGTCAGCCGCTGCCGTTGAGCCAGTACGCGTAATACGGAGGTGGTGGATGCCGGCACTGCCAGGGAATGCTTGGCACTACCGGCCAATTTATCATCCAGATTGCGGTCTTCGGCCAACAGCGTCGGAGTCGTAAAGCCCGCAAGCTGCGCGCGCCAATGAATCTCTGCCTTGGCAAGATCCTGGCGCTGCAACCACGCAACATAATCTCGATAGGGGCGCGGGGAGTCCAGGTGGAGATCCCGTCCCTCAATGAAGGCCGCGTAGTAGGCGAAGACCTCCCGCAGAACTAGCGGGAGCGACCAGCCATCTAATAAAATATGATGGAAACTCCAGACGAAACGGTAATAGTGCTCTGTCATCCGAACCAAGGTGAGACGCATTACCGGAGCGGTAGCAAAATCAAAATCCTGCTGGCGATCATCCGCGAGAAGGGTCTCCCAGCGCTGTCTCTGCTCCTCGAGCGGCAGATCCCGCCAGTCTTGCTGCTTTAGCGATAACGAAATCTGACGACTGACGATTTGCATTGGCTCTTTTTGATGATCCCAGAAAAAGCCTGTACGCAGGATCGTATGGCGGTCTGCAACCCGCTGCCAGGCGCTCTCAAAAGCCATCACATCGAGTTTTCCCCGCAAAATACATTCCAGCTGTTCCACATACACCCCGGATTTCGGGTTAAGCAGGCTGTAAAACAACATGCCCTGCTGCACCGAGACGAGTGGGTAAATCGCCTCAATATTATTTCTTTTCTTGGGCTCGGTTGATTCAACTGACATCATTTGTTTGTTCATATTTCGCCACCAATTCGTCCAGGTCTTCTTGATTGAAATCGATATCCGGGAAATCTGACGGTGTATACCCTCCGGTTTCTGGTGATAAGCAATGGGCTATTAGCCCACGCAGGGCCGTGATGAACCCCTGCGCCAAGGCTTCCACAGTCTCGCGTCGGTAGAGCTGGTCACTGTAGATCCAACTTATGGAAAGCTGGCCATCCATCACACTACTATTGACGTCGAATAAGTGGCGTCGGGTTCCTTGCGGATCTTGTACAGGACCACGATCCTCCTGCGCTGGAACAAACAGTGTGTTGTCAGGCAAGACCTGATCAAGCTGCCCCAAGTAGTTAAAGCTGATCTCCGCCTGCGGCAGGGCGGTAAGCGATTCGGTGAGTGCCGTATCGTCGGTGAGATACCGTAGCACCCCATAGCTCAGACCCTTTTGGGGAATACGGCGCAGTTGCTCTTTGACCGCCTGGATGGCCGCACCCGGGCCCGACACCCCAACGAGGTCCAGACATACCGGAAACATGGAAGTGAACCACCCTACTGTTCGCGACAGGTCCACGTCATCAAACAGGGGTTCGCGACCATGGCCCTCCAGGTCCACCCACAGCATTTGGGTGCCAGTCCAGGCCGAGACGGCCTGTGCCAGCGCCGTCAATAACAGGTCGTTGATCTGAGTGCGATAGGTTGCCGGGACCTCTTGTAACAAGGCC
>Ga0209633_10003287_pt1 | contig 15028 bp, 14 predicted proteins | sample Cruoilmetagenom1_FD_187290 | JGI IMG/M metagenome (GOLD analysis project Ga0209633, IMG submission 187290) | Oil polluted marine microbial communities from Coal Oil Point, Santa Barbara, California, USA - Sample 1 (SPAdes) (version 2) | ecosystem: Environmental > Aquatic > Marine > Oil seeps ... | reverse complement strand
CTATGGGCCAACCAATTTAATAACACGGCTAACCGTGACGCGCATATTTTGACGACCGCGCCTGAAGTCATAGAGCAGACGAACGGTGAGTTGGATGGCTTTATTTGCTCAGTTGGATCGGGTGGCACGCTAGGCGGGATGTCCATAGCTCTAAAGGCCCATAATCAGGGCATACAAATCGGCATAGCTGACCCTGGCGGCTCTAAACTTTATTCTTACTACAAGGATGGTGTGCTGGAGGCGCAAGGCGGCTCTGTCACTGAAGGTATCGGCCAAGGCCGTATCACCGATAATTTGGCAGGCGTGCAAGTAGACCGCGCCTACCGTATTGATGACGCTGCGGCTTTAAATATATTGTTTGATTTGACCCAGCATGAGGGCCTTTGCCTTGGTGGCTCGTCGGGCATTAACATTGCGGGCGCTATTGAGATGGCGCGCGATTTGGGGCCAGGCCACACGATTGTCACTATGCTTTGTGATTACGGCGCGCGCTATCAATCAAAGATTTACAATCCAGAATTTTTAAGAGACAAAGATCTGCCACAACCAAATTGGATGTAGACATGAGCAAAGCCACATTGTTTTCGCATATAGGACGCCCAAAGCCTGCCGCGGGTACTAGCGTAAATCCGCCGATAACTCGTGCTTCTACTATATTATTTAATAAGGCAGAAGATCTTTATAATGGCAAATACCGCATCTATGGGCGTCATGGCTCTGAGGTTCACGACGCCCTAGAAGAGGCATTTTGTGCGCTTGAGAACGGGACGGGCTGCGTGCTGACCTCCTGCGGGCTATCAGCAAATACATTGTCCATTATGGCGAATACAAAAGCGGGTGACCATATTCTTGTAACCGATTCTGCGTATGGGAATGTGCGTAATTTTTGTAGTAAGCACTTGGTGAAATACGGCGTCGAAACTGAGTATTATGCTCCCGATATTGGTAGCGGCATAGAGGCACTTATTCGCCCGAATACTACATGTATCCTTCTTGAAAGCCCTGGCTCTCTTAGCATGGAAATTCAGGACTTACCTGCAATCGTCAAAGTCGCCAAAGAACGCGGCATTGTCACGATTGTAGATAACACATGGTCAGCGGGCCTTACTTATAACCCACTTGATCTTGGCGCAGATATTTCCGTTCACGCTGCTACGAAGTATTATAGCGGCCATAGCGACATTTTATTTGGCGCAGTTATATCTCGCACAAAAGAAATGGCAACGCGCGTACGCACGACATCCGTTTTGATAGGAAATTCGACATCCCCTGATGACGCTTATCAAATTTTGCGTGGCTTTCGCTCTGTTATTGTCCGCTTTGAAAAGCAAGAACAGACGGCATTAAAACTAGCCAAATGGTTAGCGGGCCACAAAAAGGTAGAGCGCGTTTTGCATCCTGCTTTAGATAGTCATCCTGACCATGATTTATGGGCGCGTGATTTTACGGGCGCAGCATGTCTTTTTAGTATGATTTTGAGGCCATGCGCAGAGACAGAAGTACTCGCCCTACTCGACCGCCTAAAATATTTTGCCAAGGGCTTTTCATTTGGCGGCTTTGAAAGCCTGATTATTCACTGTGACCCGCAGCTAACTCGCGACCATGCCGTCAAAAACAAAGGCCCGCTTATACGCATTTCCTGCGGCCTTGAGGATGAGGATGACCTTAGGACTGACCTTGAGCAGTCGCTGTTAGAACTAACGCTAACAACTGATCGTGCGTAAATATATGCCCAAGACTAAACGTATGTGGGGCCTTTGGTTTATCGTTGGCGGTTTTTTAGCGCTACTAGCCTCCTGCGGTCCCACGAAACTAACGATTACGCGCGCGCACTTGACACCTAAAGGTATGGTTGCGTCGCCTGCCTTACTGCCAGCTAGTGCAAGTTTAACGCAATGGGAGTCACAAATACGGCCTGATATTGAGTATAAGTTACAAGAGCAGGTTTTTGGGTTCTTACCTGAAAGTTCGTCAACGCAAATCGTAGATCATAAAATTATTTCAAAGTCTGCATTCAATGGAAAAGCGCAAGCTGAAGAATATACGCTCATCGCGACGGCAACATTTACGGGTGTGCAATCGCAAACGCCGCCGTTTAAAATGGTTGTACTCACGCCTATCGGCGCAAAAGAGCCGCTTCCCGTTATCTTACTCGAAAGCTTTTGCCCCAACCATAATACAGTGCCACTGGACGCCGTAAGCAAAGACCCTGATGGCTCTAATTGCGGCGGCGGCGGGCTTATGAATGGCCTTATGAAATTTGTATTTGGCCGCTATATCGCGACGGCACCGAATGAAATGATTATAGACCGCGGTTATGCTCTGGCCGCGATTTACCCGTCCGAGTACGCACCTGATAGGTCAAGCCGCGCTATGCCGGCTTTACGTGCTTTGTCCGAAGGGCATAAAGATGATACTACGCGCTGGGGTACGATAGCTGCGTGGGGTTGGGGCTATTCGCGCATGATAGATGTGCTTGAACGTGACGCGCGGTTTAGCACGGGCGCTATGGTTGCCTACGGGCACTCCCGTTATGGCAAGGCGGCACTAGTAGCAGGAGCGTACGATCCCCGCATTGACGGAGTCATCGCTCACCAATCAGGTACTGGTGGCGCGTCTCTAAACAAGCAAAAGAAAGGCGAGACAGTCAAAGACATAACCAAAGGATATCCGCATTGGTTTTCACAAAATTATGCTAGTTACGCCAAGCGTGAGGATGAAATGAGCGTTGATCAGCACGGACTACTAGGCTTGATTGCCCCGCGCCCTATTTTTCTTGGTAATGCCCGCCGGGATGTGTGGTCCGACCCCAATGGCGCTTTTCGCGCAGCGCAAGGTGCCACGCCTGTGTATAAATTATATAAAAAACAAGGTCTTGAACAAGAAAAGTTAAAGACATTTATTCCGAACGCTAATATTAGTTTCTATATCCGTCCTGGCACACATGGCGTTGTCAAAGAAGACTGGCCTGCTTTTTTAGAATTTATGGACGCTCACTATAAAAACTAAACCGTTACAGCTTACCCTAGAGTAAATATATTTATGGCGATCCCGGCAGGACTCGAACCTGCAACCCCCTGCTTAGAAGGCAGGTGCTCTATCCGGTTGAGCTACGGGACCATAAGTGCGCCTCTTATACCGCTTTGCCTAATGCGTCCAAGGAAATTTGCGATCATATGCAAAGTTATCAGCATAGGAACGCCCCACGGGCTCTGCTTTTACACGTTTTTCCGTTTGGAACGCTATTTTATTGGCTTTGCAATAAGCAATCGCGGCCTCAAGTGTTCCGAAAGTTAGCTGTACTTCCGATAGCATTTCATCTGTGCCCGTCATGCCTGTTAAAGGGTCAATCTTACGGGCAGATGACGTAGGAAATTCTATTACCCATTTATCAGTACCTTTATTTCCAGATTGCATAGCATTTCGGGCAGGCTGGTGAATTAAAGCATACATATTGGCCTCACAATTGATTCAAATCACAAACTACACAAAGTTACATGCGGTGTAAATTCTAAAGCTTGCCGTTAAATGTTTTTATGAAATGCACTGTTGAGCATTTTTTTAATGTCGCTCAAACTTCCTGTTTGCTCTGCTGGTTTTGATGCAGTGTTATTTGCACGTGCTTGGGTTTGAACTTGCGGCGATGGGGCTCTGGGTGCTGGCTTTGGCGTATGCGGCTTATTTTCTCCAGCACTATCAAAACTACGTGTACGCCAATTTTCAAATATAACATCCATATAGGCAGGTGAAACTTCACCTGAATTCCACAAATCAGTGAACGCAGCGCTAGAGCTGTGTGGCCGGCGCGATTCTTCTAATGTGTTGAGAACAACGCGCATGGGTAAGTTCACACTTTCGCCAAACACCATTGTCTCCGCAGTACCCAAGGATGGTAAAAATGACAATAATTCGCCTGCCCCATCAGGAATAGCTGCACGAACAAAGTTTTGGTCACGCTCATTACTAAGCCGCATAGAAAAAATCGTACTACATTGTGACAATGTTGAAGGTTCGAGTTCTGATGGACGCTGGCTAATAATGCCAAGTGATACACCGTATTTACGGCCCTCTTTGGCTATACGCGATATGGCGCGCCGCGTGGCTAAAAACCCCTGTTGATGGTCTGAAGGGATATATCTATGCGCCTCTTCGCACACTAGCAAGATTGGAATAGCTCGTTTGCTCCACATCGCTAACTCAAATGCAAGACGGCTAATGACAGATACCACAACGTTCAAGGCTTCTGATGGAATTCCCGAAAAATCGAGAATACATATAGGCTTCTTAGCGACAGGAATACGAAAAATTTCACCCGTTATATCGCGAATGGATTTTGGAGCCACCTGATTACGAAAGGCAAATTGAAAGCGTGGATCGGCCATCAACATTTCTATGCGCCGTGACAAACGTTTGAAAGGCGCTATATTGGACGAATTTTCCAATCTCCCCATATAATAATCCAAAAGCCGTAAAACGTCGCGCATACGGTATGGCACGGGCGAATCAAGTGAAATATGAGCAGCTACTCGGTGCAAGTCTCTCTCGATATCTTCTAGCTTCGTTTGTGAATTTATTTGATCAGGGTTTTGCATTGAACGGTCATACAATTGTTTTGCCCGTAGAATCACCTCTGTAAGAACCTCAGTTTCCTCACGTTTTTGATCAACAATCTCAGAGGTAAGCAGTTCTACAGTTTCTTCAAAATCAAACAGCCAAATAGGCAAATCTAGTTTCGCGTTGTTAATTACATTGGCTTGGTCACCAAAACTATTTGCATACTCATTATGTGGATCAAACAGCACAATATGGCCATTTGGATTTTCATCCAAAATGGCTTGCAACACCAAAGCAACGGTGCATGATTTACCAGAACCCGTTGAGCCAATAATCGCAAAATGCTTTGAAAGAAGATCATTTGTTCTTACATTAGCAACGATATTATTGTCCTGCTGCAAACGCCCCACTTGTATACTCGGATCGTCACCCGTTGAAAATATCAGGTTTAGTTCTGTCGATGACATAGTTACTACAGGCTGGTTTAAGACAGGGAATGAACGGACCCCACGATAAAATCGGGTGTGACGCGTCGTAGGGTTCATAGTTATTTCGCCCATTATATTGAGCGTTGCAATGCAGCCGTCGTGCAGCCCTTCATCATCTTTACCTTCGACATCAAGTGAGGACACCATCGCTACGACGATAGAATTATTTGTGACGATTTTTAAAACTGTGCCAAGCTGCGCAAGGTCGAGCTGATTTTTGCGAATGATCGACTTGTTAATCGCGACCATGACGACAGAAGAGCCTACGGCTAGAATGCGGCCAATTTCAATTTGTTTGCCGGCTGAACTCAAAGGCGTCACATTAGCGCCTTGGTGCGAGCCCGTATTTTTAGCAACATTAGCTTTTATCATATTCAGACCCCATTCTATGTCTTTTTAGAACATATTAGGGTTAGCAAATGATTACTATTTTAGGCAAACACAGACATACTAGCGCGCCCTAGCAGAAATTCAAAATGTTGAATAAAAGAGAAAAATGGTCGGGGAGACAGGATTCGAACCTGCGACCCTCTGTTCCCAAAACAGATGCGCTACCAGGCTGCGCTACTCCCCGAACAAGAGACGTGTTTTCTAACGCCAAAAACAAAATACGCAAGCGTTGTTTTCATAAACAGCAGTTTATTATTGGCTGGCCTTAAAAAAACTATGTTCGACGCGGTCTCCAGGCTTAATTTCCAGAGCCCGCGCACGGCCGCCCGCGATTTCAAGCACGGCGGTAACAGGTAATTCAGAGTTTATACTGCGTAACTTATAGGGCTGCGCTGAATGTTCGATCTTAACAATACGCCCCTCTTCGTTGACAAAAATAACATCAAGAAACACAGCGGTGTTTTTCATCCAGATCGAAGATACTGACAGGCTTTCAAACTCGAATAACATGCCTTCACTTGGGTTAACGACATCGCGAAACATTAATCCGCGATTGCGTTCTTCCTGACTATCGGCGATTTCAACGCTAAATTCATGTTTTTGGTCGCCAGACACAATGGTTAGGCTTTGGCGGGGGCCAAAATCCATGGCGGCAGGTTCGTCACCTGCTTGCGCTGAGTGTCCCAATACTAGGCTAGCGGCAAGCGCTAATGATGTAATTATATTTTTCATAATGTTTATGTAAACGAAGTCATATGCCTATGCAAATGCTTGCTTTGGGAAACGCACTAAAAATACAGCGAGGAAATATAGTTTGGGATATTCGTTTGCTGGCAGTCCCTAGGGGAATCGAACCCCTCTTTCCAGGTTGAAAACCTGGCGTCCTAACCGATAGACGAAGGGACCGCGTTAGCAACGAAGTGACCATTATAGTCGCTATTAGGCGCGCGCAAGCGCTAAACACAAGAAAAATGCAAAATTCTACTCTGCGATTGCCAAATCAGCGATTTGCACATCTATTTTTGTACGGCCTTTCCAAGTATCTTGTTTAAGACGCGCCGCGAGATGCACGCGCGGTGGATTGGGCGCAAGCAATATATCGGCGATGCCGGTTTCCTCGGCCCTAAACGCTATCCCCGCTAGGCGCACGCCACCTTTATCTTCGAATGCGCACCTGACATGGCCACCATTTAGCCGTTGCGCGTAGGTGATTCTCAAGTCTGCAAATGCAAATACGGGCTCTGGCATATCAGCGCCATATGGGCCGATCGCATCTATTTGCTCTATTAGGCCAGTATTTGCTGCGGACGCACTGATGAGCGCATCAATTTTATAACTAGAATCAAGGCGTGCGCGGGCTACGTCAGCGCTTAATTTTTCTTCCATAAAGGACTGAAATTTCGTAAGTTTTTCCGCTCTCACAGTAAGTCCTGCCGCCATTTCATGGCCACCGCCCGCTTCTAATAGCCCTTGCTCTTTCGCCGCCTGTATTGCGCCGCCCAAATTCACACCTTTTAGCGAACGGCCAGAGCCTTTACCAACTCCCTCATCTACGCCGATAACGATGGCTGGCTTGTTGAACCTGTCTTTTAACCGCCCCGCGACAATGCCAATGACGCCCGGGTGCCAGCCCTCCATAGCGATGATTATCACAGAATGGTCTGGGGGCAGCGCTGCGACTTTCTCAAGTGCTTCTTCCAAAATCCTGTCTTGTACCAGTTTTCTGTCACGGTTTATTTGGTCAAGTTCCTGAACATAGCTTTCGATTAACACTGTATCATCAGTTGATAACAGTCGCGCGCCCATATCCGCTTGCCCGATTCGTCCACCAGCGTTAATGCGCGGGCCTAAAATAAAACCGCCATGATAAGACGTAAATGGTGGTTTCGCGCCAGCAATTTCCGCTAACGCCTTTATGCCTGGGTTAGGTTTTTGGCTCATAACCTTAAGCCCCTGCGTTACAAATACGCGGTTGAGTCCGCGCAGCGGCACTACGTCGCAAATCGTGCCTAAGGCCGTTAAATCCAGAAACTCTCGCAGGTCTGGCAAGGATTCTAGGCCGCGCCGCCGCGCTTCACGGTTAAGTGCTACCAACAGCATAAAGCTAACACCCGCCGCAGCTAATTGTCCTAGCCCAGATGTATCATCATCACGGTTTGGATTGACCAAAGCATAGGCGGGCGGCAATGCGCCGCTCATCAAATGATGATCAATCACGATAATGGGTAAGCCAATATCGCGTGCGGTCTCCAATGCTTCAGTGGCCGCCGCGCCGCAATCAACCGTAATAACGAGGTCCGCACCTTTTTCTTTCAAACTTTGAAAAGCCCGTTCACTAGGGCCATAGCCTTCTTTAACACGGTCAGGTACATAGAGGCCAAATTCACGGCCCATAGCCCTACCCCAACGGATAATTTGTGCAGCTGATGTGCCGCCATCCACGTCATAATCTGCGAATACAGTGATATTTTCGCAGCCTTCAACCGCGTCCAAAATCCGTGCCGCTGCCTTGTCCATGTCCACAAGCGTTGACGGATCTGGCATAAGCCCGCGCAAAGTTGGCGCTAAGAAATCATCCGCGTCTGTTGGCGCAATACCGCGCCCAGCCATGATTTGCGCGCCGATGTGCGAAATGTTTTTCAAGGTTAGGGCTTTGGTCTTGTCCTCATCCTCATTTCGCAAAACCCATTTACGGGCCCGCGCGGAGCTGGTGACATCTAAGAGCGCGTCCACTAGGGCCGCCTATTGGGGATCATCAAGTTTATACGCCTCAACCTTAGCTGCGAGACGTTTCATCTCGGCTAAAATTTGTGCGTCTGTCATTGGCGGTTCACCGCTATCAGGAATGACGAAGCCATCACGCTTAGCTATCAAATCATTGGCCGAACGGTCCCACGCAGCATCGGAGCGAATATCAGTCGGCGCAGTAGGCGCATCAGCAACCGCTAGGTATTCGCCAACATTCTCCGCGTCGTCCTTAAAGTCTGGTAGATTGATGAAATCAAATTCAGGAATTTTCATGCTAGCACAACCGCTAAGCAATGACACACAAGCTCCCGTTAAAATAAGCAGTCCTAAACGTCGTGTCATGTTTGCGTTTCCTATATTGGCCTTGCACAAATATGAGCCTAAGACCCTGCCCTTGTCACGCAATTTCTTCATTAAAGTTTGTTCGGGTTTAGAAAAAGAAATGTTCTTTATGGAAAAACGGGCGGCATGGTTAGGCCTAGTGTTTCATCCCAGCCCATCATCACATTCAGATTTTGCACGGCTTGACCTGACGAACCTTTAGTTAGGTTATCGATGACAGAAACGATGATAGCGCGGCCTTCGCGGCGGTCGGGGAAGATGCCTATACGGCACTGGTTTGACGCACGGACATGGCGGGTCTGAGGGACAATGCCAGCGGGCTCGACATGGACGAATGATTCATTTTCGTAATGATCTTCATAAACGCCATGCAGATCATCCACATCGACCCACGCATTTAGCTTGACGTAAATGGTTGCTATCATGCCCCTGTTCATAGGAACTAGGTGCGGGGTGAAGCTAACTTTAATATCTTCGCCGCAAGCCTTTGTCAGGGCTTGGTCTATTTCGGGGCCATGACGATGAACACCAATGCCGTAAGCATGTGCGCCTTCTGCCGTTTCAGGATAAATAAGCGCCGTACTTTCCTTGCGCCCCGCCCCGCTAACACCAGATTTAGCGTCAATTACAATGTCTTGCGGATCAAACAGCCCTGTGCCTGGAAGTAGTGCCAATAGGCTCGCCGTAGGGTAACAGCCAGGACATGCAGCTAATTTAGCGCCAACTAGGTCATGACGGGCAAATTCGGTGAGACCATAAACTGCGTCTGTGAGTAATTTGGGAGCTGTATGTTTGCGGCCATAAGTGGCCTCATAAAGAGCAGCATCTTTTAAGCGGAAATCTGCGGACAGGTCGATAACTTTATCGACATGAGGCGCAACGGCGCTAATCGTTTCTTCGCTCGCCCCGTGTGGGAGGCACGCAAATACTACATCAATGTCATCCCATTTCACGTCTTGCCATTTTTGCAAGTCTGGATAGCCGCCATGGGCCAAATGCGGATATACGTCGCCATAAGTTTTACCCGCATGTCGGTGCGCGGTCAGAGCCGTTAGCTGTAATTTCGGATGACCCGCGATGAGGCGGACAGCTTCTGCGCCCGTATAACCAGACGCGCCTAGTATTGCCGTTTTACATTTATCCATGATCTTGCTTTCCTATTCCCGCTTTCCCAATAAAAAAGGACGCCCCGAAGAGCGTCCTTACAATAGAGCAATAATGCTTCTGTTTGCTTAACGCTTAGAGAACTGGAAGCTACGGCGGGCTTTCGCGCGGCCATATTTCTTACGTTCAACAACACGGCTATCACGTGTCATAAAGCCGCCGGCTTTTAGGGGCGCGCGCAATGCAGGCTCATAAAATGTCAGGGCTTTAGAAATACCGTGGCGAACCGCACCAGCTTGACCAGATAGACCGCCGCCTTTTACGGTTGCAATCACATCATAGCTGTCTAGGCGCTCAGCGGCTTCGAAAGGCTGGCGAATAACCATCCGTAGAACTGGACGTGCAAAATATACGTCCTGGTCACGGCCATTGATTGTAATCTTGCCATTACCTGGTTTGATCCAAACGCGGGCAATAGAGTTTTTCCGTTTACCAGTTGCATATGCACGGCCAAGATCATCGATCTTTGGCTCAGGCAGAACAACTTCAACAGCAACAGGAGCCGCTTCGCCGCCTTCAACGGCAGGCGCTGCGTCCATAACTTTTTTCAAATCATCAAGAGATTTCACTTCAGTACTCATGATTAAGACCTCTTCACGTTTTTAGGATTAAGCGCAGCAAAGTCGATGACTTCAGGTTTTTGCGCTGCATGTGGGTGATCTTCACCTGCATAGACATGCAAATTAGAAAGCTGCTTACGAGCAAGCGGGCTTTCTTTTGGTAGCATACGCTGAACAGCTTTTTTCATCACGCGCTCTGGGAAACGACCATCAAGGACTTTTTCCGCAGTAACTTCTCTAAGGTGGCCTACATAACCAGTATGGCGGTAATAGATTTTGTCTTTACGTTTTTTGCCAGTAAAGTGAACCTTCTCAGCATTGATAACGATAACATTGTCGCCGTGATCAATATGTGGTGTGTAATTTGGAAGATGTTTACCGCGCAAACGCATAGCAATGAATGACGCAAGACGGCCAGTTACGACGTCTTTTGCATCAACCAATATCCATTTCTTTTCGACCTCTGCCGTTTTTAGAAATTTTGTAGTTTTCATGACTTTCCTCTGATAGTAAATAAGGGCAATAACTGCCCCTATTTGATAACTTGGCGTTCTCTTAGGCAGTGCATTACATGTCGTCAACTATTTTCTACACTATTCTATTTTCTTTAATAAAAACAATGAGTTAAAATTACGGTATTATATTACCGCAATTTTGAGCGAAAAATTTTCAGTATCAATACTAGCCAAGCACAACACTACGGATTACAATTGGAAAAACGAATATAAAAGCGGAAAATTCATGTTAAATACGATTAAACTTTGCGCGATAGGCGCTCTCATTACCCTTGGTATAAGCTGCTCCAAAACACCAGAACTTGATGTCAGCGCAGCATCTAAGAAACAAATCATTGCGACCCACGCTTTTGATCTAAACGCGCCAATAACTGCACTAAGTTTCACACCCAATGACGTCGCGCCTTGGCTCGGGCGGGTTATCTATATAGACAAAGCTGGCAAATTATTTTCGACCGATATTGAAGGGCGGGACCCCAAACCTGTTGGTACTGGCTCATATTTAGATGTGTTCGGACTTATGCAAATAAAATTGCCAGGTGTGTTCCTTGCATTAAACAGAAAAGACGGGAGTTTAAATGCCTTCATAGAGTCAGATAATGAAGGGCGGTTCTCGGCCATGTCTACGAGTACGAGCAGTAGTATATCAGCCCAAACATTTTGCCAAACAATGCGGCCACAAGAGGACAAAGCGCTATTGCTAACTAATGAGGGGACCATCGTTACACTTGATATTTCCGTTGTAGATCAAGTCGCCGAGATAAAAAATTCTGGCCAGGTAAAAGCCCCCAAAGACACAAAAATCTGTGTTTTTGATGATGATACGACCTACGCACTTTCAAGCCATAAGGGCGTTCATCGTCTACACGCCTACAAAGACAAAAAATGGGAATCGCAAGATTTAGATTTCACGCCAAATAGTTTCGCGAGCGTTACAGTTGGCGGAACCCCTTCCCTCGCCATACTTGGTGAAAAGGGTGTGCTTCTCATGGATGGACAGGACATGAGTGCCCAGTATGCCCTATCAGTGGCGGATGGCCTCAGCATTCGGGGCGTCGCCTCGGCTGATTTTGTCTCAGCAACAAGCGCGCCATTTGGTGGAGCAGCCTTTAGTGAAGGCGTCATTGTGTTATCTGATAAATCTACGCCGCGGCTCGTGTTCATTAGCCTTGGTTATATGGGCGACCGACTGTCTGCTGTTCAGTAAGTACGTAGGCGCGCGCTACGGGCGGCAAGTACAGCGCAGATAAATACAAAAATGGCGCCAGCCTGATGAGCCAAAGCAAATGGCATGGCCGAGACTTTAAGAAGCGCTGTCACACCTAAAATTATCTGCAACAGGAGAGCGATCATTAGCCACGCACAAATTGGGCTAAGATAAGTATCACGGCGTTTTTTCACGCTTATCCATACCCAAACCGCCATAATGAACACCACATAACCAAGCATACGATGGTTGAATTGTATCGTTGGCCGGTGTTCAAATATGCTAAGCCACCACGGTGCCATCTCTAGATAATCTTCTGGTAAAAACCCGCCATCCATTAGCGGCCAAGTATTGTTTTCGAGGCCCGCATTGGTTCCTGCCACGAAAGCCCCCGCAATAATTTGTAAAAACACGAAAAACAGCAATGCGCCCGTGCGGGTTTTGTAACGCACGTCGTTCAAGGGCGCAGGCCATGAATTGTTATAATCTCGCAATGTCCACACTAGTAGCGCTAGAACAATCAAAGCCACGCTCAAATGTGTTGCAAGGCGATATTGAGACACGTCTAGGCGATGCGTAAGGCCACTCTTGACCATCCACCAACCAACGCCCGCGTTCAAGCCAATCATTAAAAATATAATGAAGAACCTTAAGTTTTTACCTTTGCCAAATTTTCCTCGCAGCATAAAAATAAACATCGGAATGGCGTAAAACAGTCCAATAAACCTAGCGAGTTGCCGATGTGACCATTCCATAAAGTAAATGAACTTAAACCCCTCCATATCCATGCTAGGGTTCTCGGCCAAAAATTCTGGTATCTGCTTGTATTTCGTAAATTCCTGTGCCCAAGCCTCATTTGACATAGGCGGCAGAGCGCCAGTAATAGGCCGCCATTCAGTAATAGATAAACCAGAATTTGTTAGGCGCGTTGCCCCGCCAACTAGAATTATGGATATAACCAATAAAATTGTTCCCAGCAGCCAAAGGCTTATGCTGCGGCTTTGATTTGCTGAGGCAAATGAGGACATTAGGTCTCCGAGATTGCAAGTACAGGCAAATAAATAAGCCCTAGAAAAATGGTCGGAGCGATAGGATTTGAACCTACGACCCCTCGCCCCCCAGGCGAGTGCGCTACCGGACTGCGCTACGCTCCGACATTTGCCACGGGTTATAGGCGCGCACTAGGGCGCGGGCAATGGAAAATACGGCTAGATATGAATTATTTAAATTCGTCCCAACGAGACTTCAGTCCGCGCAAACGTTCAAGGGCAGTTTGCAAATCTTCGCGGTCCGCAGCAGGCTGTACGTTTGCAGCGGCAGGCTCTGGTTCGGGGACTGGCGTTGGCACAGGTACGGGTTTTGGAGCAGGTTGCGGTACAGGAGCTTGTGCCGCCGCCTGGTTGCGAGCGCGCCGTCCGCCATCAATAGGAACTAACCTTCGCACAACATCGTCATCACTTTGGCTAGCAGGTGCTGATGCGGGTGCCGGTTGTGGTGATGAGGCGATAATGACTGGCTTGATGCGTTCGGGCACCAAATTTGTTTCTTTAACGGACTTGGGGTTCGCAGCAATTTCTTTGGAACGTCCCAAATCAATAATGCTTTGCGCCCCCTTAATGCGGATGAGCTTTTGCACATCTTTAATCGGATGTTTCTCGCGGTGAAGCAAAATTTTGATCCCACGCAAAAATTCGATGTCTTCGGCGCGGTAAAATCGCCTGCCGCCACTGCGCTTCATAGGCTGAATTTGTAGAAATTTGCTTTCCCAGAACCGAAGTACATGTGGTTGCAAGTCTAGCTCGTCACCTGCTTCGCTAATGGTTCTAAATGCCCGTGTGGACTTGCTTACGCTCATTTACTTTAATCTGACACAGTTTTTGAATGGTCAGCCTTCTGAATTCAGTCATACGAATCAGTAGTCTACACTATTTCCTTGTCAAAGACGAATTGACTCTCTGTTTTAATAGATTTGATGGTTTAAACACTAAAACACGGCGTGGCGTTATTGCAACCTCACGGCCCGTTTTGGGATTGCGCCCCATACGTTCACGCTTGTCGCGTACGCTAAAAGTACCAAAACCTGATAGTTTAACGGTTTCGCCTTTAAGTAACGCAGATTCAATATGTCCAAGAATAGACTCAACGAGAGCCGCACATTCGGTACGGGAAAGACCTATCTCACGATAGATCGCTTCAGTTAAGTCTGCACGTGTAACTGTATATTCGCTCACTCTACTCCCCTACAGATAAAGCCCTTAGAGCAAATTTTTCAGACAAAAGCCATAGTAAAATCAATAACAAAGGCGTTTTTTATGAAAAAACACAGGTTTTAGTAATTCAATAGCGCTGCGCCCCATGTAAAACCGCCACCAAACGCCTCTAACATAATAGATGAGCCCCGTTTTATGCGCCCGTCCCTAATGGCCGTATCAAGCGCTAACGGAATAGATGCCGCGGATGTATTGGCGTGATAGGCTACGGTTGAGATGACTTGCGCACGTTTGAGATCAAGTTTTTTAGCGACAGCTTCAAGTATTCGTTGATTAGCTTGATGTGGTACAAACCAATCGATATCGGGGATAGTTACGCCGACTTGTTCCGCACATAACACCATAGAATCAGACAGTTCTTTGACAGCGTGGCGGAAGACTTTATTGCCGACCATACGCAATTTCCCGACGGTTTGCGTCGAAGATGGCCCGCCGTCTACATATAGCAGATCACGTTTACTGCCATCTGAGCGCAAAAACGTATTGACGACGCCAATGCCTGCTTTTGGATTTTTAGGCTTTGTGGTTGAAAGTACCATGGCCCCCGCCCCGTCTCCGAACAAAACGCAGGTGGTTCTATCATTCCAGTCAAGAATACGCGAAAATGTTTCTGCGCCAATTACCAAAACATTCTCGCCCTTACCTGCTTTAATCATAGCGTCTGCAACGCTGAGCGCATAAATAAAGCCAGAACAGACGGCCTGCACATCAAATGCTGCGCCGCCTCTTATACCAAGGCGCTCTTGAATAATGGTCGCCGTGGCTGGAAATGTTAGGTCTGGCGTGGATG
>Ga0209633_10003286_pt1 | contig 15034 bp, 14 predicted proteins | sample Cruoilmetagenom1_FD_187290 | JGI IMG/M metagenome (GOLD analysis project Ga0209633, IMG submission 187290) | Oil polluted marine microbial communities from Coal Oil Point, Santa Barbara, California, USA - Sample 1 (SPAdes) (version 2) | ecosystem: Environmental > Aquatic > Marine > Oil seeps ... | reverse complement strand
AAAATATTTGCAATTATATCTAAATGAGTTTGTTTATAAGCTAAATCGTAGGTGTTTTGGTGAGCGAATCTTCGATAGGCTAGTTATAGCTAATATTACAGGATTATGAATAATAACGGATATACAATCATATTTTATCATAAAGATCAGCGTCATCTGCGTTCTAAAAATAAAAATGATAGAAAGACTTTACAAGCGAAAACTATTTCTTCTTCTTATAATAATCATCCAAAACCGATTTGCGACCAATAGTTGTAGTAATAATATCTTTTTCTAAATCCCAACCACGAGCAGGCGAATATTGTCTGCCATACCAAATAATTTGAAGGTGGAGATCATTCCAAAGTTCTTTTGGAAATAAGCGTTTAGCATCTTTTTCGGTTTGCACTACGTTTTTGCCATTGGTTAAATTCCAACGATACATCAAACGATGAATATGTGTATCTACTGGAAATGCAGGAATCCCAAAAGCTTGCGATAAAACCACAGCAGCCGTTTTGTGTCCTACGGCAGGTAATTCTTCAAGTTCTTCATAAGTCCGAGGAACTTCTCCATTGTGCTTATCAATTAAAATATGAGATAGACCATGAATGCCTTTACTTTTCATAGGAGATAAACCTACAGGTTTTATTATTTCTCGGATTTCTTCAACACTTAACTTAATCATATCGTAAGGATTGTCGGCACGTTCAAACAATAAAGGTGTAATTTTATTAACGCGCACATCTGTACTTTGTGCAGACATTAAAACGGCAATTAATAACGTGTAAGGATCTTTATGATCTAACGGAATCGGAATTTCAGGATATAATTTATATAATGTATTTATTATAAAATTTATCTTTTCTTGCTTAGTCATTCATTGTGTTTTTACAGAATAGTGTTTGTTCGAAAATAGACGAATTTTATAAAATGAATTATTTTTGATGAAATTTGTTTTTATTTTTATTTTTATGATGTGATGCCTTAGCATCAGACGATTAAGAATAAAGATAAATATCGCAAAAAGAAACGTTTTTAATTTTGCTATATTTCCGAACAAATACTATACACAAATTTAAGCAATTATGACGCATTTAAAAGTAGGTGATAAGGCACCAGATTTTTCTTCATTGGATGAACAAGGAAATTCAGTTTCTTTATCAGATTATAAAGGAAAGAAATTAGTGGTTTTCTTTTATCCAAAAGCAAGCACACCAGGTTGTACTGTAGAAGCTTGTAATCTAAATGATAATTACGAGCGTTTTAAAGTTAAAGGGTATGAGATTTTAGGAGTTAGTGCAGATAGTGCGAAGCGACAATCTAATTTTAAAACCAAATACGGATTTCAATATCCATTATTAGCAGACGAAGATAAATCTGTTATTGAAGCTTTCGGTGTTTGGGGACCAAAGAAGTTTATGGGTAGAAAATATGATGGCATCCACAGAACCACTTTTGTTATTGACGAAAATGGTGTTTTAGAAGATGTAATTACAAAGGTTAAGACTAAGGCTCATGCTGAACAGATATTGGATTAGTAATATTTTGACGGTTAATATAGAGAATTTTATTGTTGTAAAAGCTCTCGTTAAAGACAAGCGCTAACTTGTGTTGTCTTTAAAAGTATTCTATAAATGTTAAAATAAAAAGTGTGCTGAATAATTTCAACACACTTTATTTATATTTTGAAGTGATTTAAACTTTTAACATTTAAACGAAAATTAGTGATTTTTTGATCATTTGAAGACCTTTTTAAGTTGCATAGCATCGCTACGGAAGTGAAAAAAGACAAAAAATGGACGAAAAAGTGCAATTTTTTAGCGAATGAAAAAAGTTTAAATCACTTCTTTAACATTATTTTAAAATCAATACCAATATTTTTAATGCTTTACGATTCAAGTCTATATTCTTGTATCTAAAAGCAAAGCGGTCTTAATTCTTTTTTAACTCTTATGCATCACTTCTTCAGATTCGCAGCCAAACAAGCTTTTTTCTTTAATTAATTTAGAAACACCTTCTGGCAGCATGGTTTCCCAACCACTATCTCCATTGGCTATCATTTTAAGAACAGTTCTTGAGAAAACAGATAGGTTAGAGGTGTCGTAATCTGTAATATCAACCACTTTACCGTTGTACTTAAAGAACTTGTATAATTCCTTCATACGTGGATGAACTTTAAGATTTTCACTTGTAGTTAAGCTCCCATCTTTATTTTCCATTGGATATAAGTACACACGCAAATCCTTGTAAAACAATTTTCCAAACGCTTCTAAAATACCACCACTTAAATGGCGATAATATTTCTCGTCAAAAATGTCAACGAGATTATTCACTCCCATAGCTAATCCCATTCTTGCTCTAGAATATTGAGAGAAGTATTCCACTAATTTATAATACTCTTGGAAGTTAGAAATAAGTACGGTTTGTCCTAAAGAACATAAAAGTTTTGCGCGATCCATAAAATCTTGCTCATCAATTTCGCCTTCAGCTCTTAGGTTAGATAAGGTAATTTCAAAAATAACTTGGGTCTTTTCTTTATCTACTTTATTCTCTTTAATAAACATTTCGTAAGATTTCTCAAACATATCCATGTTTACTTTAGTTACAGGTCTAAAACTTCCTCTAAGTGTTAAAATATTCTTTTTGTAAAGTACACGAGCAGGTAAAACGTTATTTCCATCTGGTGCAAACATTACAGCATCTGTCATTCCGTTTCTAACCAGTTGCAAACTCATTAAGCGGTTATCAACAGCGGCAAAAACAGGACCTGAAAAGTTAATGGTGTCAATTTCTAATTGATCTTGATCTAAATGATCGTATAAATAACGTAATAATTTACGAGGTTGATTGTATTTATAGAAAGCTCCGTAAATTAAGTTGGTTCCTAATTTACCAAGTGTTTCTTGTTGTAAACGCGCATCATTTTCCTTAAAGCGAATATGAAGTACAATATCATTATACTCCTGATCAGGACCTACTTGATATTTAATACCAATCCAACCGTGACCTTTATATTTTTTTGCAAAATCTATTGTGGCAACAGTATTAGCATAAGAGAAAAATATTTTATTTGGATGCTTATCTCTAGTAATACGCTCTTCTGTTAAAGCAACTTCATGATTTAGCATTTTACGAAGTCTAGCCTCAGTTACATAACGCTTGTCATTTTCAATACCATAAATGGCATCACTAAAATCTTTATCGTAAGCAGACATTGCTTTTGCAATAGTTCCTGATGCTCCACCAGCTCTAAAAAACTGACGTACAGTTTCTTGTCCTGCGCCAATTTCAGAAAAGGTACCATAAATATCAGCGTTAAGATTAATTCGTAAGGCTTTGTCTTTAAGTGACGGAATATTTTCAATATCAGTATCTCCTGTATACGTTATGTCCTTCATAGAGCTTGGGTTTATAGCGTTGCTGTAAAGGTAATATTTTAGTATCGCAAACAAAAAAATAAGCTTATTTTTGTTATACCACTTCTGAGTTGAAATTATCGTGAAAGAAAAATGGTGATTTTTTTCTTTGTATGAAATAGAAAATTAAAGCATAGCCAAGGTTACGATTTTATTTTATCTTGAAATAGAAAGGAAAAAAGGGCGTTTTCTTGCGGTAAGTATAATTCTGAAGTGGTATTCTAAACTTAAATAAGATTGAAAATCACGTTTTTAGGTACTGGTACATCGCAAGGAATTCCGATAATAGGAAGCGATCATCCTGTATGTTTAAGTAAAAATCCTAAAGATAAGCGTTTACGTGTTTCGGTTTTAGTAGAGTGGGAGAATTACACTTTTGTTGTGGATTGTGGTCCGGATTTTAGACTGCAAATGCTCAGTGCTAAAGTCTCTAAAATCGATGGCATTATTTTTACTCATGAACATGCAGATCATACAATGGGTTTAGATGATATTAGACCTTTTTTCTTCAGACAAGGAGATATAGATTTGTATGCACATCAGCGTGTTTTTAAAGCTTTGGAAAAGCGTTTCGATTATATTTTTACGACAGAAAAGAAGTATCCAGGTGTTCCAAGCGTGACGAAGATTGAAGTGAAAAACGAACCGTTTTTAGCAGGAAACCTTAATGTTATGCCAATTGAAGGTTTACATTACAAGCTTCAAGTTTTTGGCTATCGCTTTCATAACTTTGCGTACTTAACAGACATGAAAACGATTGAAGATGAAGAAATTGCGAAACTTCAAAATTTAGATGTTTTAGTGGTCAATGCATTGCGAATAAAACCACATATTTCGCATTTTAATTTAGAAGAAGCATTAGAATTTATTAAACGCGTGAATCCCAAACGTGCATATTTAACACATGTGAGTCATCATTTAGGATTTCATGATGATGTACAACAAATGTTACCAGAAAACGTTTTTTTAGCATACGATAACTTACAAATTACCATTTAAAGATGAAGAGTAAAATTTTAATGTATTTGTTTATTTTTTCAGTGTTATTACTCATTTTTCAATATGTGAATTCTAAAAACATTATTGATAAGTATGAAAAAGATATTGTTACTGTGAAATCTCAACTTGCCGAAAGTGAAAAGGCACAAAAAGCTTTAGATGAGAAAAATTTTGAACTCAGCTATTTTAGCATCGATAGAAACGAAGATGCACTAGGCTATTTTGAGGCTCAAGGTTATGATACAGATGAATTGATACCTGCAATTATAGAAGGACTTTATAATATGAATGATTATGATGGCGACGATCATCCCATTGTACCTTATGTGTCCACTACAGATTCTAAATTATTGATTAATAATATCAGACTTATGAATCATAAATGGATTGCAGCTAACTTTACAGATGGGCAATTTTGGGGCGAAATTTTTGTAACGTATTCTATTGATGAGAATAATGATCTTAAGTATAAATTAGTGGAGTATTTTATGTATCCTACTATTAATTAGTTTTTTTAATCAGCGAAGATCTGCTAAATCAGCGTCATCAGCGTTCTAATCTAAACGTTTTAAGAGAACACTGATGACGCAGATTTCTATGATTAAATAAGATTTGAACTAAGTTTAATTTTTAGTTCTGTTAAATTAAGTAAAAGGTTAAAGCGATTTTAAGCTGTTAAAAAAATGAATCTTAAATATACTTATCCAACCAAGCCTTTAAATCATAAAAATTCTGAGGAGCAACTCCATGTCCAACAGGATATTCTGAATACACATGATAAATGTTTAAGTTTTTCAAAAATAAAGGTGCTTTTTGCGCCCAATCTACAGGAATCACTTGGTCTACAGAACCATGAGAACAGAAGAAATTTAAATGTGAAACATCGTTTTCTTCAATAGAATCTGGTAAAATATCTTCATTAATATAACCACTTAAAGCAACAATATTATTTACTTTTGCAGGATAAGTGAGTGCAACAGCATAACTCAAAATGGTACCTTGACTAAAACCTAAAAGGGTTACATTACCTGAGTTTACAGCATAAGTTTTACAGGCATAATCTATAAATTCTGAAATTAAATCTACAGATTGTTTCGCTTGCTGGTTATCACTCCATTTGCCTTTATCAGCGTCAAAATTTATAGCGTACCATGCATTTCCATAAGGTTGCATTGGGTAAGGTGCTCTTAATGAGATGATGAGTAATTCTTCTGGTAATTCTGAAGCAAATGAAAATAAATCATTTTCATCGCTACCATAACCATGGCACATAATTAGTAATGGTGCATTTTCTTTGAGCGAAGATGGTCTTGTGATATAATGTAATTTAGACATAGTTACTGACCAATAGATTTGAATATTTTTTGAAAAAAATCTCCGAGCAAAGGAATTTCATTAAGCTTGCCAGTTACAGCACCAAAAATACCGTAAACATAGAGAACGGAAAAGAAAATCCAAAACGAATACGTTATCATCCAATTATCAAAAGAGGTAATAAGAAACCCAAGTGTTATGTATAGTATTCCTAATCCTAAACCTTGCCTAACATGAAAAGACGTAAATGGATTGCGTTTATCTTGGTTCATGAAAAAGGCAATCAAAGTGCCAAATAAAGTTAAATAAGCAACTAAACCTAAAGTTTTCCCTTCTTCGATAGTTTGTTCGTTCATTATTTTAAAATGATTTTATTGTTAGCGATAATGCCATAAGTTGCACCTTTAAGTTGTGTTCCTAGAAACATACTGTTCTTAGAACGTGAGGAAATGTGATTAGTACTAAATTCATAAGTGGTATCTGGATTAAACAAAGTTAAATTTGCTAATTCTCCTTCATTAATTGATGTTTCAATAACACCAAATCTAGATTTTCCTTGTGTTAAAAGGCTTATAGTTTTCTTGGTTGTAAAAAGTGTTTGCAAAGCACCAAAAGCAGATTCTAAACCAATAGTTCCATATTTAGCAAAATCGAATTCTATTTTTTTATCTTCAATATCAATAGGATTATGGTCTGTGGTTACCATATCAATCGTGCCATCTTTTAAACCTTCAATTAATGCGTCACAATCTGGTTGTGTTCTTAAAGGTGGTAAGACTTTATAATTGGTGTCAAATTCTTGCAAAACATCATCTGTAAATACTAAATTATGAATAGCAACACTGCACGTTACATTCAGTTTTTTAGCTTTTGCAGTTCTAATCAATTCCACAGATTTTGCTGTAGAAATTGTAGGAATATGAAGTTTACCTTCTGTGTATTCTAATAAAAATAAATCTCTAGTCACTTGCAATTCTTCTGCTAAAGCCGGATTTCCTTTTAAACCAAGTTTAGTGCTATTAATATGTTCGTTAGCAACACCAAGTCCAGAGATTCTAGATTCTTGAGGAAAAGAACACACCAAACCATCAAAATTACTTGCGTATTGCAATGCAATTTTCATAAGGTTAGGATTAGAAATTGGTTTCTGATAATCGTAAAACGCAACAGCTCCAGCATTTGTCATATCAAACAATTCGGCTAAATGCTCTCCTTTGCTCAATTGTGTTAAAGCACCAATAGGATAGAGGCTTACGGCATTGTCATTCGCTTTAGATTTTACAAAGGTAATATCTGCATAACTATCAATTACAGGATACGAATTTGCATTGAGTGCAACCGCAGTAAATCCAGAATTAGCTGCCGTTTTTAAACCATTGCTAATTGTTTCGCGCTCTTCATAACCAGGTTCGCCAAAAGATACACTACTATCAAACCAGCCTTGCGAAATATGCAAGTTGTCTAATTGTATTTCTTTGTAATTTTTAGGATTGGGAATACGTTTAGAGATCTTAGAAATACGACCTTTTTCAATTAAAATATCAACCGTTTCATTGTGAAAATCACTTTTAGAATCAACGATGGTTGCAGATTTTATGAGTGCGTTCATTTAAGATATTTTAGTAGCAGTATTTCTATAATTAAAAATACTAGTGCAAAAATAACAAACCATTTCCATAACGCATTAATAGTTGTGTTACTTTTTATAGTATTTATAGCTGTTGCTAAACTAGAATCTAAAGAAGCATTTTTTAAAGCATTTAAATTGTAATAACTAAGGTTGCTTTCTGTTCTATTATAATTAAAACTTAGATTTTGAAGTACATTGTCTTTATTCTTTACCTTCAGAATACTAGCAGTATTTGGGAAATCTTCAGTTTCTAAGACTACAGATTTACTATATGTTTTTTGAAGCGGAATCACAGAAGAATCATCAGAATCTAAAGTTAAAATATCATCTTGACCAATTGATGTTTGAATCGCTATAGAATTTGGCTGACCAATAGTATAATATAATTTTGAAAGTTTTAAACTCTGTAATCCCATATTATATAACACAGGAATTATTAATTGTGAATTTTTAAAATTAGAATTATCTGAATTTAAAGCCGAAGAAAAAGCATAAGTATTCGTATTTCCGACTAAAAAAGGCGAACCATCTTCATAAGATAAAACGTTGTTTGCATTTGAAGAAAAGCGATACGATTTGTTAACCTTTGGATATTGAAAATTAGTCACTTTAGAGTAAAACGCATTCGTTAAAAGTGGATGATTATAGTTAATACTTGTAATTCGTTTTTCGGTTGTATTCTTATTGTTAAATGAGTTTATATTTAAATCCCTAAGTATTTGATTATAAGAATTTAAGTCAGCTTCATTTGATGGAATAATTAACACATATCCTCCATCATTCTTAAGAGCAATCAACGCTGTTTTTAAAGCGTTTGAAATGGTTTCAAGTTCATTTAAAATAATGAGATTCTGCTCAGGAATTAAATTAAAATTAAGCGCATTGAATTTGAAGTCTTGAAAGTCGAATTCATCGTCTGTATAAATCCTTTTTAAGAACGAATCATCCGCAGTTTCATTAATGGATAAAACTTTAATTTTTGGTTTCGAATTGATGTTAAAATAGAACACATTATCAAATTGTAAACCAACATCATCAATCATTAATTTTCCATTAATCACTTTATTGTTGGCAATTGTGAATGTTGTTTCGGCTTCTTTATCGATGTCAACAGCACTTTTTGTAAGTAAAACGTCGTCATTAAATAATGAAATAGAAACGTTTTGAGTTTTGTTAGTTTCACTAGATAATTTCACGTTTAAATCTAAAGTTTCAGCAGTAGAGTTTGAAACATAAATTGTATCAATACTAATATTTGAAACTAAAGAAGATTTGGGTTGCACCAATTTTAATTGAACCGTAGAATCGGCTTCAAAATTCAATAGATTCTCTTTTTGTTGAAAATCTGATACCAAAACTAAATTCCGAGTTGCTGCACCTTTATTAGTAAACAATTGCTTTCCTTTTAAATATGCAGCATCATAATTAAGTTGCGTTGGTGAATGTGATAATTGTATTAAATCGTTTTTTAATACCTTAACTGTTGTATTTCTAAAAGTTGCATCATTAGTGAATAAACTAATAGATTCATCTTCTGGTAAGGTGTTAATGATATCTTGAATAGCCTCATTCAACAATGTGCCATTTCCACCTTTAGCTTGCATACTAAAGGAATTGTCTAAGTAAATAACCGTTTCTTGAGCTTCATTAAAATCGTCTGTATTTGGAATAAAAGGTTGCGAAAATGCAATAATAGCACAGGCTAAGAGCAACATTCGTGTTAATAAGGTAATCCATTTTTTAAGCTGCGAACTTTTACGTGTTTGAAGTTTTACAGATTTTAAAAACTTAACGTTGGTAAATTGAACTTTCTGAAAGCGTCGTAGCTGAAATAAATGTATAAGAATAGGAATAACCAGCAAAAAGAGTGCATAAAGTAATTCGGGATTTTTAAACTGCATTGCTGTTATTTGAGTTTTTATTTAAAATTGAACCTATATGTCAGTCTGAGCCCTTCGACTGCGCTCAGGATAAACTAAAGTCGAAAACCTTAGAAAGATTAAGTAAATAAGCATTTCGACTGCGCTCAATGTGACATTATAATTTACATTAAACTATTTGTGCTAATTTATATGTTCAAATATATAGAATGCTTAGAGATTACCTAGTTCCGCTTTTGAGAAATTTAACAGAAAAAGAAATAATCTATCATAGATTGCATTTTTTGTTTCTCAAAATAATTAGTAATCTCTTCTTGTGCTTTAGTATTTGCAACGGTTACTATACTTTGAGGGTTTTGAAGTTCAGCCAAATAATCAAAGTTAAAAAGTTCTTGGTCGTAAATGTGTTTTCCTATTTTCTTTGGGTTATCGCAAATCCAATAAAACGGAATATTTTCTTTTAAAAGTATTTTAGCTAATGTTTTACCCTTGTGTCCTGCTCCCCAAATTGCTAAAGGTCTAGTTTTATCATAATTCAACTCTAAAAAATATTTCACTTTAAGATCTAAAAACGAGTTTTCAGCATAATGCTCGTGTGTTCTCGAGGTTCTTGTGCTGTAATCTCGCCAATGTAACAGGACTTCATCGCAAGGAATACATTTATAATTTGCTTTATAAAACCGGAAAGCTAAATCATAATCTTCAGGATAAATATTAGAATTAAAACCCTTACAAGCATCAAAATCATGACGATGAAGCATCCAACAAGGAGACGGAATTACACATTCTTTATAGATTTCCGAATAATTTTCGCCTAAAATAGTTAAAGAATTTAACCAAGTTTCATAACGTGCAAAACCATCACTAAGACCATCTGCTCTAAAGTATTTTACTTGTCCTACAGCGAGATGCTTTCTACCACATTTTTCAAGATTAGTAACCATTGTTTCAAGCCGGACTGGAGTCATCAAATCATCACTATCCATTCTTGTAATATAACTTCCAGAACTTTGTTTATATGCCGTTTTTAAAGCTTCTATGATTCCAGAGTCATCATTTTTATACAGTTTTATTTTAGATTTTTTTTTGGCATAACTTTCAACAATAGTATATGAATTATCATTAGAACCATCATCAATAAAAATAGCTTCCCAATTAGAGTAGGATTGTTTCAAAATAGAATCTAAACATTCGGCAATACATGCTTCAGTATTCTTAAAAGGGACTAAAATGCTAACTAAGGGTTGCGACATGTTGCGAATTTAACAAAACCTTTAGATTTAAAGTTGTAACAGATTGTAGATTTGCAAGACTATTACAAAAAATAAACATATAAACATGAAGAATTACATAGCCATTCTTGGCTTAAGTCTCGTTTTAGTAAGTTGTGGATCTGCAAAACCAACAGCTAATGATTTAGCAGTAAGCAACCCAATTGTAACCGCTTTAGATTTAACAGCTGTTAATAATGATCGCGTACCAGTAACTATTAATCCTGGTCGTTTTACTACTAAAACAGTAACTTATAGATTACCAAGAGTTGTACAAGGCAACTATTCTGTTAGTGATTTTGGAAAGTATGTTGACGATTTTAAAGCCTTAGATTACAACGGAAACGAATTAAGCGTTACTAAAGTAGATACTAATACTTGGACGATTACAGACGCTACAAAATTAGATAAATTGATGTATTACGTTAACGATACATTTGATATTGAAACTACAGGAGGAATAGGAGGCGAAGAGCCATTTTCGCCAGCAGGAACAAATATAGAAGACGATAATTTTGTGTTAAATCTTCATGGGTTTATTGGGTATTTTGATTCTTTAAAGAATAACCAATATGCAGTAGATGTTACTGCACCAGCAACTTTTGTTAGAACGTCTGCTTTGGAGGATAAAGGCACAAAATCTAGCGAAGATGGTACAGTAATTACCAGTAGTTATTTTGCACAGCGTTATTTTGATATCACAGATAATCCAATGATGTACGGAAAATTAGATGTTGAAGAGTTTATGGTTGGCGACATTAAAATTGTTTTGAGTGTATATTCTCCGAATAAAGTACATACAGCTGCAAGTCAGAAAGAAACTGTGTATAAAATGATGCAAGCTCAAAAAGCATATTTAGGAGATGTTAATGCAACGTCTCGTTACGATATTTATTTGTATTTATCTGATGGAAGTGAAACCGCTCCAAAAGGAATGGGAGCTTTAGAACATCATACCTCTACTGTGGTTGTGTTACCTGAGTCTGCTAGCAAAGAAGGATTGGCAAGTTCTATTACAGATGTTGTTGCACACGAGTTTTTTCATATTGTAACCCCTTTATCTGTTCATTCTGAAGATGTACATTATTTTGATTATAACAAACCAACATTCTCTAAACATTTATGGATGTATGAAGGTGTGACTGAATATTTTGCTCAACATTTTCAAGTGTATGAAGGTTTAGTTAACAATGATGAATTTTATGCTACTATAGATCAAAAAATAGGAATTTCTAAGCGTTGGGATGATGCTATGAGTTTCACTATAATGAGCGAAAATATATTAGAAGAACCTTATGCGCCTAACTATGCTAACGTTTATATGAAAGGTGCATTAATTGGTATGTGTATTGATATTTTAATGCGAAAAGAAAGTGATGGTAATAGAAGTATGTTATCTCTAATGAAAGAGCTTTCTGCAAAATATGGTAAAGAAAAACCATTTGTAGATGATAATTTAATTGCAGAAATTACGGCAATGACTTATCCAAGTGTTGGAGAATTCCTTAAAACACATGTTGAAGGTGATGTGCCAATTAATTATAACGATTTTTTTGCTATGGTTGGTTTAACTAAAGGTGAAGTAGAAGAAGAAACCAATTATATTTTTGCTGGTGGACAGAATGTTATTTTTGATGGTGACCAAGAAAAAGGAACTATCTTCTTTTCTCCTGTAGCACTAAAGAACTCATTCTGGAAAACACAAGGTGTTCAAGCAGGTGATGTGATTAAGAAAGTAAATGGAGCAGATTTAACAATGGCTAATGCACAGCAAGTTATTGGTGGTATGTTTGGATGGCAAGAAGGACAAGAAATTACTATGGACTTAGAGCGTAATGGTGAGCCAGTAGCAATAAAAGCAATATTGACTAAAGCTTATACAACAAGTGAATCTATTATTGAAGATAAAAACGCTACTGAAGCACAAAAAGCAGTTAGAGCAGCTTGGTTGAAAGGCTAGATTGTTGTCATTTCGAGCTAAAGCGAGAAATCTCATATAATATTAAAAAGGCTTCCGTTTGGGAGCCTTTTTAATTTTCCAATATTGGTGTTTTTTACCAACGTTTCAAATAATAAAACCTAATACTTAGCAGATTTCCCTTTAGGAAGTGAGCTGGCAATGAACTCACGTAAATCGTCATTAGCTTTAATTAAATCGTCATTTTTTAAGTACATCATATGTCCACTTCTGTAACCTTTAAAAGAAAAACGATCTTTCATTTTTCCACTAGGATCAATTTGCCATTGTGAGTATTTAGCAGAAAAATAGGTCGTTGCGCCATCATAATAACCAGACTGTGTCATCACTTTTAAATACGGATTCTGTGCCATCGCTTGTCGTAAGTTATCTCTAGTATTATCATTAGTTCTGTCCCAATTACCAGTATTTCCAAACACATTGTATTTTACATCGGTTTTAAAGCCTAATCCATTTTGAATATAATAATTAATAGCAGGAGTAAAGGAATGTAACCAAGACGTTAACTCAGCACTATAATCTGGACTTGTGCCAGTTTCTACTTTGTCTATACCAATATATCTAGAGTCTAAGCGACCAATAGTTTCGCCAGTTTTATTGCGTAATAATTCTTTCCAGAAAAATTGATTAGGGACATCTAAGTTTTGTTGTAAAATGACTTTTTCAGACAATCCTGAATAGTAACTCATTTGTTTAGCAATGGTTTGCTTTTCAACATCACTAATAAAACCACCTTTGGCTAAGGCTGGCATTAAATCGTTAACTGCAAAATGTTCAGCTTCTGGTAAAATCTCGAGTAAATCTTTATTCTGAAGAGCAGATGGAAGCATTTTGTGATACCAAGCTGCTGCTGTATAGTATGGTAAATTTAAACTCGATGATAATGGTCCACCAACACGAAGTACTTTATAATCTGCAGGCGAAACTAAAATCACACCATTTAGATACATCCATTGACTATTTTGAAGTTCTAAGGACAATCCCATAACACGAGTGCCACCATAACTCTCTCCAATAATATATTTGGGTGATTGCCAACGGTTGTGTCTTGTAGTAAAGGTGTTCATCCAACTTGCGAGATATTTAATGTCTGCATTCACTCCAAAGAATAATTTGTCATCTGGCATTTTACCTTCTTTGTCTGCAATTTTTCTTGAGTAACCTGTATTTACAGGATTTATAAACACAATATCTGCTACATCTAAAATAGAGTTAGGATTATCTTTTACACCATAAGGTTGTGTAGGATAACCTTCATCATCAATATTCAGAATTTTTGGTCCTGTATAAGCAATATGCATCCAAAGCGACGCAGATCCTGGTCCACCATTAAACGAATAGATAATAGGTCTGTTATTACCTTTGGCATCGTTGGTGCGTTTGTAATACGTATAATATAAAGAAGCTATGGTTTTGCCGCCTGCATCCCAAACAGGTTGAAAGCCAGTTTCTGCTTTGTAATTAACTGTTTTTCCTTTAATGTTCACTGAGTTGTTGGAGATGTAAGCTGTGTCTATAGGAATTTTTAGGTCTTGAGAGAAGCTGAAAGTGATGTACAATGCGAGTAGAAGTGTAAGTTTAAATTTCATATTTTAATATTTATTTGAGATGCTGAAATACTGAAACGAGTTCAGCACAAGCAAGTTCAGCATAACAAAGGGTTAGGTCATTTCATTAAGTTGGCTATTAGCCTAGTCCATCAGTTTTGTCATCCTGAACTTGGTTCAGGATCTATTTTTAAAATCTAAAGATAAAAATAAATGCTTGCTATAGAAATATGCATGTAGGTATAAGTTTATTCTAACTAATGTATTATCACCAAAGAGATTCCTGCTTTTGCAGGAATTTAAAATCCCTCAAAAACACCCAAGCCAAATAAAGCAAAATCATACTTCACAGGATCTGTTGGGTCTAGTTTTCTAAGTGCTAGGTCTAACTCTGCTAATGCTTTACCATCATTTTGTTTTCGTTTCAATATACCTAGTTTTCTTGCAACGTTGCCAGAATGTACATCTAAAGGACAACTTAATTGAGATGGAGAAAGGGAATTCCAAATGCCAAAATCTACGCCATTGTTGTCTTTGCGAATCATCCAACGTAGAAACATATTAATACGTTTGGCTGCTGAGTTTTTAAGCGGATCGCTAACATGTTTTTTAGTACGTTCTAAATGTGGTACTTCAAAGAATATCTTTTTAAACTCATGAATACTCTGTTGTAATGAATTGGGTTCAACATGTTTTGTAAAAACAGCTTCTAAGCCATTATGTTCTTTGTAAATATGTTGTAAGCTTTTAATAAACTGCATAAAATCATAACCATTGAAGGTGCGATGCACAAAAGAGCTTAACTTTTCTAAATCTGAGTCTTGATGTTGCATTATAAACTCAAAAGGGGAGTGGTTTAAGAAATCCATCATCTTGTTGGCATTATTAATAATACTTTTTCGATTTCCCCAAGCAATAGTGTAAGCTTCCCCAAAAATAGGACTGTTTAAAAGAGTAAAAATAGTTTTAACTTTAAACAGCAATTATGAGAAAAAGTAAATTTAGTCCGACCCAAAT
>Ga0209633_10003285_pt1 | contig 15035 bp, 10 predicted proteins | sample Cruoilmetagenom1_FD_187290 | JGI IMG/M metagenome (GOLD analysis project Ga0209633, IMG submission 187290) | Oil polluted marine microbial communities from Coal Oil Point, Santa Barbara, California, USA - Sample 1 (SPAdes) (version 2) | ecosystem: Environmental > Aquatic > Marine > Oil seeps ... | reverse complement strand
TCAAAAAATGCACTTATTCTGTAACAATAATTATATCCTTGTGGTAATCCTATATTGTTATTATTATCAATGAATGAATTTATTGAGGCTCCATTTATTGTTGCAATTAATTCATAACCAGAATTTTCAGGCATACCTGTTTCGCAATCAATTTGAGTATATGAAAATGACCCATGCTTTCGGTAAATTTTAAAACCACTTGCATTTGAACATAAATAATTATTCCAATTTAAAATAACAGAATTACTTGTAGGTGTTACATTCAAATTTTCTGGAGCTGGTGCAACAACTTCAATTTTTGTATTTTCATAATATGCAAGTTCAACTTCAGGGCTATTATCTTGCACCCTAAAAAGAACATCGTAAGCTTGTTTTCTAATATGTTCACACTCTGTGTCCCAATTAAAATTTGCTGTTATTGGGCTTGGTGCAGGCATATTTATAGTTGTAGAAGGAAACTCTGCTGGACTAACAGAAAACTGAAAAGGTCCTCCTGTTGCTGTAAGTGTAATTTTATCATTATCAGGGTCACTTGCAATAACATCAAAATTTAAATTATCTCCGGCAACAACACAATAATTGGGCAAATCATTAATTATAGGAGGCTGATTATCTGTTTCTTCAACAGCAATTTGCATATCTCTAATTATACTTCCTATCTTAATACCATCTCTCCATTCCTCAATTTCCATTGCAACATTATATTCTCCAATTTGTATTGGTGCATCCCAAACAAAATCACCTGTTATTGCATCAACATAAAGTTCATTATTTGCCTTAGGATACGTGTACCCTTGAATTGGCATACCATTATTTCCTAAACAAACTGCAAGTTTATATGAAAGACTATCTCCATCTGGGTCGTAAGCATTTGGATTATGTATAAATCTTTGGTTTAATGCAGCTTTATCAACAGGTGGATTTAGCATTACAGGAGTACTATTTGCTCCGATACTTGGATCAATTTTTAAAATTGTTTTCACCGAAAAAACAACTGTAACCGACTCTGGAATATTTACAATATTTGCATTCCTATTCGGATCTGACATTACAATTGTATAAACTCCCGCTCCTGGAAAAGTATGTGTCCCAATATAAGTATTTTTCAAAATTAAATCTGGCAAATCTATTTGAGCTACTCTGGGTATCTCAGATGAAGTATCGTCTCCCCAAAGAATAGTTAATTTATTTCTGGTTTCATTTGCTGCACTAGGCTTATAGGTATACGTTATTAAAGTTATTTTATAAGTATTTCCAGAAACATGTTCATAAGTTATCTCCCCTGCCCTATTATGTGTTGCAAAAGCATTTATTGAAAGGAATAATAAACTTAAGAAAAATAATATTTTAGTGTGAAAACGAACCATTTTTTATTTTATCAAGAATTCAAAGTTAATTTTATTTTTTCCAAAATTGAAACCTTCTTTAGTATTTTTATATGTAAATATGAATAAATTCTTTTGGTCATTGTATAAATCATTCATTAAAACATTTACAACTTCAACTTTTTTACCTTCAATTGATTTTTTTTTTGGATACTTTAACTTATAATATAACCATACTGAATTATCATCTTTTTTAACTTCTTTTTTTAATAATTCCACACCTTTTATTAAGTTCTTATTGTTAATCTTTAATATAAAATGATGTTTTATATATTTATCAATAAAACGATTACATTGTAAGTTCTCATTTTTTTCTCCTAAATTTAAAACAATATTATTATTTTTATTAATTATCTTCTCAAAGTCATTAGCAAATAGTTTTATAGATAAATCAAACACATTTTCAGTTTCGTTATAGTCAATATTTGTTATTGAAATATGTACTGGATGTATTGCAGAAAAAGTATTAAAATTTACATTAATAAAAAACAATATGAGTGTAACAATTTTCATTTCTTAACGTTTATAAAAAACAAATATACATTATTTTATAAGATAATTTATCATTATTAAATGCAACTTTTTTATTGTATCTTTATCATTTCATATATTAACACTAAAAACTAAAATAAATTATGAATATTTTAAAATATTTATTTGTTGGAATATCTGTTCTGATACTACATTCTTTATCATTTTCGCAAAAGCATACTATAAGTGGATATGTAGAAAGTGCAGAATCTGGCGAAAAACTTGTTGGTGCTGCAGTTTATATTAAAAATGCTCCCACACTAGGCACAATGACAAATACATACGGATATTTTAGTTTAACTATCCCAAACATAAAAGCAAAAGTAATTGCATCATACATTGGATATGCTTCACAAGTTTATGAAATTAATTTAACAGATGATAAAATAATTAATTTTGCATTAAACCCTGCCAATGAAATTGAAGAGGTTGAAATTCATGGAACAAAAACAGAAGCTCAAAAAACAGAAATGGGCAAAATTGATGTTTCTATTAAAACAATTCAAACTATTCCGGCTTTACTGGGTGAAGTAGATGTTTTAAAAGCAATTCAGCTATTGCCGGGTATACAATCAGGCACTGAAGGAACAAGCGGATTTTATGTTAGAGGTGGAGGGCCAGACCAAAATCTTATTCTTATTGATGGTGTGCCTGTTTACAATGCTAGTCATTTATTTGGCTTTTTCTCAGTTTTTAATTCTGATGCAATAAGTGATGTTAGCATAATTAAAGGCGGGTTTCCTGCTAGATATGGTGGAAGATTATCTTCGGTGCTTGACATTAGGATGAAAGAAGGAAACATGAAAAAGTTTAAAGGCTCTGCTTCAATAGGTTTAATATCTTCCAAATTTATGTTTGAAGGACCAATTATAAAAGACAAAACATCATTTATTATTTCTGCAAGAAGGACTTATGTAGATGTCCTTTCGTGGCCAATACAGCAATGGGCAATAAACAGAGCAAATAAAGATAATCCTAATAATAACTTTACTTCAAAAAGTGGTTATTACTTTTGGGACATAAATGCAAAAGTTAATCACAAATTTTCTGATAAAGATAGAATTTATTTAAGTGTTTACACAGGGAAAGACAAAGCATATTCATACAATACTGATAAATGGGAAGAATATAAAGATGAATTTGATAGTGATTTGCATTGGGGAAACATAACTTCGTCTTTTAGGTGGAATCATTTATTGGCAAAAAATCTCTTTGCAAATACAACTGTTACTTATAGCAAATATAAATTTGGAATTGATTTAATTGAAAAATCATCAAATACAAATAATAACTCAATTGATGAGTTTTCTTTTGGCTATAATTCAGGAATTGAAGATTGGGCTGCTAAAATAGATTTTGATTATAGCCCAATTCCTTCTCACAATATTAAATTTGGAGCAAATTACACTTATCATACATTTAGCCCTGGAGTACAAGCTATCAAAATTACAGTTGATACTTCAAAAATTGAAGAAAATTATGGGAATGCAAACATTTATGCAAGTGAATATTTAGCTTATGTTGAAGATGAAATGAGCGTTTTTAAAAACTTTAAAGCAAACATAGGTTTTCATTATTCAGGCTTTTATGTTAGTGATACTCTATACCAATCTTATCAACCTCGTATTTCATTAAGATACCTAATTACCCCAAAATGGTCAGTTAAAGCTGCTTACACACAAATGGCTCAATACTTACATCTTCTTACTAATACAACAATTGGAATGCCAACAGATTTATGGTTGCCCGTAACAAATAATATAAAACCTCAAGAATCAACACAATACGCATTCGGCTCAGCATATTCTTATAAAGGTTTTGATTTTAGTATTGAAGCATACTATAAAACAATGGATAATATGATTGAATATAAAGAAGGTGCAAGTTTCTTTGGAAACATTGAAGAAGAAGCAACAAACAAGCGAGCATGGGAAAATAAAATTGAAACCGATGGCAAAGGAACTTCTTATGGTATTGAACTTTTAATTAAGAAAAACATTGGAAAAACAACTGGTTGGATTGGTTATACTTGGTCAAAAACTGACAGACAATTCTCGAATGTAAGTTTTGGAGAAACTTTTCCTTATACTTATGACAGAAGGCATGATATTGGAATTGTAATAACTCACAAATTTAATGACAAAATAGATATTGGAGCAACATGGGTTTATGGAACAGGTAATGCAATAACTCTTTCTTTAGAAAGATATAGAGGATTAAGCGAAAGTGTTTATATAAATCAATATCAAAACTATGAAAACACAGTAAATCATATTGAAAAAAGAAATAATTTCAGAATGCCAGCTTATCACAGATTAGATTTGGGGATAAACTTTAGAAAACAAAAAAAATATGGCAAACGTACTTGGTCAGTTGGTGCATATAATGTTTATAACAGAAAAAATCCTTTTTACTTAAGATTTGGAAGAGATGAACAAGGAGACAGGGCATTATACCAATACAGCCTATTTCCAATAATTCCATCAATAAACTATAAATATGATTTTAATTAATCTATAAAAACCAAAAATATGAAAAATATAATAATAGCAAGTATTGCATTTATTTTAATTTTAAGCTCGTGCAGAAAAAAATTAGATATTACAATTCCTAAAGGTAAAGAACATATTGTTGTAAATGGAATAATAACAAATGACAGCTTAATAAAAATAAATATTAGCAAAAGTCAGGATATTTTAAATAATGATACAATAACATCCTTAAATAATGCAAATGTAAAATTATACAATGGAGAAACTTTTATTGAAAATTTAACTAATTATGGCTATGGAAACTATGCTTCAACAATAAGTTCAGAAATTGGTAAACAATACAACATATCTGTAAGTTCTGGAGAATTAAAACCTATTAAAGCAAAAATGCAACTTATAACGCCAGTACAAATTGTTTCTATTGACACAACTATTGATATTGAAAATAATATTTTAGGGGAAGGCTTTGCCTCAAAACAATACAAAGTACATTTTAAAATTAAAATAAATGATGATGCTAATACAAAAAATTATTACCTCTTATCAATAAGTTCAACAAACCCAATTTACGACTATGAGCAAGACCCACCAGTTTTAATAGGTTACTATGAAACCAACCAAGGCTTTGACACAAACGACATTATATTTAATGGAGCAGACGCTTGGTTTGGTATTGATGATATGTATGGACAAGCTTTTACAGACGAGTTAATTAATGGAAAACAATACACAATTAATGTAAACAGCTCATTATATTTTAACTATTATGATGAAGGTGTTGATACAGAAGGTTTACAAGTTAAAGTTAAATTATTATCCATTTCAGAAGATATTTACAAATACATAATATCTTACAACTTAAACCAAGAATCTGAATATGATCCATTTGCACAACCAGTTCAAATTTTCACTAATATTGAAGATGGTTTAGGATTATTTTCTGGTTACACAATGGTTATTGACTCTTTAGGTTTAGATTTTTTAAACAAATAATATTTATTTAAGATAAATAAAATACATTTTAACTTCAAAAACAACTTACAGGGCTATTTCCGAAAACGAAAACACAACAAACAGAATTGGGGGAAGGTTTCGGCAAGTGAAAATATGTTCCTACAACTTGCAGGACGGTTTCGGCAAGTGAAAATATACCCAACATATTTGCAGGACGGTTTCGGCAAACAAAAATGCACCAAACAAATTTGCAGGGCGTTTTCGGCAAACAAAAATACACCAAACAAATTTGCAGGACGGTTTCGGCAAACAAAAACACCTTAAAACAAGTTTATTTTAGTAAAATTAATATTTAAAATCATCGGATGAATATCTTAAGCAAAATATGCACTTAAAAAAATATTGACATACATATTATAAACAAATTATCCGATTACTATTATAAGAAAATAGAACCTTTACAGAGAAATTTAAATTTGAATTGTTCTGATTGTAATTATCAATTGTTTTATTTTACTTTTGCCCCCGAATAATTAATAAATTTATGGGCAATCTTTTCTTTGCAGGTTTTTATGGTATGTTTGATGCACTTGCAAGAGTTTTTATTGTAATAATTGTTGCAGGTTTATTAGTTAGAAAAAAAATAATTACTCAAGAGCAAATTACAGCATTATCAAAAGTAACTGTTCTTGTTTTTTTACCTGCATTAGTTTTTTCAAATACCACACAACATTTTAACCCTAAGGATTTACCATATTGGTGGATTTTGCCAATAGTTGGCATTGTAATGAGCTTAATTGGTTTTATATTTGCTGCTGGTGTATTTGCAATAGACTTCAAAAAAAATAAAAACCTTACAGCAATAGCATCTATGCAAAACGCTGGTTATTTAGTTTTACCAATTGGGCAAGTAATTTATCCTGAACACTTCAACGAGTTTGCTGTAATTACATTTCTGTTTATTTTAGGTTATAATCCTATACTTTGGACATTAGGAAAATATCTTTCAACATCATCCGAAACTTCAATAAAATTTCAAACAAAAGATTTAATTACACCACCAGCAATTGCAAATATCTTATCTTTATTAATTGTAATTTTAGGGTTTCAAAACATATTCCCAAATTTTTTTATTGATTCTGTTAGTTTAGTTGGTGAAGCTGCAGTTCCTGTTGCAACTTTTGTACTTGGTGCAACCTTAGGAACAGTTTCATTAAAGAAATTTCCTAAAGTTTGGAATATTATTCGTGTAACATTTGTAAAATACATTTTACTTCCCATTGTTACAATTGCAATCCTTTATTGGTTAAAAATTGCAGACACAAATCCGTTATTGGCAGATTTCTTTGTTATACAAGCGGCAGCCGCACCAGCAACAGGGCTTATTCTTCAAGTAAGAACTTATGGTGGCGAAGTTCAAAAAGTTGCAGAAATGATGATGCTAATGTATATGGTTTGCTTAATTGCTCTCCCTTTCTGGATTGCTATTTGGCATGTTTTGGTTTAAGAAGTCATTTGCATGAACTTGCAAGTCGATAAAGAATGCGATAAATTCTTTTTCAAATAAATTATAGTTATCATTAATTATTTTCATAGCCTCATCAACATTGTCTGGCATTGAAGTATAAATTGCCATCTTCTGCAAAACTTCTTTAAAACATGTCAAATTTGCATAACATAGCAATCTCTTTTTCTTCAAAAAAGGAAAAGTAAATCTCCTAGCTTTTCGTGGAAGTTTGCCTAATCGTTCTAAAACTGTATAATGAAAATCAACAACAAAGCTTTCTAATTTTTCAGAAGAATAATTGCTCCAATTTTTAGCAAGAAAATGATCATAAAGTATATCTATAACAACTCCTGCATACTTTCCATAAGCTGGTCGCATTCTAACAATACTTTCATGAACTATTGGATGTTTGTCTGTATAAGAATCAATTTTACGATGAAGTAAAATACCTTTCATTATTTCATCATTATATTTTTTAAATTTCTTGCCCTTAACAAAATCTCCAATATAATTACCAAACTTAATGTCTTCATTATCTCCTGAAAGATATATATGTGCAAGAAAATTCATAATGTTATTTCTTTAATCTTTCAAAAACATTATTACACGATGTTGAATGCCTTCGTTTTATATTATTATTTATTTTCATTGAATAAGTTAAAACATCTTCATCGGAGTAATTAACATTTTGAAGTTTAAACTCATAAACAACTATTTCATTTTCATCCTGAAACTTAATTTTAAAAAATTTATCATTAAAAAATTTATAAACTCTATAGTCTGCATACTTATCATTTAAACTTTGTTGTTTTCTATTTTGAATTCCTGAAAAACCTTTACTAATAAATATGCTATCATTCCTAAATGTTAAAACAACAAGATTTGAAGTTAAAGCCTCTCCAATATTATACCATGAGCCTTCAATCCATTTGGGAGTATTTGCATTTTGCCCTATTGAACTTATATTTAATATTAAGCTAAAAATTATTATTATTAGAATTGTTATTTTTTTCATACTTTTCTTTATCATACTTTTCTTTAGGAATTATAATATTTTTATTATTCTTTTCGCCAATCTTTAATTTTATATCCTTTAGTTGCAAAGAACAAAATAAATAAATAAGCTGGTAGTAAAACTAAATATGCAGTTTGCGAACTAAACTTATCTGACAAGGCACCCCAAACAAGAGGCAGTAATGCTCCCCCTGCAATTGCCATTATTAAAAGTGCCGATGCCGTTTTTAAATGTTTTCCTAATCCTTCCACTGCAAGAGGCCAAACTGCTGGCCAAACAAGTGCATTTGCTAATCCTAAAATTGCAATAAAGAATACGGACATAAATCCTGTTGTAAAAATTGCAGCTATAGAAAATACAATACCTAAAATTGCCGATATCTGTAACGCAAGTCTTTGTGAAATATAACGCGGAATAAAAATAATGCCTAATCCATAGCCTACCAACATACTTATCATAGTGTAAGTTGTAAAATTCTTTGCACTTTCTAAAGGAAACCCAAGCGATTGTCCGTATCTTATAATTGTATCTCCAGCAATAACTTCAGCTCCAACGTAAAAAAACAAAGTAATTACACCAAAAATTAAATATGGATATTGGAAAACACTTTTTTTTTCATCTTTTCCAAGTTCATTTTCATCACTTTCAGAATTAATATTTGGAAGATTTGAAAGCTTTATTCCAAACCCAACAAAAAAGAGAACAATTGCCATTATTATGTAAGGTGTAACAACTCGTTCTGCCAAAGAATCTAAAAACATTTTTTTATCCAAAGGCAACATGTTTGGTAAATTATTAATAATTTCATTATCCCCTTTGTGAACCACAAAATAAGCCAAAACTAAAGGTGCAATTGCTCCTGCAGTTTTATTTGCAACTCCCATTATACTAATTCTTTTAGCAGCAGACTCAATAGGTCCTAATATTGTAATATACGGGTTAACAGCAGTTTGCAACACTGCCATTCCTGTACCAAGAATAAATAATCCAACTAAAAAATTAAAATAATCACGAGAAAGTGCTGCAGGAATAAAAAACAATGCTCCTCCTGCCATAATCCATAAACCAAAAGATAATCCATTTTTAAAACCTAATTTACCTAACAACCATGATGACGGCAAAGCCATAACAGTATAACTAATATAAAAAGCAAATGTTACTAATAAAGCCTGAAAATTTGTTAATTCACATGCAGTTTTTAGGTATGGAATTAGCATCCCATTTAACCAAGTTATAAAACCAAGAATAAAAAATAATAAACCAATAATAAGAATTGGTCCGATTGCAGTTTTTTGCTTTGTCATATTAAAATTGTATTTCTATAAATTTAAAAATTTGGAACTGTGAAAATAAATATACATTTTTGAAAATACAAATAAACATTTTAAAAAAAGTAATATGAAGCTATTAATGATATATGTTAAGAAATTTTCTTACACACCAACAATTAAGACTCTTGAAGAGTTTGAAGACCATACAGAAGGTAAAACTTTTGAAAATGCACTTGTAGGATTTATTCAAGTTGAAGAACACGATACTGAAAAAGAAATTCTTAAAGTTGAGAAAACCTTAGTAAAAAACTTAAAGTGGGGTGCTAAAAAAAATGAAACAAAGCGTGTTATTCTGCACTCATTTGCCCATTTATCAGAAAGTAAAGCATCACCTGAATATACTAAGCAAATTTTTGACCTTGCAGAAAAAAGATTGCAAAATGCAAACTATGAAACTGCACAAACCCCTTTTGGATATTTCTTAGATTTAAATGTAAATGCTCCTGGTTTTTCACAAGCTAGGATGTTTAAAAGTTTTTAAAATAAAAAAAAGCTCCTGTTAGGGAGCTTTTTTTTATTTTATTTATAAGTTTCAATTCGTTTTTCAATATCATCTACTTGCGACTTTAAATTTTTGTCGTAACTCATTTGGTCTTTTATAACCTTATCGGCATATAAAACTGTTGCATGATTTTTTCCACCAATCTCTGCTCCTATGGTTGATAATGAATACTTAGTAAATTTCTTTGCAAAATACATTGCAATTTGCCTTGTTTGCACAATCTCTCTTTTTCTGTTTTTAGACTGAATTGCTTCAAGACTGATATTGTAATAATCACAAACAACTTTTTGAATATGTTTTATTGTAATCTCTTTCTTAGGTTTTTTAGCTAAATTATCAATTTTTGATTGTGCAAATTCAAAAGTAATTTCTTCTTTAACAAGCGTTGCATGTGCAAGTAATGAAATTAATGCACCTTCTAATTCACGAATACTATCTGTAATATTTTCAGCTATATAGTTAATAATTTGAGCTGACATTTCAATTCCTTCTTTCTCAGATTTTTTTTGAAGAATAGCAACACGTGTTTCAAAATCAGGAACTTGCAATTCCGTTGTTAATGCCCATTTAAATCTTGAGATTAATCTATCCTCAAGTCCTTTTAAGTCTGCAGGGGCACGGTCAGAAGTTAAAATTAATTGCTTACCCGCTTGGTGCAAGTGATTAAAAATATGAAAAAAAGTATCTTGTGTTCCTGGTTTTCCAGCAAATTCATGAACATCATCAATAATTAAAACATCAATCATTTGGTAAAAGTGAAGAAAATCATTTCTTGTATTTTTCCTTGCAGCATTTGTAAATTGCATTTCAAAAATTCTTGCAGGAACATATAAAACAATCTTTTTTTCTCCAAAATTTTCTTTAACTTCAATACCAATAGCTTGTGCAAGATGAGTTTTTCCCATTCCTGGTTTTCCCCAAATATAAATTGGGTTGTAAGGATTATTACCAGGGCTACTTCCTATCATCTTACCAGCAGCAACAGCAATATTATTACATTTCCCAAGTATAAAATTTTCAAAACTATAATTATTGTTCAAATTTGATTTTACATGAACTTTCTTTATCCCAGGCAAAACATTAGGATTTATAGATGCTTCACCTTTTAATGGAACGGAAACTTGAGGATTACTTAATTTTGCACCATTATTCCCAGTATAAAGTATTTTAGAATTTGTATAATTAGAGTTATCTATTATAATACTGTATTTTAGTTTTGCATTTACTCCAAGTTCTTTTTTTAATACTTTTTTTAGTAAATCAACATAATGTTCTTCAAGATATTCATAAAAAAATTGGCTTGGTACATTAATAGTTAACACATTACCTTCTAATTTTTCAGGTTTTATAGGCTTAAACCAAGTATTATATGTTATTTCTGGTAAATTATCTTTAATAATTCCTAAGCAGTTTTGCCAAATTTCCTGAAAATTTTTATCCATCCTGAATTATTTTTTTGAGTTCTTAAGTTCTTATCTATTTTTTGGAAATGTAAATTTGAGAATTATTTTCTTATAAAAAAAACGTTTTTTTCCTTGCTTTTTTAAAATAAAAGTTATTCCAATAGTTTTCAACAGATTAGTTTTTAAAAAAAAAATAAAAAAAATAAAAAAACTACAAGCTCCTAACATCCAGCAAGATACAAAAACAATATTGTTAATCATTTGTTAATAAGTTACTTATTGCAATGTCTTAATAAATCGTAATTATAGAATTTTTACAAGTTTTCTTTACTAAAAAATTCTATGTGTTTTAGGAATAGAAAGTTATATTTTTTTTTTGAAGAAAAAAAAAATGGTTTAATATATCAGATACAATAAAAAGAATTCATATATTTAAACTCAATTTTAAATTACTAACTAAAAAATTATAAAATGAAGAAAAATTATTTAAGTTTACTCGTATTAATTTTTGTATTTAACTTTTTAAATGCACAAGTCGGCGTTTATAAAGCTGGGACAGGGGCAGGATGGAATAATTCTTCTGGTGATTTTAATACTTTTGTAGGGGATTCTGCTGGTTATACAGCTACTACAGGACATTATAATACTTTTATTGGCTATCGTGCCGGATATAGTCTTAATTTTAATTCTTTTACACAAAGTGATAACACTATTATTGGTGCAGAAGCAATGGGAGGAACCCCTTTTTCTGTTAGTAGTACTGACAATGTAATAATTGGTAAGAGAGCTGGATATAATCATTATGGAACAGATGCAGTTATTATAGGCACACATGCTGGTTATAATAATGAAAATGGGGCAGATGTTGTTTTTGTAGGAGAAGAATCAGGATACAGTAATACAACAGGAGATGATAATGTTTTTATTGGAGAAGATGCTGGATATAGCAATACTGAAGCAAGTGATAATACCTTTGTTGGAAATCAGTCTGGGAAAATGAATACTACTGGATACAAAAATGCATTTTTTGGAAACGAGGCTGGCTGGGACAATACAACAGGCTACAGAAATACATTTATAGGAGATTCTGCAGGCATTGATGGTAGCATTGGACACCATAATACATTTTTAGGACAAGCAGCAGGCTCTTGTACTGAATATGCTAGTTATAATACCTTTGTTGGATCACGAGCAGGATGGGAAAATAACAGAACGAATGAAACAAATAATGCAAACTACAACACTTATTTGGGTTATGAGACAGGATATACTAATAGAGAAGGACAATATAATGTGTTATTGGGGGCAAAGACAGATTTTTCAAGCACAGCAATGGGTGGAAATGGAAGTACTAACTCATACAATATTGGTATAGGATATGATGCTTTAATTAATGGGGAAAGAGTTTATTCTTGTGTTATAGGTTCTAATGCTAGAGTTTCTTCAAATAATAGTTTTGTTATAGGAGGTACAACACCTGTAACAAGAATGTCCGTTGGAATAGGTACAGATACACCTGATCAGGATGCTTCTATTGAATTAGCAGAAAATGATAAAGGTTTTCTAATAAACCGTTTATCAAATTCAGAAAAAACAACTTTTGCAACTGCTTTGAATGCATCGGATGAAGGAATGATGGTTTATGACAGTACAAGTCAACATCTTAGTATTTGGAATGGTTCGCAATGGTTGCTTTCTGGGGTTCAAAATTTAACTTTGTCTAGTAATATACTTTCAATAACTGATGGAAATTCAGTTAATTTATCTTCATACTTAGATAATACTGATGCACAAGATCTAGATTTGTCTGGGAACATTTTAAGTTTAACAAATGATGGAACAACTGTTGATTTAAGTGGATATTTGGATAATACAGACACTCAAAATTTATCTTTTACAGGAACAAGTCTTTCAATTGATAATGGAAATACTATTGATTTAGTTTCTTTACAAGATGGTTATGAGGCAAATACGGATGAACAAACCCTTGCACTTTCAGGAACGGATTTGTCTATTTCGAATGGGAACTCAATTGATTTATCAAGTTTAGTAACAACAAATACCGATGAACAAGATTTAGTTAGTGCAATACTTACTGGTTCTGTTTTAGAAATTGATATTGAAAATGGAAGTTCTGTTTCTGTTGACTTATCTCCTTTATTAACCGATTTAGAAGCTCGTGTTACTGCATTAGAAGATGCTGCTGGACTTGCTAATAATAAAGCTAATAATAAAGCTGTTATTTATCAAAATAATCCTAATCCTTATAAAAAAGAAACAAGTATTGGCTATTATATTCCTGAAAACGTAAGAACAGCAAGTTTATTAATAACAAATATACAAGGTGTTGTTATAAGAGAAATTCCAATTCATAATAGAAAAAGTGGTAGTATTATTATAGACAAAAGCACAACTGTTGCTGGAACATATTTTTACACATTAGTTCTTGATGATAAAAGACTTGAATCAAAAATTATGATTAAGGTAGAAAATTAATTATCTACATAAAAAAAAGTCATTAATAACTATTTTTAATAATGACTTTTTTCTTTTTTTAATTGTGATTATCTTAATTTTTCTTTATCACTAACACGCAACTTCAACCTATTTCCAATTAAATACATAACAGGCACCATAACTAAAGTAAGAAATGTTGCAAATGTAAGCCCAAAAATAACAGTCCATGCCATTGGTCCCCAAAAAATTGCATTATCACCTCCAAAATAAATATTTGGAGAAAAATCTCTAAGCAATCCTGCAAAATCAATATTAAATCCTGTTGCCATTGGTATTAAACCTAAAATTGTTGTTATTGCAGTAAGAAGAACAGGTCTTAATCTTGTTTGCCCCCCTTTAATAATGATATTTACAATTTCTTCAAAAGGTAAGTTCTCATCATCTTCAAGTCCGAGTTCTTTTCTTCTTATTTTTTTCAAATAATCAATATAATCAATTAGTACAATCCCATTGTTTACAACAATTCCTGCAAGTGATATTATCCCAACACCAGTCATCATAATTACAAAATCCATTTTAAAAGTTGCAATACCTCCAAAAACCCCAATTGTACTAAAAAGAACTGTTGCTATAATTATAAAAGGTTTAATTACAGAATTAAACTGTGTTACCATAATAAGAATTATTAATGCTACGGCAATTAACATAGCTTTCATCATAAAGTCTGATGTTTCTTTTTGTTCCTGTTGTTCTCCTGTAAGTTCATATTTATAACCATCTTTAAACTGAAAATTATCTAACACTTGCCTTATTTTATTATTTATTTCAGTACCGTTTGCTCCTTCTAAAAGATTAGACTGTAAACTCACAACACGCTTATTATCAATGCGTTTTATTGCACTAAAAGAAGTTGTATATCCAAAATTTGCAACTGTTGAAACAGGAATGTGCAAAATTTTACCATTTGAAGGGTTTCTAAAAGAAATTATTTGATTTAATAGTGTTGAAATATTATTCCTATATTCTGGTGCTAGTTGTATTTGAATAGGATATTTATCATCTCCTATTTTTAAATCTGAAACTTCTTTTCCAAAAAGTGCTGTTCTAATTGTTGAAGCAATTTGCCCTGTTGACATACCAAAACGCCTTACAGTCTCTCTGTCAACATTTATAACTAATTCTGGTTTACCAATATCTAAATCTGGCTTTAAACCTTCTATACCAGAGATTTCAGAATTATTAATTATTTGACTAATTGTATCAGCATACACAAGAAGTTGATTAAAATCATCTCCAGAAATTTCAATATTTACAGGTTTTCCAGTAGAAGGCCCCATTCTATTTTTTTCTACTGAAATAATTACTCCTGGATATTTGCCAATTAACGAATCACTTACAATTCTCATTATTTCAGATGTGTTTTTACCTTGCCTAAATTCAAAATCAACAAAATTTATA
>Ga0209633_10003284_pt1 | contig 15038 bp, 16 predicted proteins | sample Cruoilmetagenom1_FD_187290 | JGI IMG/M metagenome (GOLD analysis project Ga0209633, IMG submission 187290) | Oil polluted marine microbial communities from Coal Oil Point, Santa Barbara, California, USA - Sample 1 (SPAdes) (version 2) | ecosystem: Environmental > Aquatic > Marine > Oil seeps ... | reverse complement strand
TCTAGTAGAGGCGTGTCATGAAACCAAGTTTCCGCTAAAGATTAGAATGCAGCGTGATTATGACCACAGTTACTATTTTATAGCCACATTTATTAAAGACCATATTGAATTCCATGCAGAGAATTTTAATAAGATTTAAATCTGTCTTTATCTTCCTGCTATCTAAGTTGTACTAGGAATGATAAGTTCTCTTGCTTGTGCAGTTTGAATTCTAAATAATGAGACATATAACTAATATATAAGTAGCTTATAGCCAATACTTAAAGTCGATTCTAGATTTCTAAATATCAAGAATTAGTCTTGCAATAGCCGAAATCTTTGAAGATCATAGTCGATTAGTATGACTGTTCTAACATCACTGTTTAACCAGCTCGACCCTTCTATTCTTAGACTTATCCTGATCTGTGTCATTAGATTCTACAGGTGAATGCGGATCCACACCATAGGGTTTAACTCTTGATGGCTCAATCTCTAAACTGTGACAAGCTCTTGTACTAAGGAGTTTGCTCGGTCTTTAGATAGGTTAATCACTAGTCATTTCTTATACTACTAATCATATAATAGAAAAGTCTAGCTACTCAGGCAGGTTAGGTGGTTCTGGTCCGGTGAAGGATTCTCTTGACCAATATGTTCCGTCAGACCAATGGATAATTGTAGAATCAACTTCAAGTTGTCCGGAGATGTTTTCAGATGGCAAATAAATCACTTCGTCGTTGAAGGCTTTGCCATGGGACTTATGACCAGACTCATCAGTTACGCTGAATCTCCAGCCACTGTCATAAATTTCTACTAATACTGGTTTCTCTCCTAGATACCAAGTTCCATCAATCCCTTGAACCTGAGACCAGGAATTCTGAGTTAAACAAAGTAAAAACAAAAGTGTCGCTACAATACTTCCCAATAAATAATACTTCATTAATGTGTTCCCACTATTGTATTATAAAAACCTATATATAATTATAAGCTCGCATCGCATTTATTTCAACGTCTTTTTTGATTTGTGACAATAATTACTCTGAAGTTAACGGTCCGTCACCTCCTCCCGAATTAGGGTTGCGAGTCCAAACTGTACCGTTTGTCCACTTGATCCTGGTAGCATTGTTATTTACGTAACCTGTTAAGCTTAAAGAGGGTATATAAAGCACCCTTGCGCTTTGTGCTTTGCCGTTACTTGTCTGACCCCATTCATTAGTTATGGTAAACTTCCAACCGTCGTCATAGACATCAATAGATGTTGGCTTCTTACCATGATACCACTGGCCGCTAATATGGGTTTTCTGATCCGGGAAACGTGTCCATGTAGTGCCGTTAGACCAGACAATCTTGTTTCCGCTCTGCGTAATTTCTCCTGAGACATTCCACATTGGCACTTTTAATGTCCAGGGGTTTGTAAAAAACCCTGTGGCAGTTTTTCCTTCTCCATTATCGAGTCGTATTTGATTGCCGAACCCAGCATTGATATGAGTCTGGGTGTTGCCATAGTACCATGTACCGCTGATCCCATGATCCTGGGCAAGAGAAAATTGAGGTGTTAAAATCAGTAATGTTAATAACACCAAAGTTGATTTTAAAATATTTACGTTCATAATGCCCTCCATTAAATGAATGCAAAGATTTAGATATAATTATAAATCCCTAGATTTCAGGATACAATTATTTTTTGCTCAGCTAAAAAATGAGAACACTTTGCATTGGTGATATTCACGGAAACTATAAAGCTTTGGTTCAGGCGCTTGAGCGCTCAAAGTTTGATATGAAAAAAGACCGTCTCATATCTCTTGGGGATATTTATGATGGTCACTCGGGCGGCCCTGAATGCGTCGAGCTCCTGATGAAAGTTAAGAACTTTATTTGGGTTTTAGGAAACCATGATGAGTTTGTCAGGCTCTGGTTCAAAGGGGAGTGGAATGGGGATCCTTCTGGTGAAGCCCGTTGGCTTAGGAAGGGAGGATTAACAACTAAGGATTCATATCACAAAAACGGCAAATTGAGAAAGAAGCTAATTAAAAAGCACGCCGATTTTCTTGAAAGAGCGGTACCATATTTTATAGATGAAAAAAACCGACTCTATGTTCATGCCGGACTCAACTGGAAATATGCCGTGGATAAGCAGCCTGAAGAAAAGACTTACTACACTGGACGCGATACATGGCGAATTGTTGCGCCAAAGCTTAAAAAAGCGGGGAAAAATTTTCCATACAAAAATGTGTTCATTGGACACAATCACACAGAGCTTGATTATCCTGACTGTAAGCCCGTAAAAATCGCTAATCTATGGAACCTCGACCAGGGCGCAGGATGGGAGGGCAAGCTCACTATAATGGATGTAGATAGCTTTAAATACTGGCAGAGTGACTAAGTCTTGTCACAAGAAACGATTTGTCTTTGTGGTTCCGCTGTGTAAATTGTTATTTTTAAGGAATAAATTTATATGTGCAATCTCAGGAAATATAAAATATTTATAACTCTGCTTTTACTTATTACCGTCTTTGCGGCATGCGGGAATAAAAACGCACCAGTCGTCGATACCCAAATTGAACCTGTAAAGGTTGCGGTCAATAACAACTTTATGCCTACAGCCAAACTCTTAGCGAATGACTTTACCACTAATACAGGAATCGCAGTTGAGTTTACAAGCGGTTCAGACCAGGAGCTGGTTGATATAATTCTAGAAGGCGGCGACTTTGATGTTTTCATGGCCTCAGACATAGATCATCCAAAGGAGCTTATTGACAAAGGAATAGCTTTAAGTGAGGGGGAAACTATTTATGCTTTTGGAACTGCTGCTCTATTCAGCAAGATCTGGAAGCTCCATTGGACAGGGGTGAAGTTTCTTAAGTCTGACCAATTTGCCAAACTTGCTATAACTAACCCGGAAGAAAACCGTTATGGAAAGGCAGCGATAGAGACCATGGAAATCCTTGAGGTTTATTCCGCGATGAGCAGTAAGCTTGTTTATACGTCAGGGGAAAATGAGTCGCTTGAACTTGTGAAGACGAAGCAGGCGGACGCCGGATTCATAGCCTATACGTCATTATCGGACAGAGACAAGAGATGGGCGTGGATCGTGCCGCCAGAATTTTATGAACCGATAGAGCAGGGCGCAGTTCTGATTAAACAAGATCAGGTTAAAGATTCCTCTAAGATCTGGATTGGGTATTTAAGCTCTGAAGGGGCGAGGTCAATTATCCGACAATCCGGATACGGTGTACTAAATGACGATACTGTAAGTTCTTCTAATTAACCTCAAGCTAACTTTTTTCAAAATGAGATAGTTCCTTTCCTGTACAAAGAGCATTATAAACCATATACTTAATTATTGTAAGTCTGGCGGTGGGCTTTCTTATTTAACTTTATCCATACTGACTTTCTTTTTAAAGGAGGCAGGAGATGAAGTATTTAAAAAGTATTTTCTTTGCTTTGGCTGTATTCCTTTATTTTTCACCACTAAGTTTTGCAGGCTTTTCCCCAGCTGGATATGAGGTTTATACACTAACCTGGGTAGTAGCTGGAGCTGAAGCTAGTACCCGAAATGGAGATACACAAGAAACATTATTAGCAATGATTGATCCTGTGAACGGGGAAGTGACAACAATTGGGAAAACGGGTTTTGGACATTGCACCGCGCTTGATTTTAATCCAGCAGGTGATCTTTTCGCCACTTGTCAAAGATTGGAAGAACCTCATGAGCCTGTTCTGGTGAAACTGGACCCAAATACCGGGACGGGAACAGAAGTAGATCTGACAGGAATTACAGAGCAAATATCTGATATCACCAACACCGGAGAATACACTATACTCGCGTATGAAGAGTTTGAAACTTCTCATAAAGTGCATGCCATTGATGACATGACTGCTGCTTCGGTCATCTTAGGGCAACCCGGAATTGAAGGGATTGGAAATGCGCTTTTTTCCTGGGGCGATGAAGCAATAAAGCTTGTTACATGGGTCGACGGAGCTAACCAAGTGTATGAACTTGATAAGAATGATGCGGAGCCCCATTTTATAACCGGACTTCAAGTTTTTGATGATACAAAAGGTCTAATGGTTCCAGTTGAAGCGGAGCCCTGTGTTGTATACGCAGCCGATGGAATAAGACTAGTCCAAGCCGGAGGTATGTTAGGTTCTAATTCTTCAGACGAAAGCACAACTACCAAAGGCGCATTGATAGGTTACGAAGCTGCAGCCTTATTTGATATGTCAGTAGTTGGAATGGCAGACTCTGCAACATCCTTTGATGCTGCTTCAGCATACGGATTGGGTTTTATTGATCTGGGTACAGGGATTGCTGTCATTAAAACTCGAATTTATGGAGTAGGCAGAGTAGACGGCCTTGCGATCAGGATCAGGCAAATTGCTCTCACGCAAGTGCCAACACTTTCTGAGTGGGGATTGATTATAATGACGGGACTTCTTGGGGTATTTGGTTTATTGGCTGTGAGGAGAAGGAGATTGACTGTGTGAATGTGAGGAGTTTCGATTGCTTTTTTCTTCTCCCTTTAGAAAAGGGAGATTAAGAGGGATTTCAAGTATTTCCCGCTGTCAGCCAATTACCTTATATATCCCTGGTGGAAGTGGAGGGAAGAAAATCCACCCTAACCCTCCTTTTAAAAAAGGAGGGAATTAAAAGAGTGATAAAAAGAAATTAAATATAGAAGCATGAATATGAAAATAGATTAAGTTAAAGAAACAGTTCCAGGAGGGAGCAAGATGGCAAAATTAAGCAAACTAGTTTTAATTATTACGGTTTTGCTGACGGCAGGGTTTTATAACTACCAGCCCGCTTACGGATGGGATCTCACAGCTCAATCTAATGAGATCTTCGCGGTGGGACAAGTAAACGGTACAGAGTACAGCTACCTTTACACAATACACCCGGTTACAGGAAATATTACGATGATCGGGGACACCGGGCTAAATAACTGCAGAGCAATTGATTTTAACTCTGAGGGAAAACTCAAAGCACTTTGTGAGGTCAGGGACGCGGAAATGCTTACTACTAAGCTGATGCCGGTGGGAGGTGGAGTTATAGCTGAGCTGGATACAGAGGATGGGACAGCGTTATGGGCAGTATACCTCATGGAGTAAGCAATAACATTAGTGACATCGCTATACGTAAAGATGACGTGCTTTTTAGTTATGAGAATCTACCGGTGGACAATCTCCATAGCCATGAGGAAATGACTGATTTTGAGGCAATGTTTATAGGCTCGCCCGATATTGAAGCGGGATATCATGGAATGGCGACCTGGGGTGAGTTGGACATAAAAGTGGCAGCGAATGTCGATGGAATACTATCACTTTATTTAGTTAACGCTGAAACTGGAGACGAAGAGTCTCTGGGGGCTTTGTCTTTTACTGGGGGATTTGGGGCAGCAGCCAGTGCAAATATAGAAAGCAGAGCCTCGATTGAATTAATAGAGTTTGGGGCAATGGATACAGTTCAGCTTGGGGTAATCAATGGGGGTGTCATTGGCGCGACACAGTCTACTAAGAATGCCGGGTACGGATTTGCCGAGAGCCAGGCTGATTTTGCAGCGCTTTTGTTTATGGTTGGAGCTGATTCGGAAGCTCTACCAGAAACTTCAAAGAATGGTTTGACTGCTGACTGGGCAGCAATTGCTCTTATCGATGAAGAGACAAGGCAGGTGGATTATATAGTAGAACTAAAGGTTCCAAATTTAGTCGTTCAAGGAATTGCGCTCAGGCGGATAGTACTAATACCGGCACAAGTACCCACGCTGTCTGAATGGGGACTGATAACAACAGCATTTTTACTCTTAGCCGGAGCGGTATTTTTTTTGAGAAGAAGTGGTTTAAGTATGTATAGTTAATTACAATCGAGATTACAACTGGTTGGAGCACATAGTTAAAGTAACTTCTAATAACATTGTTAAGTATATTTATAGGCAATGTAGGGATGACGAGCTGTTACCTGGGTTTATTTTCGGCCTGATCTAAGGGGTTTTAGGACAGTGAAGTGACCCATCTTGCGGCCGTTACGTGTTTCGGACTTGCCGTATAAATGAATGCAGGCGCCTTTGGTTTCGTAGAAGTTTTTTAATTTGTTCACATCTTTTCCAATCAAATTTGTCATAACCGCACTTGAATGTGGGGTTGGGTCCCCCACTGGAAGGCCGCACACTGTGCGGACGTGCTGCTCAAACTGAGAAACTGAGCAGGCGTCTATTGTCCAGTGCCCTGAATTATGAGTTCTGGGCGCTATTTCGTTTGCAAGAATCTGTCCGTCTTTTGTAACAAACATTTCAAGCCCAAGCACTCCTATGAGTCCCACTTCATCGGCTAATTTCCGGGCAGTTCTTTTAGCTTTGGCTGTAAGCTTAGAATCGAGCTTTGCAGGGAATGTGCTCGTATGAAGAATGTGGTTTTTGTGCACGTTTTCTATGGGTCCATAGATTGCTGTCTTGCCGTTTTTGTCCCTGGCTATAATTACTGATATCTCGCATTTAAAGTCGACCATCTCTTCGAGTATGAGCTCATCTGATTTGAGCTTGTTAAAGCTTCTCTTTGGGCTGTCCTCGTCTTTATGCACGGTCTGCCCTTTTCCGTCATAGCCAAACCTGGTGGTTTTCAGTATATATTTTTTAGCGCCTAGTTCGATTACAGCCCTGTCAATATCTTCCGGGCAGTAAATTGGAGCCCAGTCTGCAGTCGGTATTCCAATATCGTTTAGGTACTTCTTCTCAGTAATGCGGTTCTGGGAAATTTCTAAGAGCCTGTCATCAGGATATACGGGCTTAATCTTCTGAATAAATCTGACAGTTTCGACCGGTATGTTTTCAAACTCGTATGAGACAACATCAACGCTGTTAGAGAACGCCCTAATTTTTTTCTTGTCCGTATAAGAACCTACGAAACTTTTAGCAGCTACATGCTCTGCAGGGCTATCTTCATAGGGACCGTAAATATGGACCTTAATCCCGAGCTCCGCCGCTGCCAGAGCGCTCATGCGTCCTAACTGTCCGCTCCCAAGTATGCCTAATGTAATTGAATGTGATTTCATTCCGTGCTTTCTAACTTAAATACCCCTGAATTAATGCATGACTGAATATATAAAAGCAAATTTGCTCAGGATTTCTTTGTGACTTTCTTTAATATCTCTGAGCTTGGGTTCTTTTTAGGTTTAACGGCAATGCTTTTAGTTTGTTTGTTTCTAAACTGCTCAAGCCTTACGGCTGCTTTTTCATCAGAAGTTGAGATTATTGCCGCTGCAAGAAGAGCCGCATTTTTAGCCCCTGCTGTTCCTATTGCCAAAGTTCCGACTGGAATTCCTGCAGGCATCTGCGCTATGGATAATAGGCTATCTAAACCTTTTAACGTTCTGCTTTCAATAGGCACTCCCAGCACTGGGAGTGTTGTCATACTGGCAGTCATTCCTGGCAAGTGAGCTGCTCCTCCGGCACCCGCAATGATTACTTTTAGCCCCCGCTCTCTTGCTGTTTTTGCGTATTCATAAAGCCTATCAGGGGTTCTATGGGCGGATACTATTCTGCTCTCATATTTTATCTTTAAATCATCCAGAATCTGAGCGGTATTCTCCATGGTTTTCCAATCTGACTGGGAGCCCATGATTATTCCGACAACTGTTTTTTGAGAGGACTTACGCATGCAAAATATTATGGAAAAATCAAAACAAAGTCAAATAGATTTTGATTTGTACTAATAATGTAATTCCTGGTGGAGAATTAAGCATAGTAAATACAATTTTGCATGCAGGACCTTCTTTCCAGAAATGTTCTCGAGCAATGGTATTTACCGGAGCGATTGCAGTGTGATTTGGCCCGCACAGTCTTTCTGATGCCAAACGTGATACCTTCGAGCCCTGTAAAAAACTCGAGTGTAAATAAAGTATATTCAACTGATATGCCTGAAAAGAAATTAGAATAGTTCAGTCTAACTTCTTCCAGTTATCTACATAAGCCCCATTTGCTGTTTTGGCTTTGAAGGTTTTCCCCTCAAATTCGGCAAGTATCTTATTTTGAGGCGGGAATGCAAACTCTATTTTACCGTTATTAATTTTCACAATGGATGAGCCTGACTTTTTCATAAAATCGTAATTTATACCTACACCACCTATTTCATCGTTGACTGAGACATAAAGAATTTCCTGATAGTACTCACTCTGTGAAAACTTATATTTGCCGATATAGGACACTGACTGCACTTTCCCGCTTTTGTCTTTATTTGCAAGGTTAAAGTTTATATATCCCGCTTGTAGATTGTATAGATCTATGAGTTCAGGAGGTTTTATGACTGTTCCATCAGCGAGAACCCGGGACTCGAGCACGTATGTGCCGTCAATGCTGAGAGTCTCCTGAGCGATTGAATAGGTTTGGCAAAAGGCCATTAAAGACAGAACTAATACTGATCTTTTGAATAAGTTGTTCATTATATCCCTCTCACTGTGAGCGCTCTCTGTGTACTTGAGATATTATAAGATATTTATTATTAAAAGACTAAACACTCATATGATGTATTCTTGTAAATTGGTCCTGTTTTATTCTTTGAAATAATGATTTTTGCGTATAAGTTGATATAATCATTGTGGAAAAAATAAGGAGGAATATCTATGAGAAATTATACTCTTAAAACTCTAGCAATATTTTGCTTGCTTATTGCAGCGCAGTTTGCAAATGCCAATCCTGTAATAAACGAAGTAGACGCTCCTAAGTTCCTATACACTATGAGCGCTAAGTCAGGAACTTATGAGAACGGTAGGCTCACACTGAATGAGGTTCCGCTTGTTGTGTATTTCTCAGATCGCCCCGCTCGTATTTCCGGTCAGCTAAGTATTCAAGTCTTTACTCAGGGATGGGGAACCGGAACTGATAGTTTTAAGAATGATCCACCGAACGCAACACTTTCTATCTTAGGCAAAGACGGAAATCAGAATATAGTAGTGGAACTATCCGAGCCTGATGTGAAAGTAATGGAAGGCAAAATTTCTTTTAAAGTTAGAGTTCTTGATGGAGAACTGCCTACATCCTTTGAACAATCAACGCTGTTCATTGATGAAGAAGTTTGTCTTCCTTGCGCAGGATAATTTAAAAAGGAGATAAAATGTTAAAACAACTACTACTTACTTTTACGATACTATTGGGACTGGGTTCAGTCTTCACTAGTGCCGATGAAAGCGCCCAGAACGAAGCACCGCAGGCTGAGACACTAAGACTTGCCGTGGCAGCGGATTTTGCCCCGACTGCTGAGACTATTGGAAAAGAATTTACAACACTTACGGGGGTTCCTGTTAAAATCACAAGTGATTCAAGCGAAGCGCTACTTCAGATGATTAAAAAGGGCGTGCAGTTTGATGTATACATGTCTGCCAATACGAACTATCCCATAGATCTTGAGAAGAGTGGCTATACAGAGGGCAGCCCCGAAATCTATGCGATTGGAACTCTCGCGCTTTATGTGAAAGGGAAGGAACTTACTCATAACGGGTTAGATCTTCTACAGCCGGGTGGATTCACTCAGCTCGCAGTGGCAAACCCAAAAGAAGCTCCTTATGGTATTGCTGCTATAGAGACGCTTAAAAAACTTGGCATTTATGAGCAAGTGCAGAACCAACTTGTTTATGCAGATAATGTAACTGCGGCTTTAGAGATGGTAGAGTCCGGGCAGGTTGAGGCGGGGCTCATTTCATACGGTGATCTCAGTGATGATCAGAAGTCCAAAGCCTGGATTGTTCCTGGGCGTATGCACAACCACATCCAGCAGAGCCAAGTAGCCTTAAAAGGTGGTAATGCAACCGCGTCTCAGAAGTGGATTAAATTCATGGAGAGTGATACAGCCAAGAATGTGCTTATATCATCAGGATATGGCGTAACTAATGTAGAAAAGGTGAAAGAATGAAAACGATAATTAGATGCGCAACAACCTTAACAATATTTACTGCAATGATTTTAAACGCTGCTGTTGTAAGTACTTCAGCAAACCCGGTTATAAATGAAGTAGATGCACCAAAATTCCTTTATACCATGAGCTCTAAATCGGGCACTTTTGAAAACGGCAGGCTGACACTCAAAAACGTCCCGCTTGTGGTTTATTTCTCAGACCGTCCTGCACGTATTTCAGGCCAGCTAAGTATCCAAGTGTTCGCCCAGGGCTGGGACACAGGATCAGATAATTTCCAGAATGATCCGCCAAACGCAACGCTATCTATTTTAGGCAAAGATGGGAATACAAATATAGTATTAGAACTATCTGAGCCTGATGTGAAAGTGAAAGAGGGAGAGATCTCTTTTAAGGTCAAAGTGCTAAGAGGGGAGCTGCCGGCAACATTTGAACATTCAACGCTCTTTATAGACGGCGGCATCTGCGTTATTTGTTTAGGATTGTAAATATAAGTACGGCATCTACACTCTTTTCCTTCATGAGCCCAATTTTAGATTGCATTTATAGGAATTCTCGCGGTAATGTGTTAAGATGCGATCATATAATTATTTAGGAGGGAAATCTTGAAAAGCTCGGTTCTTATTTTAACTATAATCCTTGGTCTTTGCGTACTATCGGCGAATGCTCAAGACCACGTAATTGACGACTCTAAAAACCTTCAGTACCTGTTTGTAATCACAGGTGATACAGGGACATTTAAAGACGGCAAACTGACTTTAAACGGCGCCCCGATTGTAACCTTTAATTACCTTGGAACTACAAGGGAAGTCGGACATTTCCTAGTTGGTACATTTGTAAAGATGTGGGATAAAAGCTCTTCCGCTTATAATACCAACCCTCCAAGCGGCACACTATCAGTTCTTGACGAAAAAGGCTCTCAGGGTGCTGTAATAGCAGTGTCTAATCCAGCGTCAACATTAAATTCAATAACTTTTGATGCCCGTATTTTAGACGGTGAAGTCCCTGTGCCATCATTTAATGCATCATCTCTATTTTTGAAACTAGAAGTGGACGAGAAACTTAAAACGCAGAACTAATTATTTTCCATTTCAAAGGAGTTTTCTAATGGTAAACAGACTGCGCATAGCGGATGTGCTTAAGGGTGAGGATATAAAATTTTTAAGGATCCTGTGGTGCGATAACGGAAACGTAATCCGCTCAAAAGCAATACACCTTCCTTCCTTTAAACGCCACTTACACAATAACGGCTGGGAAGAGCTAAAGAACGAAGAGTTTATTTATAAACTTGAGCAATCGCTTACCAACACAGTAGCGCTTCAGGGTCTTGACGCTGTGTTTGACGAGCCTGTGCCTGAGGCCGGCCTTGAGCCGGTAAAAGAAATTAGACTTGTGCCCGACTGGGAGACTCTTGTGATGCTCCCCTATGCTCCGGGACATGCGCAGACTATGGGTAATATGATGTTAGACAGCACTGAGAATCCGTGGGAGCTTTGTCCGAGAGATCTTCTACGGCGCACTGTAAAAAAAGCAGAGAGCATGGGTTTTGAAGTGAAGTGCGGAGCCGAGCTTGAGTTCTTTTTGTTTGATGAAGAATCTTATGTTAAGAATGGAGAGCTTGATCCGGTCGATAGTGATTTGTACGCTCAGAACGCTGCATTTGAAGTAAGCAGAGATGTGATTGATGAAATCTCAGAATCACTCTTTAATATGGATATAGAGCTTGCCTACTACAATGCTGAAGCAGGCCCTGGGCAGCATGAGATTTCACTCCACTATACAGACCCTCTTAAACTTGCAGACCGAATTGTATATATGCGTGAGACTATTAGAACCATAGCTCGTGAGTACGGACTTATCGCTTCATTTATTCCAAAGATATTTCAGGAATCTACAGGGAGCGGATGCCATTTGCACTTGAGTCTTTGGTCTGGCGGGCATGACATACTCGGGGAAGATGACGGAGGGGATTCTACACTTTCTACGGAAGGAGAGGGCTTTGTAGCAGGGGTGCTCAAGCACCTGCCTGCGCTTATGGCATTTACCACTCCTACGGCAAATTCGTTTAAGCGTATCCAGCCCAAGTTCTGGAGCGGTGCATATAGAGTATGGGGATTAGATAACAAAGAGGCCGCGATTCGTGTTCTGAGGAACCCCTTTGGCGGAGGCCCAAGGCAGTTTGAACTTAAAACAATGGATAGCTCAGCCAATCCTTACATTGCTCTTACAGGCGTAATCTCTGCCGGACTTGATGGGATCACAAATAAATTCACTTTGCCAGAGCCTCTTCAACGTGACCCGGGTAACCTTACGGATGAAGAACGTGAGACTTTAGGAGTTGAGCTTCTTCCGATATCGATTCCCGAAGCGCTTGGAAAATTAGAGCAGGACAAGGTGCTTAAAAGCGCTCTTGGTGAGGAGTACTACAGGGTCTACACAGCTATGCGGAGGTTTGAGCATGAAGAGCGTGGCGATTATGATCTGGAAAAAGAGCGGAGCCTCTTGCTTACTCTCTATTAATTTCCAATTGCCATATTCTGGCTTGCTGTAAAACTCCGTCTTCCTGATGCAGACGCAAAACGGCTTATCGGAGAAGTAGTAATTGTTATAGCCCGTCCTTCATAATTGAAACTTCTAAATTGCTCTATATAATTAGACTATGCCGATCAAAGATCCGATGCATGTAGATGAGATAACACGTGAGTGGCTTACTCACGCGCTTAGGGAAGGCGGTCATCTAAAAGAAGCCTCGGTAAAATCAATCGAGAAAAAAATAATTGGTGACGCCAAGGGGTTCCTTAGTTCTGTTGTTCGAGTCGGGATTGAATATGATCAGAAGGAAAAAGAGGCGCCCGCTTCTGTTGTAATTAAAATACAGCCCGAAGAAGGAGATTTTAAGCGTTTCGGTGATGAGATGGACGCCTTTCAAAGAGAGATACGCTTTTACAGAGAAATAGCTGGTACGGTACCCATTCGCCTTCCTAAATTGTACTATGCTGTCGATCAACCCCCGGCTTACTCTATGGTTATGGAAGATCTAAGCCATTTTGTTCCTGGTGACCAGGTTGTAGGTATGCACGAGCAGCAGGTTATGAAAACAGTTGAGGAGATTGCAAGACTTCAAGCAAAGTACTGGAATAATGAAGAGCTTAAAAAGCTCAGCTGGATGCCAGAGTTTAACGACGTTTCTTTGGATTACAGGGAGAAATGGCCCTCCTTTGTTGAGAATTTCGGATATTGTTTGGATGATAGAGGAATCGAGCTAGGTGAAAAGATAGGGCACTATTTAGATTGGAAAAAAGAAAAGATTCTAAAAAGACAAAAGACTATTGTGCATTTTGATTTAAGAGAGGACAACTTGATGTTCCCTCCACCGGGTGAAGAGGGCGCTATTTTAATTCTTGACTGGCAGCTCGCAATTAAAAACATAGGCGCGGTCGATGTATTTAGGCTTATGGGCGGAAGTGAGATCCCCGAGGAGCGAAGAGGGCACCAGTTTGAAATACTTAAAAGATGGTACGAGACTCTAATTAAAGAAGGCGTTTCTAACTACTCGTGGGATGATGCTGTGTATGATTTTCGCCTAGGAGCGCTCTCGTATCTATGTAACCCTGTTCATTTCCACACAGGAGTAGTAGGGGCAGAAGGCCGAGTGAAGCTTCTTGCCGAAGCAATCTGCACCCGTTCATTCGCATCAGCTGTGGAGATAGATGCGGGGTCTATATTGCCTGGTTAGTAAACACGATTGAATTTGCTGGAAATGCTTATGAACATTCACATGCACTCAGATAGGTCTTGGGGTACAGTTTTAATTCCTAGAATTTGAGATCTAGCTGTATTTAAATATCTCATATAATCCCGTCTTTTCTGAAAAGACTTTCTCTGCCTGATTAAATCCTGCCTCTTTACCCAACATTATCCAGTTATTTCTAGTCTCAGGCCTTTCGGATTCTCTAACATGTTCAAGCAGCGCCTCTGTTTCTTCTTTGTTGAGCCCCTTCCAGTGCATATAGAAAGTTTGCTTGAATCTTTCAAAATATAATCTCCGATTTTCTCCTTCCAAGAAAATAGGCTCAAACACAAGGAATAGACCGCCATTAGAGAGTGCCCCTTTTACCTTTTTCATAAATCTTAATTTGCCTGAGGTATCAAGATGATGGACTGAGAAGCCGACCCATATTACATCAACTGGCGTATCAACAAAATCTGTAAAGTTTATAAAATCTGCTTTTTCAAATCGCGCTTGTACTTCTAAGTTTGTGAATTCTTCTTTTGCCAACGACAGCGCCTCTGCAGATACATCAATCCCAGTATATTTTTCGGCCCTAGTGCCTTTTAGTATTTTTGAAGAATAGTAAGCGTCCCCGCATGCGAGGTCTAAGAAAGAAAAAGGTTTCTTCATCTCCTTTATTAATATTTCCCTCAATTTTGTATAGCCGTCGCTGTGAGACATGTTGTCATTTTCTATAATCTTTCTAAAGGTAACCCAGTTTTTTAAGAATATCTCAGTTGAGATGTCCTCAGGTATTTCAGATCCTGAAATTCTAGATTGTGATTTGCTCATTTGTGTTCTCAAATATTATATTTTATAAATAACCAGTGGTGAAATTTTAAGTTGGAAGTAAAATGAAATGGGCGAAAAAAAGCCCCTCTTTATGGGGTAAAGAGGGGCTCCTACCTAATTAGCTAAATACAATTTTTTAATAGAACTTCTTTACTATATAATACTCAGCTTTGAAATTATTATCTGAATGTAATGTTTTTTTAACTCCTACAGTTTACTTCTTTATATCAATATTCTACCCAACTATTAATAAAATGGTATATAGTATAATAAAAAATCTATATAAACAGTAGAATTATATGAAATTAGAAGTTTAGTCTATTTCATTTACCATATGTTTGATATTATCTTCTCAATCAATCATCATTAAAATATTACAACTTTAAGGATTCTGGCAACCAATGAGCCTACGACTAATTGAAATAATACTTCCTGAAACTGAAAATCTTGAGCGGCTGAGAAAATTACTCGAAGACCACCCGCTGATTGAAATCTGGGAGGATCGTATATCGGGCGAAAAAATTATCATTAAGATTCTCGTAAAGGCTGAAGAGTCTGAGAAGATTCTCGATTTGCTAGAGAAGAGATTTTCTAAGAC